>OKVF01000173.1_pt1 | contig 79863 bp, 66 predicted proteins | sample 1604831 | NCBI WGS metagenome assembly OKVF01 (sample SAMN01760980, study PRJEB22395) | human gut metagenome
CTTTTAATCAAGTTGTCCGGGGTTCGAATCCCCGCACGCTCATTGTAGAACAAGCGATTTTGCTTGTTCTTTTTGTTATATTAACTTATATTTTGATTACACCTATGCTATGCAAAAGATTCAGCACAGACATAATATGTGAAAAAGTCTGAAATATGTTGGAATATTTATTTGAATCGGAAATAGATGTGGATAACATCTAATTTACAACACAGGTATACAGAAGATATAATAAAAGCGCAAGTGATACGGATAGAAATAAATTGGAAGGATAAGCATTTGCAGAAAAATTTATGGAATACTTATATGAAAAATTAGAAGCATATGGGAAGTCGGATTATTATGGGTTTCATATGCCTGGGCATAAACGTAATTCGGATGTTACACAAGCGAATTTACCATATGGAATTGATATTACAGAGATTGAAGGATTTGATAATCTTCATCATGCGGAGGAGATCATCAGGGAAGCGGAAGTCAGGGCAGCGTCCATGTATCATGCAGAGGAGACGCACTATTTGATTAATGGGAGTACTGCGGGCATTTTAAGTGCGGTAATGGGATGTACTAAAAAAGGCGGAAAGATTTTAATGGCAAGAAACTGTCATAAGTCGGTCTATCATGCTGTTTTTTTAAATGAATTGCGTCCGGTATATATTTATCCGGAATTTGATGAGACAATGGAACTGAATATGGCTGTGTCTCCTGAGAAAATTGAGAGGTTATTAGAGGAACATAAGGAGGTTCAGGCTGTGGTATTGACATCACCGACATATGACGGGGTGTTGTCGGATATTGAGAGGATTTCTGAAATTGTACATCAGAAAAAAATTCCGTTGATTGTGGATGAGGCACACGGAGCACACTTTGGATTTCACCCTTATTTTCCGGAGAATGCAAATACAAAGGGAGCAGATGTTGTAATACACAGTCTGCATAAAACACTTCCGGCATTGACGCAGACAGCACTGATTCACTTGAATGGGACACGGATCGATCGAAGGAAGATTCGGAATTATCTGCATATTTTTCAGACGAGCAGTCCTTCTTATGTATTGATGGCAAGTATGGATGAATGTCTGAGGATGGTGGCAGAGCAGGGGGATGTGTTGTTTGAGACTTATGTGAAGAATCTGGAAAGCAAAAGGGGAGAGTTGAAAAAATTAAAGCATATCAGATTGATGGAGACAGAAGAATTCGACAGATCCAAACTGGTGCTGTCTGTAAAAGATACGATTCTTAAGAAAGAGAATCGAGTGTTTACAGGGAAAATGTTATATGAGAGATTGCTTTTAGAATATCATCTGCAGATGGAAATGGCTGCAGGATCTTATGTGATTGCCATGACTTCGATTGGAGATACAAAAGAAGGAATGGATCGGCTGATCAGTGCTTTTTTTGAGATTGATGAGGAATTGGAAAAAAAGTCAGAGGAAGAGAAAAGATATTATCTGCCCCGTCAGGAACAGGTCTTCACGAGCTTTGAGGTAGAAGGAATGCGAAGAATGGAAACAGTAAAGAGCCTGAGCTGGCAGAAGTCAGCGGGATTTATTTCTATGGAATATGCGTATTTGTATCCGCCGGGAATTCCGCTGATCGTTCCGGGGGAACGAATCACTAAGGAAACAGCAGCGATGTTAGTAGATTATCAGAACAAAGGGTTTTCTGTGGAAGGAATTAGTGTGGAAAACTATATTGAGGTGTTGATAAATGAGTAAAATTTTTTATATTATGGGGAAAAGTTCTTCCGGAAAAGATACGATTTATAAGAAAATAAGAGAAAAACTGCCGCAGTTAAAGCGTATTACTCCTTATACGACCCGACCGATCAGGGAAGGGGAGACCGATGGTGTGGAATATTTTTTTGTGGACGAAGAAAGGCTGAACGAGCTTAAGGAGAAAGAACGTGTCATAGAAGTACGTTCTTATAATACAAAGTGTGGAATCTGGACATATTTTACAGCAGATGACGGGCAGATAGATCTCCAGAAGTATGATTATCTTGTGATAGGGACTCTGGAATCTTATTATGGGATGCGGGAGTATTTTGGAGAAGAACAGCTGATTCCGATTTACATTGAGGTAGAGGACGGGCTGAGGCTGGAGAGAGCGCTTTGCAGGGAACGACAGCAGAAGGACCCCAAATATGCGGAGATGTGCAGGCGTTTTCTGGCAGATGCAGAGGATTTCTCCGAAGAGAATTTGAAAAGAGCAGGAATTGTAAGGAGATTTGAAAATCTGGAGATGGAAAAATGTCTGAGTGAAATTACAGAGTTGATCCGGGAAGAAATGACTTCGCTTTAAAAGAAAACAGGAAAAAGATAAAAAGAGAAGCAGACGGGCAGATTTGCCGTTTGTTTCTCTTTTTTTGCTTTACAAGAGTTTAACTTGCAATTGAAGTGATGTTAAAAAAGGAACGTTATAATGACGAACGTGCCATTAAGAAAGGAAACAGTTTGATGTTAAAGAAAGTAATAAAAGAGGCATTCCCTACCGTACTGGCGTTTACCATGTCAGGAATGTACAGCATTGTGGATGGGATTTTTGTAGGAAAGGCAGCGGGAGATACAGGGCTTGCAGCGATTAATATTGCGTGGCCGATCCCGGCACTGATCACTGCGCTCGGAATTGGAATCGGAACGGGAGGAAGTGTTTTGTACTCTCATTACAGAGGGCGGGGAGAGCAGAAGGTATGTGAAAATTTGTTTGAGCTTACAATGACATTTCTGATCGGTACAGGTATACTTGCAACGATTTTGCTGTCTCTGGTACAGAAACCGTTTTTAGAAATTTTGGGAGCTGCGGGAAGTGTTCAGACGGAAGCAATCAAGTATACGGCGATCATTATTGCCGGAAGTATCCTTCAGGTGGCAGGAACCGGAATCATGCCTCTTTTGAGAAATATGAATCAGTCGCTGGGAGCAATGCTCAGCATGGCAGCAGGATTTGCAGTCAATATTCTGGTGAACTATTATCTGATGTTCCGATTGAATATGGGAATCAGGGGAGCCGCATTTGGAACGGTGACGGCGCAGGCTGTGGTAGTTATGGCAGGATGTGCGATCCTGTGGAAAACAGGTTATCGAAAATGGAGACTGTTGTGGCACAGGCAATATGCTGCAGATATTTTCAAGATTGGGATTACGGCATTTGGAACATCACTTGCGCCGACAGCTGCACTTATTTTTACAAATCTGCAGTGTCTTCGTTATGGCGGAAATGCAGCGGTGGCGTGTTATGCGGCTATTTCTTATATTGCATTCCCGGTTCAGTATTTTCTGACGGGAATCGGAGAAGGTGTACAGCCTCTGATTAGTTTTTATCATGGTGCGAAAAAGGAGACAGAGGTAAGAGCAGTAAAAAAAATCGCTTACACCGCAGAAATCATCTTAGGAATCACGGCGGCAGCAGTGACGATCTGTATGATTCCGTATATTGGAGGATGGTTTGGTCTGTCAGCAGAGTCAAAGCAGTATTTTTCTTCGGGGATGCTGATCAGTTCATTTGCATTTCTGTTAACGGGAACGGCAAAATTGAATGTATCCTGCCTCAATGCAGTCATGCAGACGAAAAAAGCGGTGTTTATGACTTATATAGAAAGCCTGGCAGTTTCGCCAATCTGTCTGTTTTTGCTTCCGGCTGTCTGGGATATCAGAGGAATCTGGCTGGCGCTCCCGGTAACGGCAGGAATTATGACAGGGATTTACGGGTTGATAAGAAAGGATAGAAAAAATGAAGAATAAAGTAAAATTCAGGCAACTGGGCAGTGTGACTCTTTTTGTTCTGCCGGCATTCATTCCTCTGATCGTATTTTGGATTTATCCGATCCTGCGATCTGTCTATATTAGTTTCACAGACTGGGATTATATGACTCCGGACTACAATTTTGTATTTTTTGATAATTTTATTTCGTTGTTTCAGGATGCCAGATTTTACGATGCACTTTGGAACACAGTTGTGTTTACATTGGGAACTCTGATTCCGACGATCGTACTTGGTCTGATGCTGGCTCTTTTGATGCAGAAAGCATTTAAAGGAAGCGGGATCATCAAATTTATTTTGTTTTCGCCATGGATCACGCCGACTGTTGCAGTGTCGATCGTATGGACCTGGATCTACGATCCGAATACGGGAATTGCAAATACGGTAATGAGATTTCTGCATCTCCCCGAATTACAGTGGATTAAAAGTTCAGACACAGCAATGCTCGCTGTGATCATTGTGACTGTGTGGAAGAGTCTGGGATATGCGATGATCTTTTATCTTTCCGCATTGGAAAAGGTTCCGAAAGAGTTGTACGAGGCAAGCGGGCTGGATGGAGCAAAAAGGTGGCAGAGATTCCGGGATGTTACGATTCCGTGTATTTCTCCGACTACGTTTTTCCTGGTAATTATTACGATGGTAACTTCACTGCAGGCATATGATCAGATCCAGATCCTGACTCAGGGAGGTCCGTCCGGAAGCACAAGAACCTTGCTGTATATGTATTATCAGCTTGGGTTTGAAGAGTTTAACATGGGACAGGCAACTGCGGTGGCGATTGTGATGATTATAATCACCGTAGTATTATCGGCAGTACAGTTCGGTGCATCGAAAAAATGGGTGCATTATTAGAAAGAAGGACAGATTATGAAGATAAGAACAGGAATCGAAAAACTCGGAAAAGGAATGATTTTACTGATCTTCAGTATTTTCACAATCTTTCCGTTTGTATGGATGATTTTAAGTGCACTGAAAACAAAGGCGGAGATTATGGATGTCAGTTCATTTTTTCCGGCAGAATTCCAGTGGCATAACTTTTACCAGGTCATTTTTGAATCACCGCTTCTTCGATATGTCGGCAACAGTTTGTTTGTATCAGTGATCACGCTGGCGCTGCAGATCGTAACAGGTGCGATGATCGCCTATGCGATTGTTTTTATGAATTTTAAAGGCAAGAAAGCGTTGTTTGCAGTCATCATGGGAACTTATATGCTTCCGACAGCAGCAACATATATTCCGAGCTATATTATTCTGGCAAACTGGAATCTGCTGAACACGTTTACAGGGCTGATCATTTCCAACTGTGTCAGCATTTTCGGAATCTTTCTGCTTCGACAGGCATTCATGCAGGTTCCAATGGGACTGATCGAGGCAGCGAGAATCGACGGGGCAAGCTCCTGGAAGATTCTGTGGCGGGTCGTGTGTCCGATGACAAAATCTTCGTTCATCACATTTGGACTGATGAACTTTATTACCTGCTACAACAGTTATATGTGGCCTTCTCTGATCACAGATGCGGATGAGAAGATGATGGTGTCACAGGGATTGAGAAAATTCTTTATAGAAGGCGGTGCTTATGGAACAGAATGGCCCCTGGTCATGGCAGGAAGTACATTGATCGTACTGCCGCTTCTGATTCTGTTTGCATTTACGCAAAAGTGGTTTATCAATGGAATCGGCGGAGATACGGGTATGAAAGGATAATTCCTTTTTTACATAAAGAAAGCAAAGAAAAAACGATATACGATGCATGAAGGAGAAAAAAGAAAATGAAAAAGAGAATTGTATCAGCATTATTAGTTTGTGTACTTGGAATGTCCCTGGTGACAGGATGTGGAAACAATGCAAAGGCTGCAGAAACGACAAAGACAGCAGATGGAAAAATTCAGTTGGATCTCTGGTATTCCGGGGGAAAAACAGCAGTCAATGTATTTCAGGACATTGTAGATGCATTCAATGAGTCTCAGGACAAATATGAAGTTAAGACAACAACGCAGGCGGATTATACAGAGACTTATGAAAAACTGCAGGCAGGAATCGCAGGAAAGAAAGCTCCGGACATGGCACTTCTGGATACAGATAAATCCAGAAATCTTTCTGAAAAAAATCTGGTTGCAGACATCAATGAGTATGTAGAAAAAGATGATTCCTTTGAAAAAGATGATTATCTGCCGGTATTTTATGAGCAGGGGGAGTATGAGAACGGAAAATTGTTTGCACTGCCTGCATATGGTACAACACAGGTGATGTACTACAATAAAGCGGCATTTGAAAAAGCGGGAATTGACCCGGCAACGATCAAGACCTGGCAGGATCTTGCAGCGGCAGCAGAGAAAATGACAGCTTCTGATGGTTCCTTTGTGGGCTGGGAGCCAATGTGGGGCTCAGGAAATCTGATTGATGCAGCACTCAGCAACGGAGCCTCTCTTCTGAGTGAGGATGGGAAAAAAGTGATGATCAATTCAGACGAATGGGTAGAAGTATGGGAGAGCTTCCGTACATGGATTCACGATGACAAGATCATGAAAGTAAATTCCGGCGGACAGGGCTGGGAATACTGGTACACGACGATTGACGACGTTCTGCAGAATAAAGCAGGCGGTTATACAGGTTCTTCCGGAGATCAGGCAGATTTGGACTTTAGCATTGTGGGAGCAATGGAACAGCCTGGATTTAACGACAACTCTTCAGCACCAACGGCAGATGCACTGCAGCTTGTGATGCTTCAGAATTCTTCTGATGAAGAAAAAGAAGGTGTTTATGAGTTTATGAAATATTTTACAACTCCGGAAAATCAGGCAAAATGGTCCATGGGCACAGGATATGTGGCAGTACGTGAGTCTACACAGGAAGTAGAAGAGTTTAAGTCTTATGCAGAAGAAAATCCTCAGGCACTGGTTCCGCTTCAGCAGGCATCTCACGGAACACCGGCTCTTCAGGATCCGACAGGAGGAAAGATTCTGGATGCCCTGTCAATTGCAGCGGATAAGGTAGAGTTGGAAAACGTACCTGCACAGGAAGCTCTGGATGAAGCACAGAAAACAGCACAGGAAGCATTGGATGCATTATAAAATGAGAGATCAGATTAGATTTAAAATCGGAAAAGAAGAAAAAAATATTCAGGAAAAATGGATTGAAATTCCGGAAGGAACAGAACACATTCAGATGATGATAGAAATGCCCGAAGAATTTCAGTATATGGCATTCTTGTTTCTGGAAGATCCCAAAAAAGAAATTCGGTTTCAGAAGCTGCTGGGATATGGGCAGCAGAACCCGGGAATCGGAAAAAGCACAAAGGATACAACGATAGGAGGTGTTCCGGGAGAGATTTATCCCGGAACATGGAAAATCGGAATCGGCATTTTTACAGAATATGTTGCGCAGAAGCTGGGAGAACAAACCGGAGAAATTGTACTGACAGTTTCGGACCGGAAAGATGAGGTTTCTGATCCGATCGGCGGAGAATGCTGGGTGGAAAACGGACTTCATATCTCGGAAAAAAGCTATCGTTGGGAGAACGTATTTTGTCCGGAATCCGGATGGTATAAGGGTGATTTTCATACGCATACGAGGTTGTCTGACGGAAAAGAGACGATCGGTCATGCTTCTGAAAGAGCAGAGGAAAGCGGTTTGGATTTTTATGTGCCGACAGAACATAATCTGATGCATACCGGCTGGTGTAAGACTTCACTCTGTGTGCTTCCCGGAATTGAGGTAACGACAGATAAAGGACACATGAATCTGTTTGGAATTACGGAAATGCCGGAGAAAATTCTGGAGATCGTGAAGCATAACGGAGATGAGATCATAGATATGTATATGGACCAGACGATAGCACAAGCAAAACAAAAAGGATGGATTCGCAGTATCAATCATCCGTTTCTGACCATCTGGAAGTGGCAGTTTGAAAATACAGATCTGCGGGATATCAACTGTATAGAAATCATCAATGATCCGACATATCCGGATGGGCCGGGATCTAATGATATGGCAATTCGTTTTTTGGATCAAGTATGGAATGAAGGAATTCGTGTGTTCGGAGTGGGAGGAAGTGATTCTCACAATCTGGAGGATGAATTTTATGACGGGGCAAGCCTTCCGTCTGCGGTGGGAGATCCCGCAACATGGGTATTTTGTGACGGATTAAGTCCGAAAAATCTGATGAATGCAGTAAGGCAGGGACATCTGTGTGTGACCAGATTCTGCAAAATAGAGCCAAAAATCAAGGTGGATGGTCAGGACTGTCTTCCGGGAGATGAGATCACTGCAAAGAAGTGTGAGATTACATATCGGGCGGAAATTTTGGGACTGACAGAAGAACCGGAAGCATTTCTTGTGATGAATGGAAATTATGTGGAGCTGCCGGTCAGTTCGTCTGAAACCGGAAGATATCATGTAGAGACAAACTTGATTCTGGAACGTACCTCCTGGCAGTGGATCAGACTGGAAGTCAGAACAAAGAAAAAAGAATTTCTTGGATATGTAAACCCGGTATTTCGAGGAAAGAAAGATCCGGAGAGGACAACTTTCGGAGAAATCAAAGGAGAGACAGAAGGTTTAGCAGATGATTAAAGGAATTTTATTTGATAAAGATGGAACTCTGATTGACTTTTTTTCCTTATGGCTGGGTGCGGCAAAAGCGGTCGTAATACAGTTTTTAAAAGAAAATGAGCTTTCAGAGGAAGTAAAGGAACGTGTGTTTTATGCGATGGGAATCGAGAATGGAGAAATCGATCCTTATGGCGGGCTTGCGTATAAGTCCTATTCAGAAATTGCTCTGGATATTACGGATGAACTTTCAAGGGAGCAGATTTATCTGGACAGCCGAAAAGTGAGGATGCAGCTGGAGCGGCTGTTTGCTGAATATGTGACGGAAAGTCAGGCACAGTATGTGGAAACAGCGGACATTAAAGCAGTCCTTGATTCGCTGAAACAGAGAAACATTTGGATCGGACTTGCAACAGCAGATACTGTGCCGTCTGCAAAAAACTGTCTGAAACGGCTGGAGGTACTGGAAAAATTTGATTATGTGGGAGCGGATGATGGTGTCCTGCGCCCGAAACCGGAAGCAGATATGTTTCTGGAATTTCAGAAAAAATTCGGACTGAAGCCGCAGGAAATCGCAGTGGTTGGAGATACATATAATGACATTCGTTTTGCAAGAGAAAACGGGGGAGTTGCCATTGGTGTTTTAAGCGGAGTGAGTCAGGAAGCAGATTTTTGCGGGGAAGCAGATTATATATTAAATTCTGTGGGAGAACTTCCGCAATTATTGGAACAGATATAGATATTAAGGAGGCATTGCTGTGGCTGAGATTCAGTTGAAACATGTATATAAAAAATATGAAGACAAAGTAGTTGCGGTACAGGATTTTAATCTTAAGATCAAGGATCAGGAGTTTGTGATTTTCGTAGGTCCTTCCGGATGTGGAAAATCGACAACGCTGCGGATGATCGCAGGATTGGAGGAAATATCCGACGGGGAGCTTCTGATCGATGGAAAAATGATGAATCAGGTACAGTCATGCGACAGAGATATTGCAATGGTGTTTCAGAATTATGCACTGTACCCGCATATGACCGTATTTGAGAATATGGCATATAGCCTCCGGCTGAAAAAGGTACCGAAAAAAGAACGCAGACAGAAGGTGGAGGAAGCGGCAAAGATTCTTGGACTCGAAGGGGTTCTGGACAGAAAGCCGGGAGAACTTTCGGGCGGGCAGAAGCAGAGAGTGGCAATGGGACGTGCAATTGTACGGAATCCAAGAATTTTCCTGATGGATGAGCCATTGTCCAATCTGGATGCAAAATTAAGAACACAGATGAGGGCGGAGATACTGAGGTTGTACCAGAAGCTGAAAACGACGTTTATTTATGTGACGCATGATCAGACAGAGGCGATGACACTTGGAACAAAGATTGTAGTGATGAAAGACGGAGTGATTCAGCAAGTCGCATCACCGGAAGAACTTTACAACTGTCCGGCAAATACATTTGTGGCAGGTTTTATCGGAATGCCGCCTATGAATTTCTTTCAGGGGAAATGCTGCAGAGGCGGAGAATATGGAACCTATCTTCAGATTGGAGATTTTGCGGTCAATCTGACAGAAGAAGATGCCGAAAGAGTTTTCCGAAAGGGATATATGGGTGAGGTGATCACAGTAGGTGTGCGTCCGGAAGATCTGGTACTTACAGAGGAAGGAACAGAGCATGAGGTTCTGGTGTATGAAATGCTCGGTGCAGAAACCTATCTTTATTTTACATACGAAGGGAAGGATGTGGCATTGAGGACAAATGCAGACACACCATATAGACGGGGAGACAGGATTTCTTTTTGTCTCAGAAATGATAAACTGCACTTGTTTGACGGTGACACCGGGATCAGAATATAAGAAAGACGGCGGAAGGAGACTTCTGCTGTTTTTTTTGTGCAATTGCAGGAATCTGGGTATATCTTACATCAAAATTATGCTATACTGAAACAGTAACCAGAAGGAATTCAAGAAAAGACAGCAGGTGATGATATGAGCAGTTTTAAAGACGTGGTTGGACACAAAAATATAATACAGTATATTGAAAATGCGGTAAAAACAGATAAGGTTTCCCATGCATATATTTTGAATGGGGAAAAAGGTTCCGGAAAACGACTTCTGGCAAATTTGTTCGCTATGAGCCTGCAGTGTCAGAACCGGGATGAAGACGGAGACGCATGCGGAAAGTGCCAGTCCTGCAAACAGGCAGCATCGAATAATCAGCCGGATATTATCAGGGTGACACACGAAAAACCAAATACGATCAGTATTGATGACATCAGAGAGCAGATCAACAATGATATTGTGATCAAGCCATACAGCAGCAAATATAAGATCTATATTGTACCAGATGCAGATATGATGAGTGTACAGGCGCAGAATGCGCTGTTAAAGACGATCGAAGAGCCGCCGGCTTATGCGGTGATCCTGCTTTTGACAGAGAATGCTGAGATTCTTCTTCCCACGATTCGTTCCAGATGTGTAATGCTGAAGCTGAGAAATATCAAAGATCAGCTGATCAAAAAATATCTGATGGAACAGATGGAGATTCCGGATTATAAAGCAGATGTGTGCGTGGCATTTGCACAGGGAAATATGGGACGTGCGATCATGCTTGCGACATCAGAGCATTTCAATGAGATCAAGGAAGAGGCAGTTCATCTGCTGCGTGAGATCAATGACATGGATGTGGATGCGTTGGAGGCAGCCGTAAAACGAGTGGTTTCTTATAAGATGAATATCACGGACTATCTGGATGTGATCTCGGTATGGTATCGGGATGTGCTGATCTATAAAGCCACAAAGAATGTGGATCAGGTTGTATTTTCTGATCAGCTCAGATTTATCAAGGACCGGGCAAGCAAGAGCTCTTACGAGGGAATCGAGAATATTCTGGACGGAATTGAAAAGGCAAAGGCCAGACTAAAAGCAAATGTCAATTTTGAACTGACGATCGAATTGCTTTTATTGACAATAAAGGAGAACTGATAGAATGACAAAAGTGATTGGAGTAAGGTTTCGGACAGCCGGAAAAATCTACTATTTTTCACCGGGAAAGTTTGAGATCAAACAGGGAGACCACGTGATTGTGGAGACTGCGCGCGGTGTAGAGTATGGAAAGGTTGTGATCGGAACCAGAAAAGTAAAAGATCAAGAGGTGATACAGCCGCTGAAGTCTGTCATTCGGATCGCCACAGAGCAGGATCAGAAGACAGAAGAGAAAAATAGAGAAAAAGAAAAGGAAGCATTTCAGATTTGTCTGGAAAAGATCAGAAAGCATGGTCTGGAGATGAAACTGATCGATGCGGAATATACATTTGACAACAATAAAGTGCTGTTTTATTTCACAGCAGACGGGCGTATCGATTTCCGTGAGCTGGTAAAAGATCTGGCAGCAGTATTTCGCATTCGGATCGAGCTGCGTCAGATCGGTGTAAGAGATGAGACGAAGATCCGGGGCGGAATCGGAATCTGCGGAAGACCATTATGCTGTCACACGTATTTGTCCGAGTTTGCTGCGGTTTCCATTAAGATGGCAAAAGAGCAGAATCTGTCGCTGAATCCGACCAAGATCTCCGGAGTGTGCGGAAGGCTGATGTGTTGTCTGACGAACGAGGAAGAGACTTATGAAGAATTAAACAGCCAGCTTCCGTCAGTAGGAGATACGGTTACGACTTCAGATGGATTGACAGGAACGGTCCATTCCTTAAGTGTTCTGAGAAAACTGGTGAAAGTAGTTGTAAATCTGGAAAACGATGAAAAAGAAATCAGGGAATATCAGGCGGAAGAATTAAAATTCCGTCCGCGTAAGCGAAAAGCGAAGGTCTCAAAAGAAGAGATGCGCAAGCTCGCGGAACTGGAAAAGGGAGAAGGAGCGTCAAGATTAGATGACAAATAATTTAAAATCCGGAGAGCGTCTGGATGATCTGCAGCTTAATGGGCTTCAGATCATCCAGGATCCGGAACGATTTTGTTTTGGGATTGATGCGGTGATGCTTTCTGATTTTGCCAAGGTCAAACCGGGGGAGAAGGTTCTGGATCTGGGAACCGGAACTGGGATCTTACCGATTTTATTGTCCGCAAAGACCAGAGGAGAGCATTTTATCGGACTTGAGATTCAAAAAGAAAGTGCTGATATGGCGCGAAGAAGTATAGAGTGGAATCATCTGCAGGAAAAAATTGAGATTGTGCAGGGAGATATCAAAGAGGCGGCAGCGTTATTCAAGCCGACTTTTTTTGATGTGATCGTGACCAATCCACCGTATATGCTGAACCAGCATGGTCTGCAGAATCCGGGAGATGCCAAAGCGATCGCACGGCATGAGATTTTATGTACTCTGGATGATATTTTACGAGAGAGCAAACAATTACTTGCGGACGGGAAAGGGCGGTTTTATATGATACACAAACCGTTTCGTCTGGCAGAGATTCTGACGAAGATGAGTGAATATAAGATCGAACCGAAGCGGATCCGATTTGTGCATCCTTATATTGATAAGGAACCTACGATGGTGCTGATCGAAGGTCTTCGAGGCGGAAAACCGAGGGTAACGATCGAACCGCCTATAATTATGTATACCCGGTGAGGGTGAGAGAAAGGAAACAGCATGACAGGAACGTTATATTTGTGTGCAACTCCAATCGGAAATCTGGAGGATATGACTTTTCGTGTGATCCGTACACTCAAAGAAGTGGATCTGATCGCAGCGGAGGATACAAGAAACAGTATCAAGCTGTTAAATCATTTTGAGATACAGACACCAATGACCAGTTATCACGAATACAATAAATACGAAAAAGGAAGAAAGCTGGTAGAAAAGCTGTTGGAAGGACAGAATATCGCTTTGATCACAGATGCCGGAACGCCCGGAATTTCGGATCCCGGAGAGGAACTCGTGAAGATGTGCTATGAATCCGGAATTTCGGTAACATCTCTTCCGGGGGCAGCAGCCTGTATTACGGCACTGACAATTTCCGGGCTGTCTACCAGACGATTTGCATTTGAAGCATTTTTGCCATCAGATAAAAAAGAACGGGAACAGATTTTAAAGGAGATGGAGACTGAAACGAGGACTATGATCGTATATGAAGCACCTCATCGTCTTGTAAAGACTCTGAAATTGTTTCTGGAGCGGCTTGGAAACAGGAAGATTACCATATGCCGGGAGTTGACAAAACGTCATGAGACAGCTCTTGCAGTGACTTTGGAAGAGGCAGTGGCTCATTATGAGGCAAATGCTCCAAAAGGCGAGTGTGTTCTGGTGATCGAGGGGAAGAGCCGGGAAGAAGCCCGGGCAGAGGAGAGAAAACAGTGGGAAGAAATGACCATTGAAGATCACATGGAAGTATACACAAAACAGGGAATGGATAAGAAATCAGCAATGAAAGCTGTCGCAAAGGACAGGGGAGTGTCCAAGCGGGATATTTACCAATATCTGGAAAGCAGAAAATAAAAAAGAAACGCAGGGATCAGGAAAGATTTCTGCGTTCCTTTTTTGTACGATGAGCTTATGTGATTCAGATTTTTTTGATATCCACAATCTCTCCGTCTCTCATGGAGATTACTTTTTGTCCTGCAATCTCAGTTTCTCCCCGCTTGTTAGTTACATAGAGGACTGTAATGCCAAGCTCTTTGTTGATGCGCCGGATATCACGCATCATTTCTTTTCTGCGATATTCGTTCTGTCGGGCAAAATCTTCATCGACCAGAAGGACTTTTGGTTTGCATACAACAGCACGTCCAAGTGCAACGCGTTGTTTCTGCGCCTCATTGATCACCCGGATCTTTTTCTCAAGAATGTCCGTGATATTGAAAAAATGTGCTGCCATTTTCACACGGCTGTCAATAATCTGCCGCGGAAGATTGCGAAGGCGCAGTCCAAGCGCGATATTGTCATACACGTTTAAGTGAGAATAGAGCTGATAATTCTGAAACGCCATGGCAAGACTACGGTCACGGGGCAGAATATCGTTGAGCAGATCTTTTCCGAGATAGATTTCACCGGATGTAATATCCTCCATACCACCGATCATGCGAAGTATGGTGGATTTTCCGCAGCCGCTTGGTCCGAAAAAGGTAACAAACTCTCCGTCTTCTATATGCAAAGAAAGATTTTTGACAGATACAAATCCGTTGGGATATGTCTTGTTCAGATTTTCAAGAGTAATACTCGCCATCAGAACACCTCCTTATGTCTAACATCAGTGTATCATATTCAAACCTGCAAAACAATCTATTGCAGCATGAATTGAGCAAGGACCACGCTGGCTGCAAGTCCGGCGAAGGTGGCAATCAGCGCTCCAGTCAGTGTGTAGCGGGAGTTTTTGATCTTTGCGGTCATGAAATAGACACTCATAGTATAAAAGATGGTCTCTGTACAGGACATGGAAATGGATGCGATCAGTCCGATCAGAGAATCCGTACCAAACTCTTTATAGAGATCCAGAAGAAGTCCGGTAGCGGCTGAGGAAGAAAACATTTTGACAACCGTAAGAGGAACCAGTTCTCCGGGAAATCCAATGGCAGCAGTAAACTGCCCAATACAGGAGGAAATCATCTCCAGAAACCCGGAAGCGCGGAGAATACCCACTGACACCATAAGTACGATGAGTGTGGGCATGATCTTGAGAACGGTTAAAAATCCGTTTCGGGCACCTTTGATGAAATGTTCATAGACGTTGATCTTCATCAGAAGTCCATAGACGATGATGGCAAGGATCAGAAACGGGACAATAAAATTGGTGAGGTAGAGAAAAAGATTCATGAATGACTCCAAAATAAAATCAGATTTTTAAATCTATATGCGGTTTCAGAGAATAACATCCCTCAAGAACTCATAAGATAAAACAAAATCGATTTTGGGAGTTTGCCATGTCAGATCGTTTGCGAAAGAGCACAAAAAAGCAAGTCATCTCGATCATTCTTGTTCTTACCTTGCTGTTGTCTGTGATATTGTCCGGATGTCACGGGCAGTCTTCAGAAATCCAGAATAAAAAGTTCAGAAAATTTACCGAAACCTTATTTTGTCAGGAAGTGGCGTCAAATACGGTCAGTCTGCATTATACACTCAAAGATCCCGGTCAGTATGGGATTCAGGATTCCCCGGTTACATTCGGATATTTTAATACGGATAAAGGAACCCGAAAAATTTCCACAGAAAATACACAGGCGGCATTGAAACGATTTTCCTATCGGAAATTATCAAGGGAAAACAGGCTTACATATGATGTGTTGGATTATTATCTGGAGTTATCTAAAAAAGAAAGTGACTATCTGCTGTATGAAGAGCCCATGGGGACAGTCAGCGGTGTGCAGACACAGATTCCGGTACTGTTGTCAGAATATCAGTTTCAAAGCAAAGAAGATGTGGATGCTTATCTGGAGTTGATGAAAACAACACCCGATTATTTTAATTCCCTGATCGCATTTGAACAGGAAAAGGCACAAAAAGGGCTTTTTATGGCAAGCTATACGGCGGACACCGTAATTGAACAGTGTCAGGCATTCATTGATATGGGAGACTCCAACTATCTGATTTCCACGTTTGTTGATCGGATCCAGAAGCTTACAGATCTGTCCGAATCGGAGAAAAGTGATTATATCCAGAAAAATGCATATATGCTGCAGACCTATGTGTTGCCGGCCTATCAGCAGCTGATTAAAACCGTGGTGGAGTTGAAAGATTCCAGTAAGAACGAAGAAGGACTCTGTTATCTGCCAAACGGAAAAGAATATTATGAGCTGACAGTGCAGGCGTCCACAGGATCTGCAAGAACAGTTCCTCAATTACAGAAACTGACAAAGAATCAAATGAAAGATGATCTGGCGGCAATGAAAGCTGTGATCGGACTGACAGCAGAACAGGCAAAGGAAACAGCAGTGATGGAATCTACCGATCCAAAAGAAATATTAAACAGCCTGAGTCTGGATATTCAGAAGACGTTCCCAAAACTTCCCCAGACGAGTGTAGAAGTAAAATATGTGCCAAAAGCCATGGAAGCACATCTAAGTCCGGCATTCTATATGATACCGGCACTGGATGACACAGAAGAAAATGTCATCTATGTCAACCAGGCCCAGATGGGTAATAAGCTGACACTGTATACAACACTGGCTCATGAGGGGTATCCGGGGCATCTGTATCAGACGGTTTATTACGCATCGACAAAGCCGGATCCACTGCGCAGTATTTTCAATTTTGGCGGATATGTGGAAGGCTGGGCAACGTATGCGGAAATGGGTTCCTACTATCTGGCAGATTCGCTTACCAGGGAGCAGGCGGTTCTACTTCAGAAAAACAGTTCCATTTTGCTGGCATTGTATGCGCTGGCAGATATGGGCATTCATTATGATGGGTGGAATCGGATGGATACTGTAAAATTTTTCAAAGAATATGGAGTCGGAAGTGCGGAGATAGTGAATCAGATTTATGATCTGATCATTGGATCTCCGGGAAATTATCTGAAGTATTATATCGGCTATGTAGAATTTCTGGAATTAAAGAAAAAATGGGTCGAAAAAAAGGGCGAGGATTTTTCCCAGAAAGAATTTCATAAGGCAGTACTGGATGTAGGACCGGCACCGTTTGAACTGGTAGAAAAATATATGTGGCAGGGAGAAAAATAAAAGATGTTGAATTATCTGTGGGCAGGAATGATTATAATCGGAATCATATATGGTGCATTCACCGGAAAAATGCCCGATATCACGAATGCAGCTCTGGATTCTGCAAAAGATGCAGTAACCTTGTGTATTACAATGGTGGGAGTGATGGCATTCTGGATGGGAATCATGGAAATTGCGTCCCGGGCGGGAATTATTGAGATGGCATCGAAAAAAATGAGACCGCTGATCCGATTTTTGTTTCCTGATATTCCGAAAGAGCATCAGGCGAATCAGTATATTACAACAAACTTTATTGCAAATTTTCTGGGGCTGGGCTGGGCGGCAACGCCTGCCGGACTTCAGGGAATGCAGGCACTGGCCGAATTAGAACAGGAAAGAAGGATGAAAAGAGCGCCGGGAAAGGCAAGAAAGCCCGGCGTGGCATCCAATGAAATGTGCACATTTCTGATCATGAATATCTCTTCGCTGCAGTTGATCCCGATCAATGTGATCGCCTACCGGAGTCAGTATGGAAGTGTGAATCCGGCGGCAATTGTAGGTGCGGGGATTGTGGCGACAACAGTGAGTACGCTGGCCGGGATGGTGTATTGTAAGATTATGGACAGGAAGAGATAAGTCCGATCCGGGCATACTCGATCAATTCTTCTTCCACGCGTTTCATCACTTCTTTTGTCTCCGGATTGGTATAAGGGATCCTGGCAATGATTTTGGGAATATAGTTTTGCTCTTCGATGATATCCAGACTTTCCCGGAAGTTAATATCATAAAAATAAGCAAGATAAGAAATCCAGTAATCCATCGGTGTTACCCGGTCAGAGGACAGGATACATTCATGACGTAAAATAGAATCTCTTACTTTTGGAGAAATCGCAGAGGCGCCTGTTTCCTCTGCGGAAGTATCCATAAAAGTTTCCAGTCTGTCTTCCAGTTTTACACGGCAGTTGTCCAGTTTATCGGCATCCCGGATGATCTTTGCATGAAGTAAAGTACGTGCATCGGAAATTCCATCCAGCTTAAAATCACTGTGTTTGGCAATGGAAATACGGATGATTTCGTCAAAATCAGATTCGGGAACAAACCTGCGGATCAGGTTTTCTCCATTATCATTATTGAACAGAATTTTTACACCGTAAGCGGCATGATCCATCGTGTCCGGAAGAAAGCTGTCGAAGCGTTTTAACTGCTCAAAACGTCCGATATCATGCAGCAGGGCGATCATCTTTGCAAGTGTGGTATCTTCCTCAGATAACCGCATACGGGCTGAAATGTCAGTACTTTCTTTTACAACGCCGTAAGTGTGTACGATCTTTAAACGGATTTTGTCATTGTGGCAGTCGTAGTCTTTTAAATAATTGTTGAATTGTCTTTTTGCGGTGTAAAAATCCATAAAAGTGGCACTCCTTATTATTGGGCATAATTATTTTTCCAGTTGTTTCTTAAGTTGTTCAATGATAGTTTGTTGTTCCTGAATAATGCTTTGTTGTTCACCAATGGTATTTTTCTGTTCATCGATCGTATCCTGCATTTGATCGATCATGTACTGCACGGTATTCTTATCCAATATTTGTAATTCTTTTGAAAACAATCCCATAACTTTCTCCACATTCCTGCAAAGCTCATAAATCTCCCGGTACATAGGAATAAACTTCGGATATTGTTTGATTAGCTGGACGATTATTTCCGGATTATCCTCGCTGAGAAATGTGAGCCACGCATCTAAATCGTTTTTGATACCTTATCGGACAAAGTCCGCCCGCCGCAGGCATGTATTACGGGATGCCCGGATGGGTATACCTTTATTGTGACGGGTTTCCCGATAGATGTCAAGTGGGATGAAAACGAATTCCTGCAGAAGCTCCATATGAAGTCCTGTATCTGACTTTTGACAAAAATGGTGGACATAATCCTGCTTGTGCCGTTTCATCTCTCCAGAACTTTTTTCTATAAAAACAATGGTATACACGCTTTTTATATCCCGATAGCTGAATTTCTTTTTCCGTTCATTTTTGGCACGTTTGTATTGCCGGAGCAAAAGATCAGCCAAATAGCATGCACTGCGTTGTCCGGGAAAGGAATATCCTATTTTTTGCACTTCAATGTTTGCAATGCTTCCATCTTCCAGTTGAACAACAATATCCATAATAAGCAAAGCATTTTCTTCTGCAATTCGGGAAGAATCGTTTGGAAGTACGTGTAAAATACGAATATGCCGTTGTAATATCAGTGACAGTAATTCTTCCAGACGTGAAGGTGCAGTATCCGGATTTAAAATTTCTTTGAAAAAAGAATCGTAAAGTATTTTGACACCCTGCATTCCTGTGCAAAATTGCAGAAATTCTTCTTGTTGGGATTCGTCCCACGAATCAAACAGAAATTTTAATTCAGGGGTAGTTTGAATTTTTTTACAAAGCTCCTCTCGGGTTTGAATCATTGGAAAATATTGTTTTAGTCCATTGCTCATAAGCGGTTCCTCCTGATGGTTTGTGAATTAGATTGAAAATTTGATGATTTCATCTGGATTTGTTTTTTGAAAATAAAGAAGAGAACATGGAAATAAAAAGAAATATCCGTTCTCCTGAAATGTTATGAATAAAGTCTAACATGAGGAATATGAAGTGTCCAATAAAAATTTCATAAATAGATAGAGTCAAAAGAAAAGCCATTGATACTGTATACATCAAATATTTAGGGGGTACATCTTCAAAAAAGATTATGGTATAATAATACTCTTATAAGAAACCAAGTCAGGAAATGATATTTTATAGCAAAGGAGGCAGAGGATGCTGCATGTAGCTGTTGTAGAAGATGAAACAGAGTATCGTGGATTGATACAGGAAATGGTGGGCAGATATGCAAAGGAATATGATCTCCAGATTCAGACTACAGCATTTCAGGACGGCAGAGAGTTGGTTCAGAATTATCAAAAATTTGATATTCTTCTGATGGATATCGAAATGCCTCATCTAAATGGTATGGAGGCAGCTCAGAAGATACGGGGGCTGGATAAGGAGGTAGTGATTGTTTTTATCACGAATATGGCGCAGTATGCGATCAAGGGCTACGAAGTAGATGCGCTGGATTTCATTTTAAAACCGCTCAACTATTATACCTTTTCCATGCGTTTTACAAGAGCTGTGGGAAGAGTGAAAAACCGGGAAGGAAAAAGGATCTGTCTGAATCTTCCGGATGGGGCGAAATTTCTGGACAGCAGAGAGATCTATTATGTAGAGATCCAGAACCGGATGCTCCACTATCACACGAAAGCAGGAGTATTTACGATTCGCGGAGCATTAAAGGACGTGCAGGAAGAGCTGGAAGACTGGCATTTTGTAAAATGCAATCAGTGTTATCTGGTAAATTTGAAGTATGTTTCCGAAATCAGAAAAAACATTGCGGTTGTGGGTGGAGATGAGCTGGAAATCAGCAGGAGAAACAGACCTGCATTTCTGAGTGCAGTGGTAGATTTTCTGGGAGGCTGATGCAGGAAAGGGAAGAGGGAAACGATGAGTGAAAATCTAAAGCTGGGAATGGAGAGCCTGTGGTATGGGATTAATTTATGGATATCCTGTCTGGTGTTTCTGCTTCCGCTGAGAAGAAAGACACATTTTAAAGTCAGACTGATTCTATCGGGAGCAGTATGTGTTTTAATTTTGTCCGGAGTATATTATTTGATAGAAAATCTTACAGACTGGAGCTACTGGGGGCAGGTTCCCCTTTTATTTATTACGTATTTTAGTGCGGTTCTGATTTTTTACAATTGTGTGAAGGGCAAGGGATTTGGCCTCTGGTATTGTGGTGTATGGGGAACGATGACATTTTTGCTGGTACTGGAAACCAGCTATGTACTTTGCAGTCCACTGCTGGGAGATTTGGGAAACTGGCTTTTGAAAATTTTATTTTCGGTGGCAGTAAATGTGGCCATAGGACTGACACTGGCTCGCTGGATGCCGGAAAAGGGGCAATATCAGATTGGCCCGAGACAGATGGTTTCTGCATGGGTGTTTTGTATTATGTCAGAAAATTTGTTTATTTACGCAAAGGTCGATCCGGGGGCTGCTTTATTCAACATTGTGTTGCAGTTTTATTGTATCACCTTATTGTATCTGCAAAGTGCATTGTTTAAAAAGAGCAGTATGAGAAAAGAGCTGGAAACCATTCAGCTTCTCTGGCATCAACAAAAAGGGCAGTATCAGCTGTCCAAAGAGACGATAGAGCTGATCAATCACAAATGTCATGATCTGAAGCATCAGGTACAGGCGATACGTGCTGTCAAAGATGAAAAAGAGAGGGAAACATATCTCGAAAAAATTGAAAAATCCGTGCAGATCTACAGTGCTATCGTGAGAACAGGAAATGAAATTCTGGATACCATTTTGACAGAAAAAAGTCTGATCTGTGAAAATAGCGGGATTCATATCAACTGTGTGGCAGATGGATCTCTGCTGGCTTTTATGAATCCGGTAGATTTGTATACATTGTTTGGAAATGCTCTGGATAACGCAATTGAAGCGGTGAGAAAGCTGGAAAGCAAAGAAAAAAGAGTGATTGATATCATGCTGTACGAAAGACAAAGCTTTCTGATGCTGCAGATAGTCAATCCGATGTGCGGAGAAGTGAAGTTTGAGGATGGACTTCCGCTTACGACAAAGGCGAAGAACGGATATCACGGATATGGAATGAAGAGCATGCTCCATACCATTCAAAAATATGAGGGACATTTGACAACAGAGGTAAAAAATGGATGTTTTTATTTCAACGTTATGCTTCCTCTTGAAAGAGATTCCAACAAAAAGTAGAAGAGACACAAAGGGTCTGGTCAGTGAGCCAGGCTCTTTTTTGTAAAAAATTTACCCACTTACACCACAAGAAATACCACCTGAACAAAAACGGTTGTACTTGCAAATTATTGCAGATATAATCATTTCGAAATAAATTGAGAAGTGTAAGAAATAACAAAAACATGGAGTAATTACTATGCGAACCAGTAAAATGAGAAGAGAAATTGAACTGAAGAAAGGCTGGGTGTTCACAGGGCGTGACGGAAAAGCGGTCAAAGTGGATTTACCGCATACCTGGAATGCAGTGGACGGACAGGATGGAGGAAATGACTATTATCGAGGAACCTGTCACTACAGCACTACATTTGCAGCCCCGGATCTTGACAGCAAGACCCAGAGAGTATATCTGGAGTTTCAGGGAGTAAATTCCTCTGCCGAGGTGGTGTTAAACGGTCAGAAGGTGATGAGTCATGACGGCGGATATTCCACATTCCGTGCAGATGTGACAGAGTTTTTAACAAAAGAAAACAAGTTAGAAGTAGCAGTGGATAACAGTGTCAACGACAGGGTATATCCTCAAAAAGCAGATTTCACATTTTATGGTGGAATTTACAGAGATGTTCTTCTTCGTATTGTATCAAATGAACATTTTGAGATGGACTACTACGGCGGAGACGGTGTAATGGTAACGCCGACAGTAGAAGGAAAAGATGGAAAGGTTCATGTAGAGAGTTTCCATAAGGCAGAAAATGCCAAAGTAGCAGTAACTTTAATTGATGCACAGGGAAATCCTGTAGCAAAAGGTGAAGGAAAAGATGTGACGGTTACGATACCGGATGTACATCTTTGGGATGGAGTAGAAGATCCATATTTATATACAGCAGTAGTAGAGTTGATGAAAGACGGAGAAGTCAAAGACGACGTTCGCATTCCATTTGGTGTCCGTACATTCAGCGTGGATCCGAAAAAAGGATTTTTCCTGAACGGACGCTCCTATCCTCTGCATGGAGTATCCAGACACCAGGATCGGAAGGGAATCGGAAATGCATTAACAAAAGAACACCACAGAGAAGATATGGAATTTATCCGTGAGATCGGGGCGAATACAGTTCGTCTCGCGCATTATCAGCATGATCAGTATTTCTATGATCTGTGTGATCAGTACGGAATGATTGTCTGGGCGGAGATTCCATACATCTCAGAACATATGCCAAACGGACGGGAAAATACCATTAGCCAGATGAAAGAGCTGATTGTACAGAATTACAATCATCCAAGTATCGTTACATGGGGAATATCCAATGAGATCACGATTTCCACAAAGGATAATAAGGATATGCTGGATAATCACCGTGAACTCAATGATCTGTGTCACAAAATGGATTCCACACGTCCTACAACGCTGGCCTGCTATGCAGTGTGCGGTCCTTTCAACAAGGTAGCACATCTGTCTGACTTAGTAAGCTGGAACTTGTATTTGGGATGGTATGTTCCAGGGTTGTTTTTAAATGACTGGTGGATCAGCTTTTTCCACCGCGTGTACCCTAACAGGTGTTTGGGATATTCTGAGTATGGCTGTGAAGGAATGCCGAATTTACATTCCTCACGTCCAAGAAGAGGAGACCATACAGAAGAATATCAGAGTCGCTACCATGAATTTATGCTGAAATGTTTTGAGCGTCATCCGTATATGTGGAGTACCCACGTATGGAACATGTTCGATTTTGCGGCAGATGCGAGAGATCAGGGTGGAGAGCCGGGAATGAATCATAAGGGACTTATGACATTTGACCGGAAAATAAAAAAAGACAGCTTCTACATTTACAAAGCGTACTGGAGCAAAGAGCCTTTCGTACATCTTTGCGGAAGCCGCTACGTAGACAGAACGGAAGCAGTCACTACAGTCAAGGTTTATTCGAACCAGACAAAAGTTGCATTATATGCAAACGGCAAGCTCCTGGAAGAAAAGACAGGCAATAAAGTCTTTGAATTCCGCGTTCCGTTAAACGGAGAAGTTCGTCTGGAAGCTGTGTCCGGTAAGGCAAAAGATACAAGCACACTTCGCCGCGTCAGCAAGCCAAACCCGGATTACAAGCTCAAAAAGAGCAAAGGAAAGAGCCAGAACTGGGTATAAGTAGGAAGCAACTGCAAATCTTGCAGAAGAAATTGAAATAAGAAACGAGTAAATCGGACGGCCCTCTGCTTTTTACAAAGCAGAGGTGCTGTTTTAGGTAAAGAGGCAAACCGCCGTATCCGGGCGGGAGAATGGAGAATAATATGAAACAGGAATCTACTCAGGCAACATCTGTTAATGCTCTGAACAGGGCAAAGATGTATCAGCTTGTTCTTTTCCCTATGAATAATGGGGCGACAAACGTCTATTATATTTTGACAATGAACTTTATTGCATATTATGCAAACGGAATTCTTGGCTTATTGCTGGCATTTGCAACTACAATGGTAACATTGATGCGTGCAGGAGATGCGTTCATTGACCCGATCATCGGAGCGATCATGGACAGAACTTCTACCAGATGGGGAAAATTCAGACCGTTTATGGTAATCGGAAACCTGATTATGATCGTATCCTCAATTTTACTGTATTTTGGAACCCGTATCATTTCTGAGGATATGATGTGGCTGCGTTATTTATGCTTTATTTTATTCTACGCACTGAATATGGTTGGATATACATTTCAGACATCGGTTACACGTTCAGGACAGACATGTCTCACAAATGACCCGAAACAGAGACCTCTGTTTACAATCTTTAATACGATTGCCAGCCTGATCGGAATGGGGCTTGTACAGTTTCTTGCGCCGATCGTAACCGGAGGAAATTACAGAACAGAAGAATTTTTTAATATCATGATTCCTCTGGCAATGATCGTATCAGCGATCATGACTGCACTGGCTGTTATCGGTATTGCAGAAAAAGACCGTCCAGAATTCTTTGGACTTGGTGGAGAAGGCGGAAAAGAAAAAGTTAAAATAAAAGAATATGTAGCTATTTTAAAAGCAAACAAAGAACTGCAGAGACTGATGATCGCAGGTGCAGGATGTAAGCTTGCATTCTCGATCGCGACGAATATGACGGTTCTGGCAATGCTTTACGGAGCGATGATGGGAGATTACAAAGGTCTGTATCTTCCGATGATGATCGTCGGATATGTATTTTCCGTTCCGTTCTTCCTGTTGACAGTACGTACTTCACAGAAGAAAGGACAGAAGGCATCTTTAATGCTCTATATCAGCGTTGCACTTGTTATGTACATCGGTGTTTTAGTATTGCTTCTGTTGTGGAAACCGGAAGTTGCAGCGATGAATGTGAGTCTGACAAACCTGAATCTTTATACGATCCTGTTTATCCTTTTTTTCGGAATTGGATACGGAGCATATTATGCAACAGCAGATATGCCGATTCCAATGGTTGCAGACTGTTCAGATTACGAAACATTCCGCTCCGGACGTTATATTCCGGGAATTATCGGAACCTTATTCTCACTTGTGGATAAGCTGGTAAGCTCTCTGGGATCTACAGTAGTAGGAATTGCAGTGACGATCATCGGACTGTCAACACTTCCGGATGGAACAACCCCTTATTCAGAGGGAATGCATACGATAGTAATTATTTTATTCTGTGTTGTTCCGATGCTTGCATGGATCGCAACACTGGTCGCAATGCGCGGATATAAACTGACCGGTGCAAGAATGAAAGAAATTCAGGCGATCAATGCAGTGCGTAAGGATGCGATCAGCAAAGGAATGAGCGTAGAAAACGCAATGCAGAAATGGCAGACGATCGATCAGGTGCCGGATGAATTTAAAGTACACTAAAAGTGAAAAAGTAAACATATAGAAGGGATATCCTTTCATCAGATATGCTCCCTTTCGGGAAGGCAGTTAAAATAACAAGACTGTTCTCCCGGGAGGGGGCATATTGTGTTACAGAACTATTTGTACCTGAAACCGACTTCGTGCTATAATATTACAGACACAAATCAACGAGATACGGAGAAAATTATGCAGTTACGATACGAGATCCCGGACACATTCTGGAGTTTGTTCCGTTCGGTAAACCGGGAGATTTATATGGAGTCGCTGCTGGTGATCAATGAGGAATATCAGTACAGTAATTATTTTCTGACGAAAGAAATCTGTGTGCAGGTATTGAGTGATATGAATGCACAGAAACAGGTTTTGCTTCAGCGGGAGGAGAACGAGACGGATTTTGACATGCTGGAGACGACAGCATCCCGCATTTTACGGTGGCTTTTAAAGACCGGATGGCTGAAGAAGATCGAAGATTACAGTACGATGACCACAAATATTGTGATACCGGATTATGCGGCGGTTTTTATTGAGGCATTTGAGCGACTCACGTCCGAAGAGCTGGAAGAAACAGAATTATATATTCAGAATGTATATGCTACGCTGTTTTCCTTTCAGAATAATTCCAGAGTAAATCTGAATATGCTCAGGACGGCCCTGATCAATACAAGAAAGCTGAACAAAGCGCTGCAGGATATGCTTCATAATATGGACAAGTTTTTCGAGAGGCTTTTGGATCAGGAGTCTTACGGGGAACTTTTGCGGGAGCATCTGGACGGGTATGTGGAAGAAATTGTCAAGAAAAAGTATCATATTTTAAAAACATCAGACAATTTTTATATCTACAAGATGGACATTAAAAAATGTCTCCGGGATATGCGGGAAAATGAAGAATGGATCGAAAGCATCCGGCAGAAAGCAAAAGCAGCAGGAGATACGAAAGAGGATGTGTTAGATCTGTTGGATCTGATCGAACGGGGATTTGATGACATTGAACACAGGATCTCCAATATGGACAGAGAGCATTCCAAATATGTGCGGGCAACCGTGAGCCGGATGAATTATCTGTTAAGCGGAGAGACTGATACCAAAGGGCTGGTGGTGCAGCTTCTGAATAAAATATCTGCGCAGGAAGAACCGGAGAAGCTGCTTACGGAAGCAGGAAAACGGATGAACCTGTCTCTGTTTGAGATGATTTCCGAAAAATCATTGTATAAGAGAAGAAAACAGAGGACAGACTTTATCAGCCAGATGGGACAGGATGAAGAATATGAAGATCTGAACCGGGAGGATGTGCTGAAGTTAAACCGGATTCAGATGCGCTACAGCAGACAGGAGATTGAGGATTTTATCGAAGAGCATATGGAAAACGAAGTGATGGACGCCGGAACACTTCATATTACAGAAGAGACAGCATTTGAAAAACTGATCCTGGCATATGACTACAGTACCAGAAAGAACAGTAAATATCGGGTATTGAATGAGGAGGAGACAGTCATCCAAAGTGGACAGTATCAATATCCGGCATTAAAATTTGTGCGAAGGAGACCGCAATGATCGAATATTACGAACAGCTTTCGGAAGAAGAGCAGGACGATATCAAACATGTGATCCAGACATTATATCGTCAGACCTTTCTTCTGGAACGAAAATTTGAAAAACGGACCGGGCGGATGGTTCCGGTCAGGGAGTACCGTGTATGCAGCAAGCACAGGGAATTTCTGGAGAAATATTTTGCAGTTGCCGGAATCACACTGCAGGAAAATCTGCATATGGGCGTCATGTACATCCAGGGAGAGACACTATGGGGAGAAAAGCTCTCCAGACTTGCCACAATCTATATTCTGGTGTTAAAGCTAATCTATGATGAGCAGATGGCAGCAGTGTCATCCAGCAGCCATATCGTGACCACTCTTGGAGCAGTGAACGGAAAAGCGGGAGAATTCCATGTGTTAAGCGGCTTGCCGTCCCCGACAGAGATGCGGAGGACTGTTGCATTTTTGAAAAAATATCAGATTGTGGAACCTGTGGATGTGATGGAGGAGCTGGATGAGAACAGCAGACTTGTTATTTATCCGTGCATCAATACAGTGCTGCTTGGAGATGATATCAGAGAACTATTAGAGACGTTCAGCGAGGAGGAAGACAGTGGAGACAAAACAGGCGTTCAAAGCGCTCTCGAAAATCTGCCTGAATAACTGGCATTACATAGACAGAAAAGTACTTACTCTTAATCAGGGAATCAATTTCTTTACCGGACATTCCGGAAGTGGAAAGTCTACAGTGATCGACGCCATGCAGATCGTACTGTACGCGAACACAGACGGAAGAGGATTTTTTAATAAGGCGGCAGCAGACGACTCTGACCGTTCTCTGATCGAATATTTAAGGGGAATGGTGAACATCGGGGAAAATAACGAATCCCAGTATTTGAGAAACCAGAATTTCTCCAGTACGATCGTTCTGGAGCTGGAGCAGACAGATACGAAAGAAAAGCAGTGTGTGGGAGTGGTATTTGATGTTGAGACAGCCACAAATGAGATCAATCGCCTGTTTTTCTGGCATAAAAGCGGGCTTCTGGAAAATCAGTACCGGGCGGATAAGCGCTGCCTGACGACATTTGAAGTCAAAGAATATCTGCAGCGGACATTTTCAAAGGAAGAGTATTATTGTGGTCCGAGCAATGAGAGATTCCGCAGACAGATGTATGACATTTATCTGGGTGGTCTGGATATCGAAAAATTTCCTCGTTTGTTCAAGCGAGCCATTCCGTTTCGTATGAATATCAAACTGGAAGATTTCGTGAAAGAATATATCTGTATGGAGCAGGATATGCACATTGAAGAGCTGCAGGAAAGTGTGATGCAGTATGGAAGAATGCGCGGGAAAATCGAAGAGACCATGGAAGAAATCGGGTATCTTCAGGAGATCCGGGGTTCCTATCGGCAGTATGAAGAAAAACAGGAAGAGACGGCGTCCTGTACCTATCAGATTTCCAGGCTGGAAATCCTGCATCTGCAGAGTAAGATCCAGGAACTGAATGACCGGATGAAAGAGACACAGACGGAGATTGCAGGACAGGAAGCGAAAAGAGTCAATCTGGAGAAAGAGCAGGCAGAACTTCAGAAAGAATACGAAGCAATAATTTTGAAGATTGCGGACAGTGGTTATGCAGCCATGGAAAAAGATCTGGAGAGTCTGAACGAAGCCCTGGAACGGCTGCAGAACAGTAAGGCAAGATGGAAAAAGACTGCAGATGGTCTCAAAGAGTGGAAAGAAAAAGATGTGACGCCGAATCAGACCTTGTGGGATATTGACCGGTTTGTTTCTGGAAAGATCACGGAAGGTGAGCTGGAACGGCTGCAGACAAGTCTGACACAGATCCGGGAAGAACTGGAAGAAGAGCGTCAGGAGACGGATGCCAGACTTCGCGCAGTCAAAAAAGAAGAAAAAGCGGCACGGGAAGAATTAAAAGAGCTGAAACAGGGAAGAAAAGCCTATCCAAAAGAACTGGAAGAAGCGAGATATGAGTTGAGAAACCGGCTGCATGAGAAGTGCGGCAAGTTTGTCAATGTGCAGATTCTGGCAGATCTTCTGGATGTGCGGGACGAACGCTGGCACAATGCCATCGAAGGATATCTCGGAAACAACAAGCTGCTTCTAGTCGTGGAACCAAAGTACGCGAAAATTGCCATGGAAATCTATCAGGACATGGATAAGAAGAAATTTTTCCGGGCAGCAGTTCTGGATACAGAAAAAGTACAGGAGACAGAATGGGAAGTAAAAGAAGGAGCCCTTGCTAAGGAGCTGATTGCAAAAGAGCCGTATGTGCAGGCATACATCAATTTCTTCCTCGGAAATGTTATCAAATGTGAAAGTATCGAAGAGCTTCGTCAGAACCGGATCGGAATCACTGCAGACTGTGTGCTGTACCACAGCTTCCGTCTGCAGCATATCAATCCGGAAAATTATACGAGAAGGGCATATATCGGAGAGACCAGTATGCGTCAGAGGATCCGCCGTCTGGAAGAAAAATGTGAGAGTCTTCAGGAGGAACGGATTCCACTGCAGGAAATGCTGGAAGAAATTCGCAGGATCTCTCAGCTGGAAGGACTGACACAGCCTCTGGAGGATTACAGACAATGGCTGTCTGATCTGCAGAAAATTCCGGCAAAGGAGGCAGAAAAGGCCAGACTTCTGGATACAATGCAGAAGCTGCGAGAGGAATCCGTTCTGGTGTGGGAGCAGCAGAAACAGGAAATCCAGCAGAAGCAGGAAGCAAAGAAAGCAGAGATTGAGGCAGTTCAGAAAACCATCTGGAATCATCAGGAAAACGGAAAACGATTCCAGAACATGCAGGTAGATTTTAATGAACAGTTAGTGCAGAAAGAAAATGAATTCCGGCAGCAGGACAGAGAAAAATATGAGCCGGAATTTCAGGAGTATCTGGAGGGCAGACAGAGCCGCAATTATGAGTACCTGATGCGGGAACGTATCAAGAAAAAACAGCCTTTGGAAGATGCGCAGGAAAAAGCATATGAAAAACTGGTAGAAGCAAGGAGTGCATATCTTCGAAAATATCCGAACAGAACCTATTCTGCAACGATCCGTGACAATGACGTGTACGAAAAGCAGCTTTCAAATCTTGAGTGCGATAACCTGGAAAAATACAGGGAAGAAGCACAGGAACAGGCGAGAGCAGCAGTGGAACACTTTAAAGTTGATTTTGTATCCAAGATTCGTTATGCAATCAAAGAGGCATATCAGAAAAAAGATGAATTGAACCGGATCATCAGCCGTCTGGATTTCGGAAAGGACAAGTATCAGTTTGTCATTACGAAAAACAAAGGTCCGGACGGACGATTCTATCGGATGTTTATGGATGACGCATTGGATATCAATCCGTCTCAGTTGAGTGACCACATGGAAAATCAGATGAACCTGTTTACCATGGAGCATGAGGAAGAATACGGAGATCTGATGAATGAGCTGATCGAGATTTTCATTCCGCCGGAGAATGCCACTAGGGAGGAACTGGAAGAAGCCAGAAAAAATATGGATAAATATGCAGATTATCGCACGTATCTTTCCTTTGATATGCAGCAGATCGTGCAGGGAGAAAAGGATATGCGGATCGGTCTGAGCAAGATGATCAAGAAAAATTCCGGTGGAGAAGGTCAGAACCCGCTTTATATCGCGCTTCTGGCAAGCTTTGCACAGATTTACAGAATCAATCTGTCTCCGAAGATCAAGCGTCCGCCAACCCTGCGTCTGGTTGTCCTGGATGAGGCATTTTCCAAAATGGATGCAGAGAAAGTAGCAAGTTGTATTTCTCTGATCCGGGGACTGGGATTTCAGGCGATTATCAGTGCAACAAATGATAAGATTCAGAACTATCTGGAAAATGTAGACAAGACATTTGTGTATGCAAATCCGAATAAAAAGCATATTTCGATACAGGAATTTGAACGAATGGAGTTTGAACAGCTGCAAGGGGAAGAATGATGACGTGGATATTGGGAAATATCGTAAAACAGATTGAATCCGGGACAGAAAGCTGGCGGGCAGAAAGCCGAGGTGGAAAAAGTCTGGCCAATGAACATGGGGAGCTTTATGATAAAAAACATTTAAAATCAGATGTGCTGCAGGAGGCAGAGCAATTGCAGCACAAAAATCTGATCCAAATTAAATGGGCAGATGGATATCGGGGAAGCGATATTGAAAGAATACGCTACAGATTAGAAGACAAAGAAAAATTTTATGCATTATATCAGCAGGAAGTGGATGCAGAATTTCTGCCAAAACAGGAGAAAATCCGGTTATATCAAGAATTTTTAAGAAACCAGATGGCACAAGTAAAAAAATTGTGGATTCGTGCATATTATCAGGATTTGCTGGAACGATCGGAAAATAAACGAAAAAAAGATCTTCTGGAATTATTAGCGGATGAGAAAAAATATGCCCCGTGCTTTGAAGGTCTGGATCAGCTTACAGAATCTGTTTTTAAAAGGATTTTCAGTAAAAAATATTTGGAAAATACAAAAACATTTGAACAAGAGATGCAAAGTCATGTCATCAGTACTGCGAAAAAATTCTGTCCGGATGTAGAAAAAGAAATGGATGACACGACAGTGCTTCAGCAGCTGTGGATCGAAGAATATGCACAAGAACTGTCTTTAAAAGGGAAACTGCATTTTTGTCTGAAAGAAGAAAATGGAAGCACTCAGGAGATTAATACAGAGTGTTATCGGTTCGGTACTACATTAAACAGTCAGACACTGGAGCATGCCGAGATAAAAGAAGTACAGAATATTCAGAAGATCGTGATATTTGAGAATAAAGCCAATTATATCTCTGCACCGTATAAGGATGGTATTCTATACTTATTTAGTCATGGATATTTTTCTCCAAAAGAATGTAGATTTTTAAAGCAGCTGCATCAAGTGTTAAAAAATCAGACATCCTGTGAAGTGCAATATTTTCACAGCGGAGATCTGGATTACGGTGGAATCAAAATTTTTCAGTATATACGCAAAACAATCTTTCCGGAGTTAGAGCCGCTTCAGATGGATGTTGAGACATATGAAGCATATCAGGAATTTACAGAAGTGATAGATCCGGAAACACTGGAAAAACTAAAGCGTGTTCAGGATGAAAATCCAAAGCTGCAAGAGCTGATCAAAAGGCTGATAGAAACAGGAAAAGGAATTGAGCAAGAGTGTTTTTTAATAGAGAAAAGAGGGAATCACATATGAAATTAATGATCGCATCAGATATTCACGGTTCTGCATATTACTGCAGAAAAATGTTGGAAGCTTACGACGGAGAAAAAGCAGACAAGCTCCTTTTATTAGGGGATATTTTATATCACGGCCCCCGCAATGATCTTCCGAAAGAGTATGCGCCGAAAGAAGTCATTGCCATGTTGAATGCAAGAAAACAGGAGCTCTTATGTGTCAGAGGAAATTGTGACACGGAAGTGGATCAGATGGTTCTGGAATTTCCGATTCTGGCGGACTATTGTTTTTTGAATCTGGATGGACAGAATATTTATGCAACACATGGTCATGTGTGGAATCCGGGAAAGCTGCCGATGCTGAAAGCAGGGGATATTCTGCTGAACGGACACACACATATACCGGCATGTGAAAAGATTCATACGGAAGCAGATCAGAGTGTCATGTACATGAATCCGGGTTCTGTGTCGATTCCAAAAGAAAATTCAGAACACAGCTACATGATCTGTGAGAATGGTGTGTTTGAATGGAAAAATTTAGAGGGAGAGGGTTATCAAATATGGAAGAGAGATACGCGTTGCTGATCGATGCAGACAATGTTTCAGCAAAATATATCAAACCGATACTGGATGAGTTGTCCAAGTATGGGAATGTCACGTACAAGAGGATTTATGGGGACTGGACCAGCACCTACAATTCCAGTTGGAAAGAGGTGCTTTTGCAGAACTCCATCACGCCGATCCAGCAGTTCAGCTATACCCATGGGAAAAATGCGACTGATTCCGCAATGATCATCGATGCTATGGATATGCTGTACACAAGCGAGCTGGAAGGATTCTGTCTGGTGTCCAGTGACAGCGATTTTACAAAGCTGGCAAGCAGACTTCGGGAAAGCGGAAAAATGGTGATTGGAATGGGAGAAGATAAGACGCCGCCGCCGTTTCGAAAAGCCTGTGACATTTTTACCGTACTGGAATTGCTGTTAGAAGACAGCATGCTTGAAAAACCGGAAAAAGCAGCAGCACATGCAGTTGTAGGAAAAGAGTCCAAAAAAGAGTCTGCCGGTGCAGTCTGCAAGAGTCAGATTGAAGAAGCGGTCGTGAAGATTATTACAGAAAATCAAAATAACGATAAGGAGACTGGACTTGGAGAGGTCGGAAGCCGTCTGGTCAAACTGTACCCGGATTTCGATGTGCGAAGATATGGATACAGTCTGTTGTCCAAGTTTCTGGAAACATTTCCAAAACTGAAGCTGTTACAGGATGGAACGAAAGTATCCGTGACATTGTATGAAGATAAAAGTCAGCAGGAGCGTATTGAAGAATATATTATGTACCAGTTGAAACAGGCGGGATGTCAGGGAGTATCTCTGGGAACTCTCGGAAATAAGATTCGAAATAAGTTCGGGAATTTTAAAGTGAGAGATTATGGATATTCGCAGTTTCAGCAGTATATCAAAAGCTTTCCGGATGTAGATTTAAAGGATGACGGAGAGCAGAAGTGGGCAGTGTTGGTAGGAAGGGGATAAGGTAAGAAAAAAACAATTGATAAGGGGTTACAAATTGTGATATATTAGTGAAACGGTGGGAAAAACAATCAAGATAGATTGTTTTTTATCGTCCAAAAGAAAAAGGGAGGAAAATAGTTATGAAACGAGTAGTATCAATCTTGCTTGCAGCAACCTTGATGCTGACATCAGGAACAGTGACCTACGCTACCGAAGAAAATCCTGTACAAATGGAATATCAGACTGAGGGTCAGGATGCAGTTCAGGCAGTAAATGGAACAGAACAGGCTCCATTGAAAGATATAGGAGTGGTTCAGGTATCAATTGCGCCGGGAATTACGCTGCAAAAAAGTGTAACGTTTACGGTTGGATTAAGTGGTCAGGAAAGTCAGAGCATTGAACTGGCAGCAAATCAGGAAATTCAGGATACAAAAGGAACAGTTCATTTTAGTCAGTTACCGGCAGGAACTTATGAGCTGACAGTGGCAGCTCCCGGATTTGCTACATACACACAGACAATCGAAGTGAACAGCAAGTCGTATGCTGTAAATTTGATGACAGGGTTTGTAGAGGGATATACCTATGAAGAGGGGGATTATCATCCGGGTGTGTTGCTGATTGGTGATGTAACAGGAGACGGAGTGATCGATGACACAGACCGTTCAGTATTAGTAGATGCGATTGATACAGAGCAGTCATCAGAATTGACGGATCTGACAGGAGATCAGAAAACAGATCTGGCAGATTTGGAATATTTTGCAAAAGGATATCAGGCAGAAGGGCACACACTGGCCTGCATAGAAGAATCTGTTTCTGCAGATGCGATCAGCCCGAAACCGGGAGAAGACACAAATGTGGAAGGAAACCTGGAGGATTTACTGAAAGGAGAAGGAAATGTTACACTTTCAACGCAAGGTGGAACAGAAATTTCAGAAGAACATCCTGTTTCAGTAGAGTTCGACCTTTCAGAAAGTGCAGACACACAAATTGACGGAATTCTAATTGAGACTAATAAAGAAAATCCAATTCAAAAAGCTACTGTGGATATTACATATATAGATGCAGAAGGAAACGAGCAGACCGTAACTGCACCGATAGAAAATGGAGTGGAGCACTTACTGAGAACTAGTGATGTGCAGGTTTCCATGGATGAAGATGGAAATATTCAGATTCATCTCGGAAGTCAGATTGCTGTAAAAAAAGTAACGCTTACGATCCAGGGAATGCAGAACAACAATAATCTGGCGGAAATTTCCAAAGTGGAATTTGTAAACGGAATGGAAAACCGGATTCCAAAGCCGGATATGGATATTCCGACAAATCTTGCAGTTGAGACAGGTAGTGAAGAATTTACACTTACCTGGGATGCGTGTAAAAATGTGACAGGATACGAGGTTCTGATTGAGCATAACGGAGAGCAGGATACGTATACAGTCAAGAATAATTCATTGAAAGTAACATCATTTAATGAAAGGAAACTCGTGAACAAAGAACAATACACAGCAAAAGTGCAGTCTGTTAATGGAACCTGGAAAAGCGGATACAGTGAATCGGTTACAGCAGTTCCGAAAGCGGACAAAAAACCGGATGCACCGGAAAATGTAAAGGCAGTCGGAAAATATAAGAGTGTGGAAGTTTCCTGGAAAAACATGAAAAACACAGAGTTTTATAATCTGTTTTACCGTGAAAAAGGTCAGGAAGAATACACCAAAATAGAAAATATCACGACAAACAGCTATACAATATCAGAGCTAAAAGAGAATGTAAAATATGAAATCTATCTGACAGGTGTGAATGAGTTGGGTGAAAGTGATCCATCCTTAACGAGCACAGCTCAGACAACGGATCTGGAACCAGCAGTCATGCCGAAATACAAGCAGATCAATACATCCGAAGAAGGACAAGTAAGTTCTCATATCGTATCTGCAACAAGAGGACGTGGGGAGATGAAAGACAGTCCTCTGGACTTAGAGGGTAAGACGGCATGGGGAACTGTGGATAACAATCCTGCATCTCATTTTTATATGGCAGACTGGGATGACGGTGGGGAATATACCGATTTTAATAACAAAGGATTTACATTCGAGTTTGATCAGCCGTATACAATGGATACAATTGGGTTCCAGGAAGTGACGGCACAGGGAAATTTCACACGGATCAGTCTGAAATACTGGGATGAAAATGGAAGCGAGCATGTTGTAGATAAAAACAATCTGAAAATAGAGGCAAGAACTGACAAAAATAACAAAAGATATTATTTTATTCGGATTGCAGAGCCGATTCAGGCTAAAAAAATTAGTTTTGGAATCGGAAGAGATTATTCCGGCCTGCGTGTTATCACGGTTTCAGAGATTAGTTTTTACAATTATGACTCTCTGGAAGATGATATTATGGGACTATATGAGGATGAGCTTCATACAGTTCTGAAAGGATCTGTGACAGAGCAGACGATACAGGACCTCAGGAATCGTCTGCAGACAAAGGACGAGGCAAGTGGAGAGTATCATCCGGATAAAGACCGTTTGGAAAAAGAACTGGATAATGCAGAGGACATTCTGAACAATCAGTTGAGTGAGCCGATTCTGGTACACAATACCATTACAACAAGAGATACAGACAGAGGTTTTAGTGGTCTGAATGCATGGCAGCCACTTGGAATTACTGCAGCAGCAGGAGAAGAGATCACACTCTTTGTCGGACACAATACAATGGGAACCGGATCCAACACAAACCTTCAGCTTGTAGCGACACAATATCACGCAGAATCAGGTTCTGTGTCAAAAGTGGTAACAACACTGAAAACAGGAAGAAATGATGTAACGATCCCGAAAATCTGGTCAACAGATGAAGAGTCAGGAGGAGCATTATATATTCAATATACAGGCAATAATGCAAATGACCGCTATTCTGTTCGTGTCAATGGCGGAGTGGAAGTTCCGACGTTGGATCTTTATGGAGTGACGGATGCACAGGAACGGCAGCAAAGAGCAGAACAGTATGTAGAAGCGTTGAAGGGCTATGTAGAAAAAATGGAAGCTGTTCACAAAAAAGTACATGAAAATTCCGGAAATGAATCTGTGGAATACGAATACAGCAAAGAAAACTGTATCCTTGGAGCAACAGATATTTTACTGGATAAGATGCTGTTTTCATTGCCGGCACAGCAGGTTTTAAGCGGCTGTGAGGGAAATGCACAGAAATTGTTAGATTCCATGGATGCAATGGAAGGTATGATGAATCTGTTCTATCAGCATAAGGGATTGAATCAGACAGCACCGGATGAAAAAGACAGATTCCCGCAGAGACATTTGAATATCCGTTATCAGAGAATGTTTGCAGGAGCATTTATGTATGCGGCAGGAGATCACATTGGAATCGGATGGAATGAAACAGCTGGTATGATGACAGGAGTTCCGGTTCAGTCTGATAATGGAAAATACGTAAGCGGACGCTATTTTGGCTGGGGAATCGCCCATGAGATCGGACATAACATCAATCAGAGTGCGTATGCATATGCAGAAGTGACAAATAACTATTTTGCAGTGTTGGCACAGGCAAAAGATACAAATGACAGTGTTCGGTTTGAATATCCGAAAGTTTATGAGAAGGTGACATCCGGAACAACCGGAAAATCAGAGGACGTATTTACACAGCTTGGAATGTACTGGCAGTTACATCTGGCATATGATTCCGGATATAACTTTAAAACCTATGACAACTATGAAGAGCAGTTAAATAATCTGTTTTTTGCAAGAGTGGATACTTATGCGAGAAACACGGCAAAAGCACCGGCACCTCAGGGTATCGCGCTGACATTGTCCGGAGACAGAGATCAGGATTTCATGAGACTTGCGTGTGCGGCAGCCCAGAAGAATATTCTCGAATTTTTTGAACGCTGGGGAATGATCCCGAACGATGAGACGAGAAGTTACGCAGGGCAGTTTGAAACAGAAACAAGGGCAATTTATTATGTAAATGATGATTCAAGAGTGTATCGTCTGGAAAATAGCGGAAGCAGCCTGGGAAGTCTGGGAGATGTAGAAGCAGTCGGAGATGATACTACAGTAAGCGTCAATAAAGACACAGCAAATCAGGTCGATTTTACATTGACTTCCAAGACAATTCCGGAAGAAGACGTATTGGGCTATGAAATTACGCGGACCATGATTTCGGGAGGACAGGTTGAAAAAGAAGTTGTAGGATTTACAACAGAAAACCAGTTCAGTGATCATGTGACAACTGTAAATAACAGAGTCATCACCTATGAAGTGACAGTGGTGGACAAGTATTTGAATCGTTCGGCAGCGAAGACATTGACACCGGTCAAGATCGAACATGATGGAAGCCTGGATAAGGAATTCTGGACTACCACAACGAAAAATATGGAGGCAGTTCATACAGAAGATCCGGGAGAAGCAGATGAAGATACACCATGTGCACCACAGCAGGAAGCGCCGATCTTAAAAGCAGTGGACAATAAGACGGATACAACATATACAGGAATTGCAGGAGATGAGGCAGAAGTTTTGATGCAGTTTAATCGGAAGCAGATCATTTCAGGATTGAAATATACAGTAAACGAGGGAACAGCGATCAAAGATTACAGCATTTATGTGCATGGGGATAATGATGAATGGACAGAGGTTGTAAAAGGTTCATTTGATGACAAAAAAGTACAGACGGTATATTTTGAAAATGTGGATGGCAAATATGTCGGCACATACAGTACAGATGCAGTAAAACTGGTCATTCATAACCAGAAAGACACCGAAATATCAATATCGGAACTGGATGTACTGGGAGTTACCGGAGATAATGTAGATTTCAGAAGTGCTCAAGATGGAACTTCCGCAATTGGGCGTTTGGCATCGGATTACCAATACGGAGAAACAGAAGCAGATAAGATACCGGCAGGGTCAATCGTTTTTGTTGGTTCGTATAAAGGAAATCCGGCATATAATGTAGTACTTCTTTATGATCAGGATGGAAATATTGTAGGCGGAACAAATACGGATGGAAGTTTGAAAGCGCAGCAGATCATTCTTGCAGATGTACCGGAAACCGGGAATATTCAGGATGTATCGGATGGTACATGGATTTACTGGATCGATCCGCAGGATAGTGCCCAATTAGCCGGAAAACAGGTGCGTGCAGAGCTTTACAGAGTAAATGATGCACAGACAAACGAAGGGCAGAGACTGGTAAGTGATTCTCTGTATGTGGAAGTGCCTCAGGAAATGCCGGAAATTGAACTCAATGGAAATCAGTAATCAAAAAGGAGTATAGTGTGAAAAAGTATATAGCAAGAATCGTGGTCATGCTTCTTATTGCATCGGTACTTCCGTTACAAGTATCTGCAGCAGAAAAGGAAAGTATTGAACTGGCAGTTGAAGCGGAGCAGGTCGGTGTGTCATTGACATTGCCGCAGTCTGTCAGTGGAAACATATTGTCACTTCAAGTAGGCTTGAAGGTAGATTCGAATGTGCAGGAAGAGACGACAGCAACATTTCAGTTTTCTGAAAATGTGGCAAAAGTAGCAGACTATCGTTACAATCAAGAAAAAGGGATCCTGAATATTTATCTGTCAGGAACAAAGACTCTTTTTCAAAATGGTACAGAGTCTTTGAAACTTGGAAATGTGCAGATCAATACAACAAATGAGAATGGTGCAACAGTTCATGTAAGTGTTGTTGAAAATTCTGTAAAAATGGTCAAGGGAACGAAGACGGAAGTAATTCAAAACATAGATTATCCGGAAAAAGCAGAGATTATCCTGGGCAATGGTGGTAATCAGGATAACGGAGGTGATCCGGACAATGGTGGCGACCAGGATAACGGAGATGCTCAGGATAAGACAGAGCTTCAGCAGGTAATGGAAATGGCAAAGAGCTACACGCAGTCTGAGTATACAAAAGAAAGTTATGCAGTATTGCAGAAAGCCATGGAAATGGCGCAGAAGGTTCTAGACAAAGAAGATGCCACAGAGGAAGAGATTACAGAGGCCTTAAAGAATCTGGAAAATGCGATCGGATCACTGGTAAAGAAAGAGGACACATCTTCTCCTTCTACTGATCAGGATGAAACTACAAATCAGGGAGCAGATAAAAATACCAGCCAGAATACGGATCAAAAGAATGACAAGAATGTTGTAAAAACAGGAGATGACAGCATGGTGATTCCGTTTGTGGCGGCAATTGCAATCAGTGTTGCAGCGGCAGCATTTATTATTTGCAGAAGGATGCGCAGAAAATAGAATATTTGAATTGTAAATAGTATGGGAAGACAGGAGCGTCGAGAAATGAAATCATTTTGCGGCACTCCTGTTTTTTATAAATCCTCTTGACAAAACTAAAAACCTAGTGTACTATCTAACTATAGCACTGATACACGAGGTGGAAGGAGGAAGAAGATGAATTACAATGCAGAGATGCCAATCTATCTGCAGGTCATTCACGACTTGAAGAAAAAGATGATACAGGGAAAGATACTTCCCGGAGAGAAGCTTCCATCCAACAGAGAGCTGGCGGTTCTTTATAAGATCAATCAGAACACTGCAGCAAGAATCTACAGAGAGATGGAGACACATGGATATTGTTATACAAAGCGGGGGATTGGAACATTTGTGATGGAGGAAGAGACGATGTTCGAGACGATAAAAAAAGAAATGGCAGAAGAATTGTTGAGCAGCTTTATACATGAGATGCAGGATCTTGGATTTGAAAAAGATGATATTATCTCAAAAATTGCAGACTACAAGGAGGAGAGAAGATGATTTTAGAATGTCGTGATTTAAGCAAATCATTTTACACAAAAAAGGCGCTGAATGAAGTTTCACTGAAACTGGAAGGCGGAAAGATCTATGGTCTGCTCGGGGAGAACGGAAGCGGAAAGACCACATGGATGAAGATCATCTCCGGTCTGACAAAGCCTACATCCGGAGAGATTTTGTTCAAGGAGCATCCGTGGTTCTATGGAGATAAGGCAGAGATCGCCTACATGTCTACAGAGCCGTTTTTCTACAGTTTTCTGGATGTGAACGGAGTCGGACAGTACTATAAAGATTTCTTCCCGGATTTTGATGAGAAGAAATTTCACGAGATGGTAAGAAGGATGTCCCTGGAAGGCAAGATGAAGGTCAAAGAACTGTCCACCGGTATGACAGCAAAGCTGAAGGTGATCGCAACACTGAGCCGCAAAGCAGAGCTGTATCTTCTGGATGAGCCGTTCAATGGAATTGATTATAAAGCAAAAGAAGAGATTCTCGGGATGATCCTGGAGTCAGCAAATGAAAAAAATACCTTTGTAATTTCCACACATATGATCGATGAGATCGAAAGTTTTATCGATGAGGCAATCTTTATCAAAGATGGAGAAGTTGTGCGTCGGATGTCAGTGGAAGAAGAACGGATGCAAAGTGGAAAATCCGTGGCAGATATTTATCTGGAGATCATGTAGGAAGAACAAAGGCAGAATGAGAAAAGAGAAAGAGAGGAAACAAAATGGGACGCTTGATCAAATATGAGCTGAAAAAACAGCAGACATCCAGAAACATCATACTGGCGCTGCTTCTGGTGTTTTTACTGGCAGTTGTAGTTGGAACCTTTACAGAGAACGGGAATACAGTTGGAATCAGTGTAATGCTGGAAATGTTTGTCGGAATGTTTGTATTTTTCTATATGGGAATTGAAAGTCTGTTGATATTGAACCGTGACCTGAAAACAAAGCAGAGTCATATGCTCTGGATGGTGCCGATGCAAAGCTGGAAGATCCTGGGAGCAAAGTACATTGCAGCAATTTTACAGATTTTCTTTATTTCAGCAGCATACGTGCTGGCAGCAATAGCCTGCATTTTGAGTTTGATTGCAAAAATGGATGCATGGGAAGAGCTTTTTAAAGGGCTTCGCATTGGTGCAGAGTGGCTTTTCCAGGGCAATATGGATTGGATCACACTTATGGCAATATTTCTGCTTTTCTTCCTTGCATGGACCTGTGTGATCGCAACCGGATTTCTGGCAGTTATTGTATCCAGAACGGTGTTGATCAATTCCAGATTTGCGGGCATTGTTTCATTCATTTTGTTCTTTGTGATCAATGCAATTGTGGAATATATCTACAATCTGTTTGCCAAATACGGACTTATGGGAATCCATAGCGGACTCTATATAGGAATTGGAGAATGCGCATTTTATATTGTTGCATGCATTATACTATTTGTGATTTCCAGTGTTCTGGCTGAAAAGAAATTAAGTGTATAAAATATGGAAGGTACAGTCTGTTAAATCGGATTGTATCTTCTTTTTTAATTTCACAACTGTCTTGTCACATGTAAAGTCTTGTGCTATAATTGTCAGCAATTAACGATAAAAATTTAACAATTCAAGATAAGTGAGGGAATACAATATGACAGTTGTGGAAGAAATCCAGAAATTAAAACAGGAAAAAAATGCAGTTATTCTGGCACATTATTATGTGAGACCGGAGATTCAGGACATTGCGGACTACATCGGAGATTCTTTTTATCTGAGTAAGGTTGCAGTTGGATTGAAAGAGCAGACCATCGTATTCTGTGGCGTGTCTTTCATGGGAGAGAGTGCGAAAGTACTGAACCCGGAGAAAACAGTTCTGATGCCGGATATGCATGCAGACTGTGCAATGGCACATATGGCAGATGCCAAAACCATTCAGAAAATGCGGGATACATATGAAGATCTGGCGGTTGTATGCTACATCAATTCTACAGCAGAGCTGAAAACACATTCTGATGTGTGCGTTACATCAGCAAATGCGGTGAAGATCGTAAAAGCGCTTCCGAACAAGAACATTTTCTTTATTCCGGACAAGAACCTGGCACATTTTATTGCAGAGCAGGTACCGGAAAAGAATTTTGTATACAACGAGGGATACTGTCCGATTCACGAACACATGCAGATTGAGGAGATCAAAGCAGCGAAAGTACAGCACCCGGCAGCAGAGGTGCTGGCGCATCCGGAATGTCCAAAGGCAGTGCTTGCAATTTCCGATTATGTAGGAAGTACTTCCGGAATCATCGACTACGCAACGAAAAGTGAGAAACAAGAGTTTATCATCTGTACCGAAAACGGCGTCCGCTACAAACTGGAAAAGGACAACCCGGGCAAGAAGTTTTATTTTACAGAGACAGAGCCTGTCTGTACAGATATGAAGCTGATCACACTGGAAAAGGTTCTTCACGTCTTAAAAACAGGAGAAAATGAAGTTCATTTGAGTGAGGAATTGAGAACTGACTCCAGAAAACCATTGGAAAAAATGCTGGAGCTGGCAAAATAGAGTGTCTTTCATAAAAAGAGAGGCCTGCCGAAAGGAAAGAGAGTATTATGAATAAAAAAGCAGATGTTGTTATCGTTGGAACAGGTGTTGCAGGGCTGTTTTCTGCATTGAATCTTCCGGATGACAAAGAAATCATCATGATCACGAAATCAGATGCCGAGAGCAGTGACTCATTTCTGGCACAGGGCGGAATCTGTGTACTCCGGGATGAAGAGGATTATGACAGTTATTTTGAAGATACGATGAGAGCCGGTCATTATGAAAACCGGAAAGAATCTGTCGATATTATGATCCGCAGTTCTGGAAAAATCATTGAAGATCTGGTAGGATATGGAGTAGAATTTGAAAAGGACGGAGAAGCGTTTGCCTACACAAGAGAGGGGGCACACTCCAGACCGAGAATTCTGTTTCATGCAGATGTGACAGGAAAAGAGATCACCAGTAAGCTGTTGGCGCGGGTAAGGGAAAAGAATAACGTAACAATTTACGAATATACGACCATGACAGACATTCTTGAGGAAAACGGAAAATGTGCGGGAATCACCGTGAAGACGAAAAGTGGTGAAGAGTCCTCTATTTATGCAGATTATACCATTCTGGCAAGTGGAGGAATCGGCGGGCTGTACCAGCATTCCACAAATTTCCCTCATCTGACAGGAGATGCACTGGAAGTAGCGAAAAAACATCACATTCGTTTGGAGCATCTGGATTATGTACAGATCCATCCGACTACATTGTATTCGGAAAAGCCGGGCAGACGATTCCTGATCTCCGAATCCGTCCGTGGGGAAGGCGCACTTCTCTATAATAAAAACATGGAGCGTTTCGTAGATGAACTGCTTCCGCGAGACGTGGTGACAAAGGCAATCCGGGAACAGATGGAAAAGGATGGAACGAATTTTGTGTGGCTGTCCATGGCGCCGATCGAGAAAGAGACGATATTGAGTCATTTTCCGAATATTTACGAGCATTGCCTGGAGGAAGGCTATGATGTTACAAAAGAGTGCATTCCGGTCGTTCCGGCGCAGCACTATTTTATGGGCGGTATCTGGGTAGACAAGAACAGCCACACGTCCATGCCGCAGCTGTTTGCAGTGGGAGAGACAAGCTGCAACGGTGTGCACGGAGCGAACCGTCTGGCAAGCAACTCTCTTCTGGAGAGTCTTGTATTTGCAAAAAGAGCGGCAAATCTTATCAAAGAGCAATGGTGCCTGGAAAAAGAACAGGCTGTATAAAATGAAAGAATAGATGAAAAATAAAGGAGAAACCAGATGAATCAGATTACAATGAAGCTTCAGGCAGATCACCTGATCTTAGAAGCGTTAAAAGAAGACATTTCCAGTGAAGATGTGACAACCAATTCAGTGATGAAAGAGGCAGTGGCAGGTGAAGTAGACCTGATCTGCAAACAGGATGGAATTATTGCCGGACTGGAAGTGTTCGAGAGAGTGTTTACCCTTCTGGATCCGGACACGAAGGCAGAGTTATACTGCAAAGACGGAGAAGAAGTGAAAAACGGACAGCTGATGGGAAAAGTCAAAGGAGACATCCGTGTTCTTCTTTCCGGAGAACGAGTTGCGCTGAACTATCTTCAGAGAATGAGCGGAATCGCGACCTATACCAATTCTGTTGCAAAACTTCTGGAAGGAAGCAAGATCAAACTCCTCGATACAAGAAAAACAACACCGAATATGCGTATTTTTGAGAAATATGCAGTTCGTGCAGGCGGCGGATACAACCACCGTTACAACCTTTCTGACGGTGTGCTGTTAAAAGATAACCACATCGGAGCAGCGGGAAGCGTGACAAAAGCGGTGCAGATGGCAAAAGAGTATGCGCCGTTTGTCAGAAAAATTGAAGTAGAAGTAGAAAATCTGGACATGGTAAAAGAAGCGGTGGAAGCCGGCGCAGATATCATCATGCTGGATAATATGTCACCGGAGGATATGAAAAAAGCAGTGGAGTTGATCGACGGAAGAGCCCAGACAGAGTGCTCCGGAAATGTGACAAAAGAAAATATCGCGCGTCTGACAGAGATCGGAGTTGACTATATTTCCAGCGGTGCGTTGACACACTCCGCTCCGATCCTGGATATTTCTTTAAAGAATCTGCATGCAGTGGAATAAAGATGCAGAAAAAGAAAGAGAGGAACAGTATTTATGACAGGTTCTGAACGCAGAGATCAAATCATAAATCAGATTAAAAAAAGCAGTATTCCGGTATCTGGGGCGCAGCTTGCAAAAGAATTTGATGTCAGCCGGCAGGTGATCGTGCAGGATATCGCACTGATCCGGGCAGCGGGACATGAGATCATATCCACAAACAGGGGATATCTTCTGAATACTCCACATTCCGTGAACCGGATCTTCAAAGTGAATCACACGGATGAAGAGTTGGAAGACGAGCTGTGTACGGTAGTGGATCTGGGCGGAAAAGTGGTGAACGTGATGGTCAATCACAGGGTGTACGGTCACATGGAGGCAGAGATTAACATCACATCCAGACGAAAAGTGATGGAATTTGTAGAGGATATTAAGCGGGGAAAATCAAGTCCTCTGAAAAATATTACCTCCAATTATCACTATCATCTGATCGAGGCAGATTCCGAAGAGACACTGGATCTGATCGAAGAGGCATTACGGCAGAAAAAATTTCTGGTCGAAGTGGCCGCTGGATCGTAATAAGACAAATTTTTAAAAGGTGCAATCTTGACTTATCATTCCGGCTGTGATACGATTTTCAACGAGAAAGTGTGTATTTTATACACATATCTGGTAGAAAAATCATACGGAAAATGCAAAGACGGAGAGAGTAGGTTATCCGAAATTTTACAGAGAATTCCCGGAAGATCCGAGAAAGGATCCGATGCTGAGAGGGATGAACGGAAGATGATCGAACATGGCTCCCGAGCGGCGCAGCAAGCATGATGTGAACTGCGATGGGTTCGCCCTTTACAGCGAGAGAGTGTTTTTGGCAGCACTCACAGAGGTTTCAGCCGTGAGGCTGAGATAAATCAGAAGTGGTAACACGGTATTCACCCGTCTTCTTGGCAGCAGGAAGACGGGATTTTTTATGAAGGAGAGAAGAGAGATGGCAGACAAGAAACCATATTATATCACAACAGCGATTGCCTACACATCAGGCAAACCACATATTGGAAACACTTATGAGATTATTCTGGCTGACGCGATCGCAAGATACAAGAGAAGTCAGGGATATGATGTATTTTTCCAGACAGGAACCGATGAGCATGGTCAGAAGATCGAGCTCAAAGCAGAAGAGGCGGGAGTAACACCAAAAGAATTCGTAGACAATGTTTCCGGAGAAATCAAGAAAATCTGGGATCTGATGGATACTTCTTATGACAAATTTATCCGTACAACAGACGAAGATCATGAAAAACAGGTACAGAAGATCTTTAAAAAACTGTACGATCAGGGAGATATTTACAAAGGGCACTATGAAGGAATGTACTGTACTCCATGTGAATCTTTCTTCACAGAATCACAGCTTGTAGACGGCAAATGTCCGGACTGCGGACGTGAAGTACAGCCTGCGAAAGAAGAAGCATACTTCTTTAAAATGAGCAAATATGCAGACAGACTGATCGAGCATATCAACACACATCCGGAATTCATTCAGCCGGTATCCCGTAAAAACGAGATGATGAACAACTTCCTGCTTCCGGGACTGCAGGATCTGTGTGTTTCCAGAACATCATTCAAATGGGGAATCCCGGTAGACTTCGATCCGAAACATGTAACTTACGTATGGCTGGATGCGCTTACAAACTATATCACAGGAATCGGATACGACTGCGATGGAAACAGCACGGAGCAGTTTCACAAATTATGGCCGGCAGATCTGCATCTGATCGGAAAAGATATCATTCGCTTCCATACAATTTACTGGCCAATCTTTTTGATGGCACTGGATCTTCCGCTTCCAAAACAGGTATTCGGACATCCATGGCTGCTTCAGGGAGACGGAAAAATGAGTAAATCCAAAGGAAACGTCCTTTACGCAGATGAACTGGTAGATTTCTTCGGCGTTGATGCAGTTCGTTACTTTGTTCTTCATGAGATGCCATTTGAAAATGATGGAGTTATCACATGGGAACTGATGGTAGAGCGCATGAATTCTGATCTTGCCAACACACTGGGAAATCTGGTCAACAGAACCGTTTCCATGACAAATAAATATTTCGGCGGAACTGTAACAGACAAAGGTGTGGCAGAAGAGGTTGATGCAGATCTGAAGGCAGTGACAGAAAGCACACCAAAAGCAGTCGAAGACAAGATGGAAGAGCTGCGTGTGGCAGATGCAATGACAGAAATTTTCAATCTCTTCAAACGCTGCAACAAATACATTGACGAGACAATGCCATGGGTACTCGCAAAAGATGAAGCAAAAAAAGACCGTCTGGAAACAGTTCTCTGGAACCTCATTCAGAGCATTTCCCGCGGTGCAGAACTTCTGGAATCCTTTATGCCATCCACAAGCAAAAAGATTCTGGAGCAGCTCGGAAATGGTCATGTAACAGAAAAACCGGAAATCCTCTTCGCAAGACTGGATCTGGAAGAAGTTCTGAAAAAAGTAGAAGAGCTGCATCCACCGGTTGAAGAAGAAAAAGAAGAGGAAGATGTGATCGATATTGAAGCAAAACCAGAGATCACATTTGATGATTTTGGAAAAATGCAGTTCCAGGTCGGAGAGATCATTGCCTGCGAAGAAGTGAAAAAATCCAGAAAACTCCTTTGCTCACAGGTGAAGATCGGAAGCCAGGTAAAACAGATCGTATCCGGAATCAAAGGTCATTACACAGCCGAAGAAATGGTTGGAAAGAAAGTCATGGTTCTCGTGAATCTGAAACCTGCAAAACTGGCCGGAGTATTATCCGAAGGAATGTTGTTATGCGCAGAAGATGCAGAAGGAAATCTCGCATTGATGACACCGGAGAAAACAATGCCGGCAGGAGCAGAGATCTGCTAAGAAAATAGAGAAAATGAATAGATCCCCCCCCCCGGATTTCAGGAGAAAGAAGCCTGAAATCCGGGGGATGTGTTTTGCAAAAATTATTTAGCCTCTTCAATCCATTGTTTTACAGTTTCAACATCAACCCCGGTCAGCTGAGCAATTTGCTCCGGAGAGTTGCCGGACTGGAATAAACGTAAGACAATTTCCTGAGCCATTTGCATACGACCAAGATCAAGCCCTTCCTTAATTCCATCCTCAACGCCATCTTCATATAAATCTTTCTCATAAGCCTTTTGATTAAACGATGTCAGAACCATACTGATTACCTCCGCTTTATGTTTCACCAGTACATCCCGAAGAATTCCCTTTTCAATACAGATGTCCACCGCTTTCGTGACAGCGTGCCTCGGATCACTCGTTTTCTTACACTGAATCCTTACCGTATCCACAAAAATAGAATACTCTTTCAGCCGCTGGCATTTTTCCATAAGCGCAAGGTTATGTCCGTAATTGATATTCAGCATCACTGCGGTGCACTGCAGACAAGGCTGCCGATTATCGGATACAGATTCAAACGCATCCGTCAATCGAAGAATCGTCTCATCAGGTTGTTCTTTGGTGCCGTTATAGAACACAAAGTATTGAGGAATCGGCAGCTTCTTCAAAGTGCTGCTGTATAAATTGATGTTTTCCGTCTCGACGTATCCATCATACAACCTGGCGAGATAGATCAGTCCGCGCAATGGCATATTTGGATTATACGTGCTCTGATGTTCATAGAGATTCAGTGTCCCGCCGATCAGGAATGAAATATCATTTTTCATAGAGAGATAAACAGCGTCCTCCAGTGTATTCACTTCAAGATCATTCGGATTTTCATAGCAGGTATTATTCAATGCATTGTATAGGTCCAAAAGATCCCTCTTGTTATTAAAAACCAGGCGAAAAAGCCGATCCTTATATTTGTGATTCGGGACAGGGTGTTTCTGGTGATTTCTTTTTTTATTTTTTCTCATGTACTTTCCTCCATTATAAAAAACTTATCCTGTAGATGCAATCTTCTTATTCTTGTGTTCGGTTAAAATCAACTGAAAATCTGGCGAAACGCCGAAAAACAGACAGCTTCTAAAAGAAAGAAGCCAATGCTGTACAGACGACAGCTAAATGTAAAACCAAGGGGCAATCTGCAGAGCAGAAAAGCAGCCCCTTGAAAAAAGATAGTTTATTTAGCTTTTTCAATCCATTGTTTTACAACTTCAACATCAATTCCGGTCAGCTGAGCAATCTGCTCCGGAGAGTTGCCGGAATGAAGCATATGGAGAACAATTTCTTTTTGTCCAAGATTAATGCCCTCCTCAATACCCTCTTTATACTGGTTTTTTAAGTCTTCTTCATAAGCCTTTTGATTAAACGATGTCAGAACCATACTGATTACCTCCGCTTTATGTTTCACCAGTACATCCCGAAGAATTCCCTTTTCAATACAGATGTCCACCGCTTTCGTGACAGCGTGCCTCGGATCACTCGTTTTCTTACACTGAATCCTTACCGTATCCACAAAAATAGAATACTCTTTCAGCCGCTGGCATTTTTCCATAAGCGCAAGGTTATGTCCGTAATTGATATTCAGCATCACTGCGGTGCACTGCAGACAAGGCTGCCGATTATCGGATACAGATTCAAACGCATCCGTCAATCGAAGAATCGTCTCATCAGGTTGTTCTTTGGTGCCGTTATAGAACACAAAGTATTGAGGAATCGGCAGCTTCTTCAAAGTGCTGCTGTATAAATTGATGTTTTCCGTCTCGACGTATCCATCATACAACCTGGCGAGATAGATCAGTCCGCGCAATGGCATATTTGGATTATACGTGCTCTGATGTTCATAGAGATTCAGTGTCCCGCCGATCAGGAATGAAATATCATTTTTCATAGAGAGATAAACAGCGTCCTCCAGTGTATTCACTTCAAGATCATTCGGATTTTCATAGCAGGTATTATTCAATGCATTGTATAGGTCCAAAAGATCCCTCTTGTTATTAAAAACCAGGCGAAAAAGCCGATCCTTATATTTGTGATTCGGGACAGGGTGTTTCTGGTGATTTCTTTTTTTATTTTTTCTCATGTACTTTCCTCCATTATAAAAAACTTATCCTGTAGATGCAATCTTCTTATTCTTGTGTTCGGTTAAAATCAACTGAAAATCTGGCGAAACGCCGAAAAACAGACAGCTTCTAAAAGAAAGAAGCCAATGCTGTACAGACGACAGCTAAAAAGTAAATTCATTATATCCGGTTCGGATTATAATAACAATACGCAGATTATACAAAATAAATATTCAGAAAATTCTGATAAAAAGTAATAATTTAAAAATCATTTCGATAAAATATAAAAAAGTGTGTTGACAACTAAAAGGGATAGTGTTATTATTAAGTCAATCCAAAAGAGATACAACAATCACACATCTCAAAAGGATATTTAACTAAAGAGCGATTCTTAATTTAGTAAGCAGTCGTTCTGTTAGATTAAAAATAAACGAACTAAGGAGGCAGAGGTCCAATGGACAGTATATCATCAGTTACATTTCAATATGTCAGTGGTACGGTAGATGCAGGTTCCTGTAAAAGAGACCTTTACCACGAAAGATAAGATCCAGTAAAAGTGAATGAAAAGATCAAATCGAAGAGATTGTAAAGCTGGATGAAAATGAAAAGATTCGACATCTACAGACGTATTGAATATAGATACCACATGTAGCCAAAGTTCCCGAACATGTGTAAAGAAACATGGATAAGGAATATCAGTTTTATATGAAGCACCCCCAGTTATAGAAAGAATAATCAAATAGGATGTTGGAATATCGTCAGATGATACTGCAGCAGCCGAAAGGTTATAGAGAGAATAACTGAAGAGAGGACTTTCATGATAGGATGATACCGAGTCGGATTTAGGTTATAGATATTGTTAAATTGAAGAACAGGAGGTTTCATATAAGCCAGTCTTAGTGGACAGACTGCTATATCAATTAACATAGGTAGAGGTCTTGCAGGAACAGAATTAAGAGGTTCCTTCGATTTATAAAATAGAATATGAAAAATTTGAATAAAAAGTAAAATGCATCTTCAATGTCAATTGAGGGTGCATTTTTTTGACATTACGGGAGTCATATGGTAAACTAGAACAAACTAGGCAATGAAGAGAAAGATACCTGTAAGGTACAGACTAAGTATAATGAGGTGAGCATAGTGGACAAGTATGAATATAAGTTGAAGACAGAACAGATGCTAAAACTTATGGAAAACGGTGCATACAACAGAGCCGCTGAGATTGCTGACAGCATTGATTGGAAGCGTGTCAGAAATGTAAATATGCTGTTAAACGTCAGCAATATATATGAAAAGATCAGAGATTACCGTAAGAGTTTTGGAGTTCTGAGAGCTGCCTATCATAGAACAGAGGGGAGCAGAAAGATATTATATCGCTTGTGCACTCTTGCGATAAAGGTTGGAAATCTGGAAGAGGCAATCGACTATTATGATGAATACGTACAGGCTGCGCCAAAAGATCCGAATCAGTACATCCTAAGATACCGCCTGTTGAGAGCACGAAGAGCTCCGATCGAGCAGCAGATCCGTGCATTGGAGCAGTTCAAAAAAGCAGAGTATGTCGAAGAGTGGGCATACGAGCTGGCCAAGAGATATGAAGAAGCCGGGATGACAGCCGAATGTCTGGAAGAGTGTGATGATCTGATTCTGTGGTTCAGCGAAGGCAAGTATGTATACAAGGCCATGGAACTGAAGATGCGATACAAGCCATTGACTCCACTGCAGCAGGAAAAGTATGACAGAAGGCTGGAAGAAGCAGAAAAATCTTCAGAAAGAGAAGCGAAAAAACTGATCGATCTGGGCAGAATAAAAGCTGAGGAAGAAGAAAAGCGGAGAAGAGAGCAGGAAGAAGCTGCCCGCTATACAGAGGATATGCTGGAGCGTTCTGAGCAGATCGCAGAGCCGGAGAATGCCGAACTCAGTGAGGAGGAAGTGGCAGAGCAGCTGAAAAAAGCGGAGCCGCCGAAGAAGAAGCTGGGTGATACGATGAAGCTTGGCGAGGCGCTTCAGAATCTGTTCCATACAGAAAAAGAAGAAGCGCAGGAGCAGGAAGAGCTGGAACTTTTAGAAGAGGATGCGGAAGAGTACGAAGAAGACATCGAAGAATTGGCAGAAGAGGACGCAGAACCGGTGGAAGGTGATGACGAGGAGAGTACAGGGGAAGATGATTGCTCAGATCTGGCAGAAGCACTGGAAGAGATTGAGTCATTATCAGATCTGGAATTGCTGGATCAAGTGACAGAGGAAGAACCTGTAGAAGAGATTATTGAGGAGACGATCGAGACGAAAGTTAAGGAAGTTGACCTGAAAGAATTAGAAGAGCTGGCAGAACCGGAAGTGGCAGATGCAGCAGATGTGGAAGTAATCGAGGAACCTGAAGTAGCAGAAGAGGCTGAGAAGGAAGATATGGAAAAAGAATCTATTAAATTAGAAGAAACAGAAATCAAAGAGGATGAGAGAATAGACGAGCCGGTTGACGATATACTTGATATTGATGATATTCTTGCTGAGTGGGAAGCCGCAGAGGGCGGTGTTGAACCGGAGGTAGTTCCGGAAGTGAATGAAGAGGATGTAGAGCAGATCGAGCGCAAGCCAAAGAGCCCGATCTTATCCCCGGATATCCAGAGGATGATCGATGAGATCGAAGGTGTGATTCCGGAAGAAGAGAGTGAGGAGATTCCGGTACACACGAGCACTCCTGTTGCACCTCCTGAGAATAAGGAGGAAGCAACAGAAGAGCTTAGAATGGAATCAGAAGAGCTGACTCTGGATGTTGACAGTGCAGAAGATTATGAAGACCTTCTGACAGAAGATGCAGCAGAGGAGTTGGAAGAGGAATTTGAAGAAGAACTGGATTATGAGGACGATTACGAATCGATTGCAGCAGGACTGCAGGAAGAGTTCAAGCCGACGCTGAGTGATGAACCGGACGATCGTGAGATCCCGGATGAAGAGCCTGTTGAGTCGGATATTCTGAGTTCTACGACACCGCTGAGCAGAAAAGAGACTGCGAAGCTGATCGCGACAGGAAAGACTGCACCGCTTCCGATGGATGAGATTGCAGATGCATTATCGATTTCCGATACAGGATTTTTGGTACACAGCCGCTATGACCTGTCCGGACAGGGCGCAAAAAGAGCAGGGCTGACAGAAGAGCAGAAGAAGCTGTTCTCCTACTTTGTTCCGGTGCGCGGCATGAGTGAACAGCTTGTGGATGTTTTGGAGCAGGACCGCAACTGTACGAACAGAAGAGGTACATCCAATACAGGCAACCTGCTGATCGTCGGAAACAAAGGCAACGGAAAGACGGTTCTTGCGGTTGATGTGGTCAAAGCGATCCAGAAGCAGAGAAAGATCCGTCAGGGAAGAGTTGCGATCATCACCGGAGAAGCGCTGAATAAGAAGAAGATCAGTGATATCATTGCCAAGCTGTACGGCGGAGCGCTGATCATTGAAAAAGCAGGAAAATTAAGTGAAAGAACGGTTGCGAAGCTGAACAAGGCGATGGAAAAGGATACAGGTGAGATGCTGATCGTATTGGAAGAGCAGAGAAAGCCGCTGGATCGGGTTCTTTCTTCCAATAGAGAATTCAGAAAGAAATTTACAAGCAGACTGGAAGTGCCGATCTTTGTAAATGATGAGCTGGTTACATTCGGTCAGACGTATGCACAGGAGAATGGATACCGGATCGACGAGATGGGAATCCTGGCATTGTACAGCCGTATCGATGCACTGCAGAGAGAAGATCATGCAGTGACAGTTGCGGAAGTAAAAGATATCATGGATGAGGCTATGGCGCATTCCCAGAAGGTATCTGCAAAGAAACTTGTAAAACGGGTACTTGGAAAGAATACAGACGATGCAGACCGCATTATTTTGACAGAAAAAGACTTTAATATTTAAATGGAAAGTGGAGGAAAGAGATTTCTTCCACTTTTTTTGAAAATATATACAAAAAAATAAAAAAGAAGTCCTTGGAAGAATTAGAAAATTATATAAAAAACGAAAGAATGTGAGGAGATATTATTGCGCTTTTTATGTCAAACAGGTGAGGATTTGTTACATATTGTGTACTGTTATCAAAATTAGGAAATTATTGTATAAAAAGGTGTTATATGTTGAAAAACGTAGAGAAATGTAGTAAATTTAAATAAATAGACGATGCTTATGAAATTTTTATAAACATCAGGGATTGGGGATGGAAGAGGATAAGGATATTATCCAATGTTTGAAAATAAGTAACACTTAGGAGGAGAGTTTTGTGGGAAAGAGTTTGAATCAAGCAAAAGCAAATGCGGTTCGATACACGAAGAAGAAGGTTGAGCACTGGCAGGTTGTTTCCCTTGCGCTGGCTGGATACGATGCAATTTCTATTGTGATTGCATTTTTTCTGGCACTGTGGTTTCGGTTTGACTGCAGATATTCTATGATCCCAAAGGAATTTTTGGGAGCATACCTTAAATTTATTGGTATTTATGTCATATTTTCGTTATTCGTATTTTGGCGTCTACGTCTGTACAACAGTATCTGGAGATTTGCAAGCTATAGTGAGTTAGTACGTATGATAGTTGCAACAGGTATTTCAAGTTTGTTTCATTGTACAGGTATGACGCTTTTTTTTGGCAGAATGCCGCTTTCGTATTATTTTTTCGGAACGGTGATCCAGTTTGGTATGACGCTGATGGTACGTTTTGCCTATCGTTTCGTTTTACTGGAGAGAAGTAAGCGGCGTAAAACGGAAGAGATCGCAAAAGCGAAGCGGGTACTTCTGATCGGGGGCGGAAAGGCCGGTCAGATCATCCTGCGGGATATCAAGACCGCAAAAGAGCTGAAGGATATTGTCTGCTGTATTATTGACGATAATCCGAATAAATGGGGAAGGTACATCGAAGGGATGCCGATCGTCGGCGGTCGGGACGATATCTTATCGTGTGTGGAACGCTATAAGATCGACAAGATCATTGTAGCAGTACCGAGTGCTACGGCAGAGGAAAAAAGAGATATTCTGAACATCTGTAAAGAGACGGGATGTGAGCTGAAAAACCTGCCGGGCGTGTATCAGTTCCTGACCGGAGAGGTCAAGGTGAGCGCTCTGCGGGATGTCGACGTGGAGGAGCTGCTGGGGCGGGATCCGATCAAGGTAAATATGGAAGAAATCCATGCATTTATCCATGGCAAAAAGGTAATGGTGACCGGAGGAGGCGGAAGTATCGGTTCCGGGCTTTGCCGTCAGATTGCTTCATATAACCCGAAACAACTCATTATTTTTGATATCTATGAAAATAACGCATATGATATTCAGCAAGAGCTGAGAAAGAAATACCCAAATCTGAATCTGGTCGTTTTAGTCGGTTCTATCCGGGATTCCAGAAGAATCAATTCTGTCTTTGAGACGTATAAACCGGATGTTGTGTACCATGCGGCTGCTCACAAGCATGTGCCTCTTATGGAAGACAGTCCGTGTGAATCCATCAAAAACAATGCGATCGGAACTTACAAGACTGCATATGCAGCAATGATGAATGGCTGTCAGAGATTTGTGCTGATCAGTACAGATAAGGCGGTCAATCCGACAAATATTATGGGAGCAAGTAAGCGACTTTGCGAGATGATCATCCAGTCTTTTGACCGTATGATCAAAGACGGAACACCGGAAAAGCTGCCAATTCTGTATGCACATGCTGATGATGAAGACGGTGCAATGGTAAAACAGAAATTTTCGGCAGATATCAAGACCGAATTTGTAGCAGTTCGTTTTGGAAACGTGCTGGGAAGCAATGGATCGGTAATCCCGCTGTTTAAAAAGCAGATCGTAGCAGGAGGTCCGGTCACAGTTACACATCCGGATATTATCCGTTACTTTATGACAATCCCAGAAGCTGTCAGTCTGGTGCTGCAGGCGGGAACGTATGCGCATGGCGGTGAGATCTTCGTACTTGATATGGGAAGTCCGGTGAAGATTGATACACTGGCAAGAAACCTGATCAAGCTGTCCGGCATGAAGCCTGATATTGATATAAAAGTAGAGTATACCGGACTGAGACCGGGAGAAAAACTTTATGAAGAGAAACTGATGGCCGAGGAAGGTCTGAAGAAAACAAGAAATGAATTGATCCATATAGGATGTCCGATTCCTTTTGAAGTTGAAACGTTTTTAAAAGAACTGCAGACTTTGATGGATATGGCATATGTAAATGCAGAGGATATCCGTGAAAAAGTGGCAGAAGTCGTAACGACTTATCACCCTGCAGGAAAGCATGGAAGCGAGAAAAAGGGCGAAGTGTATGAGAGATTGTTAGGGGAGAAGAGTGCGTAACTACGTAGGAATGATAAGTTTAAAAAGAGAGGAATGAGAAAAATGATGAAAATTCCATTTTCACCGCCGGATATGAGCGAAGCAGAGGTTAAAGAGGTAAAAGGAGCTATTTTATCCGGTTGGATTACCACCGGTCCCAAAACAAAAGAATTTGAACGTCAGATTGCGGCATATTGCGGAGTTAATAACGCAGTCTGCCTGAACTCCCAAACTGCATGTGCTGAAATGGCATTAAGAGTTTTAGGAGTTTCTGAAGGTGATGAAGTGATCGTGCCGGCATATACATATACAGCATCAGCGTCGGTTGTATGCCACGTGGGGGCAAAACTTAAATTTGTTGATATTCAAGAAAATTCCCTTGAAATGGATTATGATGCATTAGAATCGGCTATTACAGAGAAGACAAAAGTAATTATTCCGGTAGATTTAGGTGGAGTTCCTTGTGATTATGATCGAATTTTTGAGATTGTAGAAAAAAAGAAGTCTCTTTTTAAACCGAATAATAAAATTCAGCAAGCAATAGGAAGAATTGCAGTTAATGCGGATGCAGCACATGCTTTTGGTGCGGGATATCATGGAAAACGGGTTGGGAGTATTGCAGATTTTTCCAGCTTTAGTTTTCATGCTGTCAAGAACTTGACGACAGCGGAGGGGGGAGCCCTTACCTGGAAAAGCATACCGGGAATTGAAGATGAAGAAATTTATCATAAACTTCAATTACTATCATTGCATGGGCAGTCAAAAGATGCTCTTGCAAAAACACAGCTTGGAGCTTGGGAATATGATGTTGTAGGGCCTTGGTTTAAATGTAATATGACAGATATTATGGCGGGAATTGGTCTGGCGCAGATGAAGCGCTATCCGGAAATGCTAGAGCGCAGAAGAGAGATTATCAAAAAATATGATGAAGTATTTAAACCATTGGGTGTTGAAGTGTTGCCGCATTATACAGAGGATCATCAGTCTTCAGGGCATCTTTATCTTACAAGAGTACCGGGAATTACATTGGAACAAAGGCAGGAAATCATTGTGAAAATGGCAGAAGCAGGAGTTGCCTGCAATGTACATTATAAACCATTGCCAATGATGACGGCTTATAGAGATATGGGGTTTGATATTAAGGATTATCCAAATGCTTATAAGTATTTTGAGAATGAAATTACACTGCCATTACATACAAAACTGACAGATGAAGAAGTGGAGTATGTAATTAGAACTTTTGAATACTGTGTAAAAGAATACATAAAATAAAGGAAAAATAATATGAAAAAAATTCTTATTATAGGTGCAGGTTTTCTTCAGGATTTTGTAATTATGAAAGCTAGAAAAATGGGATATTACACATTAGCTGTTGATGCAGATCCTACTGCTATTGGGTTTACGCATGCTGACAAATATGAAATTATTAATATAGTAGATGAAAAAGCTTGTTTGGAATTTGCACAAAAAGAACAGATAGATGGAGTCCTTACAGCTGCTACTGATTATGGAGTTCTTACAGCTGCATATATAGCAGAACATATGGGACTTCCTGGCCTAAATTATAATTCTGCCAAGGTAATAAAAAATAAATATCTTGTTAGGAAAAAATTGTTTGAGAATCATGTGGATGACACCGAACAAAGCTACGAAGTACAGAACAATACCAATATTGAAAGTTTAGCTCAAAAACTTATATATCCGGTTATGGTCAAACCGTGTGACGGTTCTGGGAGTCGAGGAACAAGCAGAGTCGATAAGCCAGAAATGTTAAAGAACGCTTGTGAGTACGCAATGGAAGGATCTATTACTCGCAGAGCAGAAATAGAAACTTTTATCACAGGGGAGGAATATGGGGTTGAATCTTTAGTGGTAGATGGAATAGTTCATATTCTTTCAATAATGAAAAAATATATGACAATGCCCCCATATTATGCTGAATTAGGACACGCGATACCATCAGGACTTCCTTCAGTAATAGAAAAGAAAATAAAACAGTGTGTAAAAAAGGCATTGAAGGTATTAGAGATAAATCATGGTTCTGTAAATATGGATATGATAGTCACTAAGGAGGGCAGGGTACATATCATTGATATAGGAGCTCGCATGGGAGGAAATATGATTGGACCATGCATTATTCCATATGGCACAGGAATAGATTATGTAGGAAATATGTTGAGAGCTTCGGTTGGAGAGCCAACAGATTGGTCTGCAAGAGAACATAAGGCTGTGGTTACGAAGCTTCTTGCATTTAAAGGTGGAGTAGTGAAAACGATGCCAGATTTTGAAAAAGTACAACAGGAGTATGGTGTTGAAATTTTTCATCATTTAAAAAAGGGCGATATTATAAATGAATATCGCACAAATTTAGATGGTTGTGGATATATTATTGCAAGAGAAAAGACAGTTGAGATAGCTAAAGAAAAAGTAGATAATGTATTAAAAGTTATAGAGAGTGAGATTTTTTAGCGGAGGATATATTACATGAATAAGCATTCTGCAGAGGAATTGTATAATCAGACGAGGCATAAGAAAGGATATAGGAGTTTTTATCAGATTGTAATTAAAAGAATTATAGATATCATTGCAGGTCTAATTGCACTTCCTATTGTTTTATTAATTCTTCTGCCAGTGTCTATTATGATAAAAATTGAAGATAATGGACCTATATTTTATAAATCGAAGAGGATAGGGATTGATTTTAAAGAATTTAATATGTTAAAAATTAGATCTATGAAAGTTAATGCACCAGATCTTAGAAACGAGGACGGTAGTACATTTAATTCAGTTAGTGATTCGCGTGTTACTAGAGTGGGGCATTTCTTAAGAGAAACAAGTATTGATGAAATCCCACAGGTTTTTAATATTCTAATTGGAGACATGAGCATTATTGGACCGAGACCAGGTGATGTAGAATCAAAAGATACTTATAGGCAAGATGAAAAAGATAAATTATTAATTAGACCAGGAATTACAGGTTTTACACAGGCTTATTATAGAAATAATATAGGAGTTAGAGAAAAGAGATTGTATGACGCATGGTATGCACATAATGTATCATTGTTACTTGACATAAAAATTTTTATGAAATCAATAAAGACAGTTTTGAAAAGGGAGAATATATATACAAATTAGGAGATTCATTATGAAAATACTAATGTTAAAGGATTATTTTTATCCTGAAAAATGTGCAGGTATAACGTTATCCTTAGATCTTGTTGAGGGATTTACCGCTAAAGGTTGGGAGACGGAAGTCTTTACACCAATTCCATGTAGAGGTATTGATAGTGAAGTAAGAAAACAATATAAACGAAAAAAAATAGAAAAAATAAAAGGAGCCGTTATTCATAGATATTGGCTTCCGTATGAAAAAAATGGTGTTATTGTCAGAGCGGTAAGATATATCCTTCAGAATGTAATACAGATTATTAAAGGAATATTTAGTAAAAGTGATATTATTTTTTTGGGAAGTACACCACCGACAATGGGAATTGTTGGAACTATATTGAAAAAAATAAAAAAAATTCCGTTTGTCTATAATGTTCAAGACATTTTTCCAGATTCTTTAGTAACAAGCGGATTGACTGAAAAAGGATCTATTTTATGGAAGATTGGAAGAAAAATTGAAGATTGTACATATAGAAATGCAGATAAAATAATTGTAATTTCAGACAAATTTAAACAGAATTTATTGGAAAAGGGAGTGCCAACCAATAAAATAGTTGTTGTTTCAAACTGGATTAATTTAGACCAAGTGAAGCACATAGAAAGAAGTCAGAACGATTTATACAAGGAGTTAGGACTAGCAAACGAAGATAATGTAGTAGTTTATGCGGGAAATTGTGGTATTTCACAGGGAGTAGATATTATAATAGAAGCAGCTATGATTTTGCCTAATATTAAATTTGTTGTTTTCGGTGGCGGGTCAGAATTTGATAGTATAAAAAAAACGGTTTTTGAAAATGGTTTGAGCAATGTTATTGTTAGAGAACTATTACCGTTAGATAGAGTCTCAGAAGTATATAGTCTTGGAAATCTTGCTATTATAACATGCAAAAAGGGTGTGGGAACTAGTGGACTTCCGAGTAAAACTTGGTCAATTATGGCATGTAATACTCCGATTATTGCTTCATATGATTTGGATAGTGATCTGGCAAAATTAATTAATAAAGCTAATGCGGGGGTATGCGTTGAACCAGAAAATGTAGAGGCATTAGCTAGTGCTATAGAATCTTTCTTTTCAATGAATATGCTACTTAAAGCAGAAGATAATATACGGAATTTACGAGCATATGTGGAAAATAATGCTTCAAAAGATGCTTGTGTGAAAAAGTATATAGAAGTAATTGAACAATTGGGTGATATATGATGAAAATTTTACAGATAAATTCAGTATGTGGAATAAGAAGCACAGGAAGAATATGCACAGATATTGCTAAAGTATTGGAGACAGACAATAATGAATGTATAATTGCGTATGGTAGAGAATATGTCCCACAGGAATATGAAAGGTTTTCTAAAAGAATAGGTTCAGAGCTTGATACTAGAATACATGCATTGGAGTCTAGAGTACTTGATAATTCAGGGTTTGGAAGTAAAAGAGCTACGGTGAAATTTATTGAATGGATTAAAGAATGGGATCCAGATATAATTCATTTACATAATATTCATGGGTATTATATTAATATAGAATATCTGTTTGATTTTTTACGGCAGTATCATAAACCAGTAGTATGGACTTTACATGATTGTTGGTCATTTACAGGTCATTGTACATATTTTGATTATGTAAATTGTCATAAATGGGAGAACGTTGATTGTCATGAATGTCCTCAGAAGGGGAAATATCCTGCCAGTTTATTACTAGATCGTTCTAGGATAAATTGTAAAAGAAAAGCTTCTATCTTTCAGAAAGTGGATAATTTAGTAGTGGTTACACCATCAAGATGGTTAGCTAATTTAACTCAAAAATCAATCTTGTCAAGCTATCCTGTGGAGGTTATACGAAACGGAATAGATCTTACAATTTTTAAAAAGACTAGAAGTAGTTTTAGAGAACATTTTAATTTAATGGACAAAAAGATTATTTTAGCAGTAGCAGACGGCTGGGGACCGAGAAAGGGTTTAGATGATATCTTTAAACTTGCAAAGAGATTGAATTATAATGAGAAGGTAGTAATGGTAGGATTTTCAGGAAATAAAAAAAATGTTAAAGTTCCAGATAACATAATAGTAATTCCAAGAACTAATAATGTACAAGAGTTGGTGGAAATATATTCGGCTTCGGATGTATTTATTAATCCGACCTATGAAGACAATTATCCTACAGTTAATTTAGAAGCTCAAGCATGTAATATTCCGGTCATTACGTATCGTACGGGTGGCAGCATAGAAAGTGTTCCAGAGGATAATATAGTCTCAGTCGGTGATGTAGATGAAATGCTTAGGAAAATACGGAATTGTGAACAATTGAAAATAAATGATAAAGAATTATTTGATAAAAATTTGACATATACTAGATATTTAGAGTTATATAAAAAAATAAAAAGTTTAGAGTATAAATAATTCATGTAATTCTTTGAGAACGTTTTATAAAAATGCTTTATTAGGTAGTTAACGGAGGGAAAAATGAAGAGTTGTAAAATAGTAGTTGCACATCCATATCAGCAACATTCTTTTAGAACGGCAAGTGCTGTAAAAAAAATGGGGTGTCTCTATGCATATGTAACAACAGTGTATGACAAAAAAAAATCCATTACATCTTTTGCCAAAAAGATTCTCAGAGGGGATAATTTAAAAAGAGCGAATGGGAGGAGATGCAGTGCATTAAATGATGTAGAAGTGATACAGTTTTGCGAATTGAAAAGTTTATTTTTATTACTTTTGCATAGGATTGACAAATCTAAGCGCTATTACAATAAACTTAATAAGCTCATTCTTCACCACTATAATATTAAGCTAGCTAAATATTTGATGAAAAATCAGGTAGATGTTGTGATTCTGTATGATACATTATGTGCAGAATGTATTAAAATTTTACGTAAAAATAATTTTAAAATAAAGATTATAATTGATATGTCCGCACCTAATGCATTATATATGGACAAATTCTATTTGGAATCTATTGAAAAAAATAAAGCGGTTTCTGGAAAGTTATATGAAGAAGTAAATTCAGAAGACTATAAAAATAAGTTGGTTACAGCGAAATATGAAATAGAAAATGCAGATTATTTTTTTGTTGCTTCTGAGTTTAGTAAAAAGTCTCTTATGTATTCTAATATTAATACGGACAAGATATTTATATGTAGATATGGAATAGACATTGAGAATCAGATAGTTACCAAAAGACAGACAGAAAAAATAAAAATAGGATTTATTGGAGATGTTAGTCAAAAGAAAGGGTTTATTGATTTTATCCATATTGCTGAACGTTTAGGAACAGATAAATATGAGTTTGTGGTTATCGGAAAATATTTAGAAGATGATGTGTTATATAAGAAAACGAAAGAAATGTTAAATTATAAGGGCTATCTTACTCATGATGAAGTTTTAAAAGTTTGTGAAGATATGGATATTCTGATATTTCCGTCTCTTTCAGATGGATTTGGATTATCAGTTATCGAAGCAATGTCTAAAAAGGTATTGCCTTTTGTTTCGACTAATGCAGGAGTAGCTGATATAATAAAAGATGCTTATAATGGATTTTTATTTAATACTAGTGATATTGAAAAAATTATCAGTCAATGTGAATTTTTACAAGAGCACAGAATGGCTTTGTCTAATATGCAAAATGAAGCATATGAATCTGTTAGCAATTTACATTGGGAAGATTATGATGAAGCATTAAAGAAATCTTTGTTTCAAATTATAAACTAGGAAGAACATATGAAAAAAAGTAATAAAGGTAAACGCTGGATTATTCCATTTGCGATAATAAATGTATTCCTTATTGAAAATATGGCCAAAGCTTATGAATTTAGTTGGGTAAGTGATCCGATAAGATTGTTGTGTTATGCAGGTTTGCTTTGTTTTGGGCTAATCTTTTCGATTTTGCATTTAATAAAAAAAAGAGGGCTAGTAGAAAGAAGAAGTATAGGCTTAGCTACGAGCATATATTTAATAATTATTTTGATAATGCTTTTAGGACATAATAATACAGCAAGTGATATATTTTTAGTTTGTTTTATGATCCCACTATCAATATTGACAAGCTATTATGGATACATGGGTATAAATAATATTGATATCTCGATAGACATAGAAAGTGGAATTTTTGTTATCTTATGGATAGCATTTATTTATAACAAGCTTTTTTTACATCAAGCAGGTGCCGGAAAATTGAATTCAATATTTTATTTGATTTTGTTATTACCATTTATTTTGTGCATTAAGCATAAGTTGTGGAGAAGATGTTTGATCTTATTGCTGATAATAGCAGCAGTTATTTCTTTGAAACGTACGGCACTTTTGATTCTTTTTCTGGGATTAATTGTATATCTTTGGAATAGAAATACGACAGATAAAAGTAGAATGATTAAAATGTTTGGTGCAATAATAGGATTGTTTATTGTTGTGATTATCGTTCAAGAAAAATTTTCCGTTGATATTTTAGGGAAATTTGAAGCTATGTCAGAAGATGGGGGATCAGGGAGAGCAGATATATATAAAGTGCTACTGGAAAATCTATTTTCAAGATCATTATCAAGTTTTTTATTTGGTGATGGTTATTATGCAGTAGTTAATTTGGTAGGAGGAACAGCACATAACGATTTTTTGGAAATATTTTTTGATTTTGGATTGATAGGATTTTGTGCATATTTAAATATTTATCGTATTTTAATAAAGAATTATATTCAAATGAAGAAAATTCAATATTTATATGCAAATCAATTTTTAGTATCGATTATATGCTTTTTTGTCATGTCTATGTTATCGCATGTAATTATGATTCCTTCATATATGATGTTTATCTGTTTGTTTTGGGGAATGATTTTATCGGATTATAAAAAAACTATTTCTATCAGTAAGGAGAAACTTAAATATGAAAATTGCAACATTGACATTTCATAGAGCATTGAACTATGGGGCTGTATTACAAACTTATGCATTACAAAAAGTGTTAGATGATTTAGGATATGATACAGAGGTACTCGATTATAGATCATCATTTATTGAAAAACATTATGAACCAGATAAGATACGAGATTATTTATCTCCAAAAAAAATGGCAATTCTTTTATTACTCAATGGATTTTCAATTGTTAAGAGAAGTCAGTTTCAGCATTTTTTGGACAATCAGATTAGATTAAGTAAGCCTTGTTATTCTCAATCAGATTTAGAAGAAATAGAAAGTAACTACGATATGATTCTTGTCGGAAGTGATCAGATTTGGAATTATAAAACGGCTGGTTTTGATAAAGCATATTTTTTAAACTTTGTAAAAGATAATTCAAAAAAAGCTTCGTATGCAGCGAGTATAGGGCTTAGCGTTATTCCAGAGGAGTTTATAGCGTCATATCAAAAGCTTTTAGAATCATTTAGTAAAATTTCAGTGCGTGAATGTGAAGGGCAACAATTATTAGAAACGCTATTGCAAAGACAGGATATAAGAACTGTAGTTGATCCTACATTATTGATTAAAAAAGATCATTGGTCTGAACTAGGGGTTGAGTGTGAGGTGCCGGATCGATATGTTTTGGTGTACCTGCTATCAGAAAATCGCAAAATAGTTAATTTTGCGAAAAAGGTAGCAAAACAAAAAAAATGTAAAATAGTATATATAAACAATCAACTGTTTAGACAAAGTGGAATGGTTAATAAAAGAAATATTTCACCAGAAAATTGGATTTATCTTTTTGAAAATGCAGAGTATATTGTAACGAATTCTTTTCACGGTACTGTATTTTCAATAATATTTAGAAAAGTATTCTGGTCAGATTATCTTCCTACATCTGGAAATGTAAACTCTAGAATAACAACATTGTTAGGAGGGTTACAATTAAAAGATAGAATAATATCAGAGGGGTGTTCTAGCAAGGATGATAAAATAAATTATGATTATACTGAAAAGAAAATTTCAAATCTGATAAATGATGGATTGAGATTTTTAAAATCTTTAGGAGAATAGGATATGAATAAAGAAATAACATTAGTGACGGCGTTTTTTAATATTGGTAGAGAAAATTATAAAGCAATTCCAAGACCAGATAGTAAATATTTTAAAGATTTTGATGGATGGGCTAGATTGAAAAATAAGCTTATTGTGTATACCCAGCCACAAATGACAGAATTGATTTTAAACATTCGAGAAAAGTTTGGATTAAGAGACCAAACTATTATTGTCGAAATTGAAAATTTATATTCTATTGAACCAGAGATATTTAAGAGAATGAAAGAAATCTCTAAAGATAAATATTTTTTGAAATTTAGATATCTTCCAAATGCTACATCTAATATACCGGAGTATTCTTACTTAATGTTATTAAAGACATATTTTGTGAAAGATGCTGTACAAAGAAAACTAACATCTGAACAAATTGCTTGGATAGATTTTGGGTTTAATCATGGAGGCGATTTATACACCAATCCAGAAGAATTTTCATTTAATTGGGAGTATGCATTTGAAGATAAAATCTATTATTTTTATTATAAAAGGTACGATGAAAAACCGATTTTTGAAATTGTAAGACGTTTATCAGATTGCATTATGGGATGCTTGATTATTATTCCGGAAAAGTATGCGAATGAGTTATGGGAATTAAATAGAAATGCAATGTTAACATTGAATGATGTGGGATTGATAGATGATGATCAGTTGATTCATTTAATGTCTTATAGAAAAAAGCCAGATATATTTAATTTAATAGAAAGTGATTGGTTTTTACCACTTAAAACATATGGGGGGGATAATCTAATTACACTTCGTGAAGAAACTAATGATAGAGTGAAAAATGTTGCAAGATCAATGAAGCACTATGTAAAAAAACAAAAACTTTCATTTAGAAATGCTTATATTTTATACAAAAGTTTAATGGAAAAGTAATTATGGAGAAAAATTTTAAAAAAAGTTTTTTGCAAAATGCAAGTATTGCATTTATATTACAAGTAATAAATATTTTAGTCACATTTATAGTAAGAACAGTTTTTGTGAAAACATTAGGGAATGATTATTTATCTTTAAATGGATTGTTTACTAATGTGGTTTCATTATTATCATTTGCAGAGCTTGGAATAGGGAATGCAATTATATTCAGTTTATATGAACCGATTGCAATGCAGAATACAGAAAAAATTAATACATTAATGCATTTGTTTAAAAAGGCATATAGATGGATAAGATTTATAATTGCTATATTAGGTATTTGTATATTGCCGTTTATTAACCACCTTGTAAATGATGTCAATGTAAATGAAAATTTTCAAATTTTGTATATACTGTTTTTGATTAATACGTATGTATCATACTTTTTTGCATATAAAAAATCATTGCTAATAGCAGATCAGAAAAACTATATAGCTGCTTTAATTCAACAAAGTATAATAGTTGTGCAATCTGTTATACAATGTATTATAATTTTGTTGTTTCATAACTATGTATTATATTTGTGGATACAAATAATAGGAACAACAATGATTAATATTATAACATCAGGATATGTGGACAGGCATTATAAATATCTTAAGCAAGATGCATCAAAATTGGATAAAAGAGAGTATTTGGGAATATTTGAGAATATAAAAAATATATTTTGTTATAAGATAGGTGCCGTGATTTTAAATAGTACAGACAATATTTTGATTTCATCACTTATTACTACGAGGTATGTGGGGTTATATTCAAATTATTCAATGATAATAAGCGCATTGAATGGTGTACTCATGCAAGTATGCAATAGTATTGCAGCGACCATAGGAATTTATAATGTTCAAAATGACGATGAAAAAAATGAAAGTACATTTAGATATATCTTTTTTATTAGTTATTGGGTATTTGGTGTATGTACAATATGTTTAATAGAACTATTAAATTCCTTTATTTCGATTTGGATTGGAGATACATACTTACTTAATTTTAGTACGGTAGTGATTATATCAATTGTTTTTTATATTACAGGAATTAATCAAATACCATCCCAATATAGAACTTCATTTGGAATATTTAAACAAGCAAAAATGATACCATTACTGGCCTCAGTTATAAATATTATACTGTCAATTGTTTTAGGAAAAATTATCGGGTTAAATGGAATTTTTATTGCTACCATTATAGCGAAATTGGTTACATTTAACATAATGGATCCACTCCTAATATATAAAAATGGATTTAAAAAAGAAAGTATTTCATTTTTTTATAGTAAGATAAAATACTTTATAGTACTTGTTATTACTTTCTTGGGTGTTCATTTAATTAATGATTTTCTTCATGTGGAGGGAATATTAGGATTTGTAGTAAGGGGTGCAATTACATTTTGTATAACAAATTTATTATTGGCGATATTACTTTATCGTGATAATGAGTTTAAACAACTTTTAAGAAGGGGTGTGAAAAATGGAAAGAGTTAAGTTGGCATTTGTAGCCGCTAGATCACTGATGGAATTGACCATATTAAAAGTTGTTCATCACAATCTATATTTCAAAAATCCTATCATAAAAAGTACTTCTTCAAGAGTTCGATTAGTTAAATCTGGTAGAATAAGTATTGGAAAAAAGGTTAGGCTGAATGAAGGATGTGAAATTAAATCCTCCAATTGTGTTGAAATTGGAAGTGGGAGTGAAATCGGAAAAGGAACGGCAATTATTTCCACTCGAACTGGTGTCATAAAAATTGAAGATAATGTATTTTTTAATCGTAATTGTACGGTGGTAAGTTGTGAAAGTATTTCTATTGGGGCTGGAACTGCAATAGGGTATAACGTTATTATTTTAGATCATGATCATTATTTTGTTCCAGAAGGAGAACAGCCTTGGAACGAAATAAAAACGTCCCCTGTGGTTATTGGAAAAAATGTTTGGATTGGTGCTAATACAACAATTTTAGCAGGGACGCATATAGGTGATAACTGTGTTATTGCAGCGGGATCAGTAATTAAAGGTGATATAGAGAAATCTAAACTTGTTATTCAAAAGAGAAGTACAGAAATTAGAACTATAGAAGGAAAGAGGTAAAAAATGTCTTTATTTAAAGGAAAAATATTATTGATCACAGGGGGAACGGGTTCATTCGGAAATGCTGTTCTCAATGGATTTTTAGAAACCGATATCAAAGAAATCCGTATTTTCTCACGTGATGAGAAAAAGCAGGATGATATGAGACATGAATTTCAGGCAAAAATGCCGGAAGCATCAAATAAAATTAAGTTCTTTATTGGGGATGTTCGTGACTTGGCATCTGTAAAGAATGCAATGCACGGGGTAGATTATATCTTCCATGCAGCAGCTTTAAAACAGGTTCCATCTTGCGAGTTCTTTCCGATTGAAGCAGTAAAGACAAATGTTCTTGGTACAGAAAATGTGTTAACTGCAGCAATCGAAGAAGGTGTAAAATCTGTAATCTGTCTTTCTACAGATAAGGCAGCTTATCCGGTGAACGCAATGGGGACAAGCAAGGCAATGATGGAAAAAGTCATCGTAGCAAAATCAAGAACAGTAGATCCGGAAAAAACAAAAATCTGCTGTACTCGTTACGGAAATGTTATGTGTTCCCGTGGATCTGTAATTCCTCTTTGGATCGAACAGATTAAAGCAGGAAATCCAATCACAATTACAGAACCTTCTATGACCAGATTTATTATGAGCTTAGAAGAAGCAGTAGACTTAGTGTTATTTGCTTTTGAAAATGGGACAAGCGGAGATATTTTAGTACAGAAAGCTCCGGCATGTACGATTGAGGTGTTAGCAAAGGCAGTAACAGAATTGTTTGCACCAGAACATGAAATTAAAGTGATTGGTATTCGTCATGGAGAAAAGATGTATGAGACATTACTTACAAATGAAGAATGTGCCAATGCAATTGATATGGGTGAGTTTTACCGTGTACCGTGCGATAAGAGAGATTTGAACTATGACAAGTACTTTAAAGAAGGTGATGTGGAGAGAAACACATTAACAGAATTTAACTCTAGCAATACAGAATTACTGGATGTGGAGCAAGTAAAAGAGAAGTTGTTGACACTGCAGTATATCAGAGATGAATTAGCAGAGTGGGAGAATCGATAATGAACATTCTTATAACAGGAGCAAAAGGTTTTGTTGGAAAGAATCTTGCAGCCAATTTATATTGCATCAAAGATGGAAAAAACAGAACAAGAGATATTACAATCGATGAAATCTTTGAATATGACATTGATACCGAGGAAGCATTGTTAGATACATATTGTGAGAAAGCAGACTTTGTTTTCAATCTTGCAGGGGTGAACCGGCCAAAAGAGCAGTCGGAATTTATGGATGGAAATTTCGGATTTGCATCGAAATTACTGGATACATTGAAAAAGTATCACAATACCTGCCCAGTGATGCTTTCCAGCTCCATTCAGGCAACACTGATCGGACGCTATGGTCAGTCGGATTATGGAAAGAGCAAGCTGGCAGGAGAAGAGTTATTTTTTGAATATGGCAAAGAGTGCGGAGCAAAAGTGCTGGTGTACCGTTTCCCGAACCTTTTTGGAAAATGGTGCAGACCGAATTACAACAGTGCAGTTGCTACATTCTGCAATAACATCGCAAACAATCTTCCGATTCAGGTGAATGACAGAGCGACAGAATTAGAACTTCTCTATATTGATGACTTGGTGGAAGAGATGTTGGATGCTTTGGAAGGAAAAGAACATCACTGTGAATATCAGGAGCTGGATCCGGTGGCAGATGAATCCGGAAAGTACTGTTATGTGCCGACAACCCACAAGGCAACACTGGGAGAAATTGTAGATTTACTGGAAATGTTCAAAAATCAGCCGAAATCTCTTCTTATGCCGGAAATTCCAAATGATTCTTTTGCAAAGAAATTATATTCGACATATTTGTCCTATCTGCCAAAAGAGGAAGTCAGCTTCCCTCTTAAGATGAATGTGGATGACAGAGGAAGTTTTACAGAGCTGTTGAAAACAGCAAATTGCGGACAGTTTTCTGTGAATATTTCGAAGCCGGGAATTACAAAAGGAGAACATTGGCACAACAGCAAATGGGAATTCTTTATTGTAGTGTCTGGACATGGATTGATCCAGGAGCGAAAGATCGGTACAGATGAAGTGATTGAATTTGAAGTGTCAGGAGATAAGATCGAGGCAATCCATATGCTTCCGGGATACACACATAATATCATCAATTTGTCAGAAACAGAAAATCTCGTAACTGTGATGTGGGCAAACGAGCAGTTTGATCCGAAGCATCCGGATACATTTTTTGAAAAGGTGGAAGAAAAATGAGATTGATCATCTTAGGAGCAGGCGGATACGGAAAAACTGTAGCAGACATTGCAAGGCAGTCCGGGAAATATGAGCAGATTTATTTTCTGGATGACGGTCAGGAAAAGTCAAATCTGATATTAGGGACATGTGCAGAGTTTCTGAAATTTGCCGATGGGAATACAGAGATGTATCCGGCATTTGGAAATAATGAAATGCGTTTGGATTGGATGAAAAAGTTATCCGATGCGCAGATTACACTTCCGCGATTGATACATGCCACAGCTTATGTAAGTCCAACTGCAGAAGTGGAAGTGGGGACGGTTGTATTGCCGCTTGCGATCATAAATACAGATTGTCGGATCCAATCAGGCTGTATTATCAATTGCGGTTCGATTGTAGACCATGTATGTGTGATCGAAGAAGGCGTACATATTTCTCCGGGAACTGTGATCAAGGCAGAAAATCGGATTCCAAGAGCAACAAAAATTGAGGCGGGCGAAGTGGTTCCATTGCGAGCATACCCGCTGTGAGGGAGAATAGAATGAAAACAGAAGTGACATTTAAGAATAATGGGAAACTGAAATTATTGATCATTGTAGGGACTCGTCCGGAGATTATCCGCCTGGCAGCAGTGATCAAAAAGTGCCGGAACTATTTTGATACCATTCTGGCGCATACCGGACAGAACTATGACTACAACTTAAACGGTGTATTTTTCCATGATCTGGAGTTGGATGATCCGGATGTGTATCTGAATGCAGTGGGCGCAGATCTCGGAGAGACCATGGGAAATATTATTTCCGAATCTTATAAATTGATGGCAGAGATAAAACCGGATGCAGTACTGGTTCTGGGTGATACGAATAGTTGTCTGAGCGTGATCGGGGCGAAGCGTCTTCATATTCCGATTTTCCATATGGAAGCAGGAAACCGTTGTAAAGATGAGTGTCTTCCGGAAGAGACAAATCGCCGTATTGTAGACATTATTTCGGATGTCAATATGGCATATTCAGAGCATGCCCGCCGTTATCTTGCTGACTGCGGACTGCCGAAAGAACGTACTTATGTGACAGGCTCCCCAATGGCAGAAGTGCTGCATGATAACCTGGAAAAAATTGAGGCGTCCGATGTACATGCCCGTCTGGGACTGGAAAAGGGCAAATATATCTTGCTCTCAGCACATCGCGAAGAGAATATTGATACAGAGAAGAACTTCTTATCTCTCTTTGAGGCAATCAACAAGATTGCAGAGAAGTACGATATGCCGATTTTATATTCTTGTCACCCAAGAAGCAGAAAGAGACTGGAAGCATCCGGTTTTCAGCTGGATAAACGTGTTATTCAGCATGAACCGTTAGGATTCCACGATTATAACTGCCTGCAGATGAATGCATTTGCCGTAGTATCAGACAGCGGAACACTGCCGGAAGAAAGTAGTTTCTTTACATCCGTAGGTCATCCGTTCTCTGCGGTTTGCATCCGTACTTCCACAGAGAGACCGGAAGCGCTGGATAAAGGCTGCTTTGTACTTGCCGGAATCGACAGCAATTCACTGGTACAGGCTGTGGAGACAGCAGTGGCAATGAATGAAAATGGAGATTACGGAATTCCGGTACCGGATTATGTAGAAGAAAATGTATCCACAAAAGTTGTGAAAATCATTCAGAGCTATACAGGAGTTGTGAATAAGATGGTGTGGAGAAAGTTTTAGGAGTGTGAACTCCTCTTTAGAAGTATATTTTGCGCAGCTTCCTGATTTTTCGAGAAGTTGTCTGGAGCATTCCGGACAGTAATCCGCAATCAGGAAGCAATGCGCATGAAAGAGGCAGCATCAGAGGATATTCTATAAAAGTGTATTCAAAAATTCAGGTCTTATATTTTTTACAGATATAATCAAAGATAGATTCATCTGTTTTTGTGCTGACTTTGTTGTATCGTGCGGCATAGGAGGCATTACGCAATATCCCAAGCCCTTCCGTCTTAATATCAGAAGCGACCGGAATTTCTCGCATGCTGGATTCATCTAATATCAAGTACTCTTGTTTTCTTGCAAGGTTCTCAAAATTTTTAAAGAAGTCTACTATTTCAGCGTTACCTTCATAGGTAGTCTTTAACTCGGTCAGACTATCGTTTGAAATCAATATTTCTGAATGATTCAATCTTAATTGTCCCTTTATAAAATCAATATCTGTTGTATCTTGTGCCGATACCTTTAGTGGTGTATAGGAAAGTAAGATTCTTTGAATGACGGGAAGTCGGTTTCCGCCGCTTGATGTGGAGGATATTGTGCCGACACGACATTCGAGGTTTTGACGGAACAGGAACATATGCCGGAAGTTCAAGAAGCAGATCTCCCCATTATCCCGATTGGTCAAAAGTACATAGCAGGCATTCATAGCCAGAGAAATCATCAATTCTCCAGAGTAATATTTTTCTATCGCGTTGTTATTCACATCCGTTTTTCCAGTGTCTAAAATCAGTTCTGCCTTGCAAAAAGAATAATCTTCTGAAGGGGTAAATTTAAGCGTTCCATTTAGCAAGAAGGACTCTGAGGAAATAGTTGAAAATGTATAAATATGAAAAGTATTGTCCTTCAATCCATTGAAGGCCGGATGCGTTGGATTTTGAATTAAAATCTGATTGTTTATATAACTGCTGTTGAAGAAGCTTACCTCAGAAGATGGGGGTGAAGCTTTGTCTGGTATATCTTCAATTTTTGTATCAAGAGAGAGTAATTCAGAAGGTTCAATTTCCAGTGCGGTGCACAGCTCAAAAATGTGGTGCAATGTAAGGTTCATATTTCCGTTTTCGTTTAACAATTTTGATAATGAGGACTGACTGATATCAGTACAGGCAACCAAATCAGTCTGTCTTATTTTTTTGCGTTCCATGAGAGCCTTAATTCGTTGAATGACAGTGGCGTGATAGTAATGATAGTCATTTTTTGCGTGATCCATAGAGAACTCCTTTCAAATTTTATATTTGGATTATAACATAAAATATAGCAAATGAAAATGAATGCGAAAAAATTCTAAATATAATAATTACATTCTGAATAAGAATTAAAAAAGAATATTAAGTCTTAAAAAATAATATTCCTTGATTTTTAAACGAATTACATTCTTGAATTTTGTGAAAAAGTAACAAAAAATTCTTATATAATTGCTTTATGAATGAGAGAATGATACAATAAAAACGAAAAAAGTCTAGATTTGGAAGAAAGCAACGAAAGACAAGAAGGTGAGGGGATGCGATGTGGGGCAGTCAAAGAAAGGAAAGAAAAAAAGAAATCGGATGTGTGCGTTATGTATAGTCAGCATAGTGTCATGCGGAATAGGTATACTGATCTGGCAGATCGAGAACATTATTGTATTGCTAGTAGTTGACTATGCAGACATCTGTCTGTTACGGCATCTCTATAAAGCTATATATAAAAATATAGAAAATGAAATTTTCAGATACAAGAAAATACAAGCGATATGCAAATTTTTAATTGAACATATTGCAATATGGACGCTGATTTTGGGATTGGTATTTAGCAGTATAATAACTGTAAGCGCTACAGGGAAAATCTTCACGCTGAAGAATCAGCAATCTTCCGGCAAAGAAGAAACAAGCAACGTATCAAAAGAAGAAAAAGAAGAGAAAGTAAAAGTAGTCAGAAATGCAAGGGCATTTTCCTGGACGGAAGACAAGTACATTCAGGATCTCGCGCTTTACTATGATGGAGAGGTTGGCAAATTAAACGAAGAGGAGCGGGCAGAGTGCAGGGCGGCATTATTGGAAGAATATGAGAATAGCAAAAGAGAAACAAGGATGGCGCCGGTGGAGTCCTCGTATCTGCAATCATACGTCCAGAGAATCGAGGAGGCAAATATCTACTATACATATTTTTTAGATGCAAAAGTGAGAGACCCTTACTACTTTGTGCAGTTGGATCAGCTTCAAAAATCGAAAGAGAAGCGGATAGAGGCAAATTCTTATCAGAAAGTATCTGAAAATATGCGTCTGATAGGAGTGAATTATATAGAAGAAGCAGGCATACCCATAGTGGGACAAGACGAGATTGCAGAATGTTACGACAAGGCGCTTATGTGGTTTGTGTCAGCTTACGGTCAGGCAATATACGAGCTTGAAACTGGTCAATGCGGAACAGGAACAGAGCAGACAGAAGCGTTGAGAGGACAGATTTCAGACGTATATACTTATTTTTCAGACGGGGAGAATGAAGAAAAAGCAGTTTTGGCAAGGGATATGTTGAAAGCGATAGAGGCATGGGAGGCAATTTATTAAGCAGAAATAAGCAAGTGGAGGGATAAATGATCATGTGCAGGAGACAGAAAAGCATGTAATGAACGAAAAGGATTTACAAATGCTGAAAGAACTGCGCCTGATGGACGATGACTTTTTTTTCTGAAGCTTTGGATGGAAAGATCGTGGCTCTGGTGTAAAACGAGCCAGATTCCACAGCAGTATGATTGACCGTACGCTTCTTTCTAAAGGCGAAGATTTTGAAGATTTAGTGGATACTTATGTGATCTTCATTACGGAAAATGATAAATTTGGTAAAGGAATCCTTCTTTGTCATATCGAGAGACGGATTGAGGAGATGGATTACGCAGTAGTTGTAAAAATGTGAACTTTCCGAAGTTCTCCAGTTGTTGTATCCAATAGTAGTTCCAGCTGGTCGCCTACCCAGTCAATATACGTCTTTTCACCAGGGATCCGTTCCACAGGCATAGATGTTTTTGAAGTACCATAAGTATCTACCATAAAATCACGATACAGCTTATAAAACTGAGCAAGCTGGTAACCGTTAGGATGCTCTTTTTTATAATCAATCCATAGAAAACTCAAGTCAGCATGTTTTCCCATTTGGATCATCTGCTCATGTATCAAATTTGAGGATTCTCCGAAACAGTTCCCAGATTTTTCAAAAAACTGCGCAATACAGAGCGTAGTTCTATAAGGCATCACTCGTTACAGCCTTCCATACGCGTATCTATGAACATTTTGGCATGGAATATACCCCGTTTGTCCGGGATGTCCCTCCCGAAAAACTGTTTGAATCCAAGCCTCCAATTGGTTACTGTACAACTTCTGGTCAAATTGACCAGAAGTCCTATAACTATATCTTGAACTTATATTTTCCTTTTCCGTAACCGGATACAGGTTCAATAATATCTGCCTGCACAAGATTGGAAAGCAATTTTGAAGCACCTGAACCTTTCAAATCAAGAAGCTCCATAACTGCACTTCTTCCAAAAACTTCATCAAAACCAAACTTCTCAAAAAGTTTATGGATATGAACATTCGTTTTTACGGAGAAATTTCTGCCTCTTTCGGAAAGTACACTTTCAATATCCACTTTTTGGACTTGAATGTCCACTTTTCCATTCTCAATATCCACTTTTGTATATTCAATGTCCACTTTTTCTTCATTTAAACGTCCACTTATGTGAAGATTTCGATTGTGAAGCTCATTTTTCTCGTTCAAGAGTAGATTTCTGAGAAATGCTTCTAGATATTCTGTTGTTTCATGAATGTCTTTTTGTAGATTCGTATAGTTTGCACGAACAAGTGCATTTCTGAAATACCACGCATTTTCCGCAAAAATATCGTTGGTTACAGAAAACCCCAGTGTTCTTAAATATTTAATGAAGAAAACCGCCGTTGTTCTTGTATTACCTTCCCCAAAGATATGGATTTGCCATAATCTTGAAATGAATACTGCAAGATGATGAATTATCTCGTCCATTGAAAGCCCTTTATAGCTAAAAGCTCTCTCCTGCGAAAAATCATATTCAAGTGTGGTTTCCAGTTCAGACGCACTACCATACATAACGGTTGCTCCATCTAGCACCCATTCTTTCTTTGTAATATTATAATCTCTAATCTTTCCAGCATGCTTGTAAATACCTTGAAAAAGTTTGCGGTGGATAGAGATATACTCATTTGGCGAAAATGAAAACGCTGTTTCAGAAAGGATTTCCGCAATGCGGGAAGAAACCTTATCTGCTTCTTCTGTGCGCTCACCATCAGATAAATGCACGGATCTTTCCTCATAGTAGCTGTCGATAAGACTCTGTGCTTCCTTCATCGTGATTTTGCCTTCAATATTCTGAATGGCAGTATCAATCAGATATTTAGACGGTTTCAGTCCGTCCACTGCTTGAAGTCCGATTGCGGTACTCCACGCATAACCTTTATGAGCTTTATCCGGCTCAGACTCTCTCAAATATTCCTTAAAGGGGTCTTTTTTCATTTCCACTACCTCGCTTCATAATCGACTATTTCCAACTGCTGATATACTTTTCCAAACATTTCTCCCTCTATATCAATTATCTGATAAAGTAGTTCTTCGTTATGCAGTTCATTTGATTTTCCAATAGAATCACTAATTCTGATTTAAATTTGGCGGAGAAATTTCTTCTTGTTCGAGACATAATAACAATCCTTCTTTCTCTAATATTTACAGTATATCAGATTCATTAAGAAATGTCTCTTGAAGTGTCTTAAATTACGATACCATTATATGGGTTACATATATTGGAAATTTAACTACCAATTTGGCTAATTATAACAGAATAATAGGAGAAAATGAAGGGTAATGTGCGATATAGATAGTTACCATACAAAAAGGTTGACCTTTATCTAAGTGTTGGTTATACTATAAGTAGGTGATAATATGAATTTATTGGAAAATGCGGTTGTGCAAGAGCAGCGGCGAATTGAGTATATGATAAAGAAATATGAGACAGAACTTACTACTTTGCCGAAAGGTGCTCTGATTGCCAAAATGATTAAAGGAAATCAATATTACTATTTACAGTATCGCAGCGGGAAAAAGACAATTTCAAAGTATGTCGGGAGAGCAGGAGATAAAGTTGAAAGATTGCAGCAACAGATTGAACGGCGCAGGCATATTCAGGTCATGCTGAAAGCCTTGTCTGAAGAATATGCTATAACACAGAAAATGATGGAGGTTTGCATATGATCGTATATCATGGAAGCAATATGGTAGTAGACCATCCAAGATTAGTCCGTCAGAATCGGACATTAGATTTTGGATATGGTTTCTATACAACATTCAATAAAGACCAGGCAGTAAATTTTGCAGAAAAAGTAACGGCCCGGAGGGAAACAGGCATTCCTTGTGTCAGTATGTATGAAACGGCCGAGTTAGAAGAACTGAAAAACAAATATAAACTCCTGTTTTTTTCAGAACCAAATGAAGAATGGTTGGATTTCGTATTTGCAAATCGCAATGGGAGTTATGAAGGGATAAGTTATGATATTATTTTCGGGCCAGTAGCTAATGATACTATTTACCGGACGTTTATTGCTTATGAGGAAGGTATTTTAACAAAGGATGAGACGATTGCCAGACTGAAGGTTAAAAAACTGTATAATCAGATGACTTTTACGACAGCAAGTTCTTTAAAAGAGTTAAAATATATAGGGCAGTTGCCGATAGGGAGGGATTGCAATGAGTGAAAAGGGAATCAAAGGAATGTTGGAACTCATCGTACCGCGCCTGCTCCGTATGATAATGGAAAAACAGTTACTTACAGAGAAAGAAGCCTTAACACAGCTATATGCGTCTGACCTTTATCGTCAGTTAGAGCGAGAGGAAACGAAGCTCTGGCATTTAAGTATTCCTACCTTATATGAAATGTGGCTGGAGGAAAAGGAGAGCGGGCATATTACTTACCCAGAGGAGGTCTGAGTATGGATGAAAAAACGAATTTTATTGTATATTGTATAGAAGAATATAAAAATGCAAAGGGGATGAATGGAAAAAACGTCATTGATCTGTTTAATCGGTATCGTGTGATTGAGTATATTCGGGACTATTACGAAGCGCTTCATACTACTGGCAGGCAGTATATTGTTGACGATATTAATATGTATATCGAGGCAAGGCAGTCATCTATGGGGTAAGGGGACTTCAGTGAAAAGCGATGAAAGAATGTATCCAGGGGGAAGCCCCTGGATATTTCAAGTTACAAATTTTATTTTTGTAGTAAGGTGTGACGAACTTCATGGTGTGGGAAGTCTTAGTAAATTATTTGTGATGGTTTTGGATTAAAATAACTTTATACATAGAAATTACTTGTTAGTGATTTCATGAGCTGTCATTAAACTGCTCACATCAGTTGGTATAATGGTCTCATAAAATTAATCTGGTGATATCTTGAGAAATTTGCTATAATCATCTTATAGAATTCCTCTGCAAATGGAGGAATAAAATGGGAAGAACAAAACGATTAAAGGAACTTACGATCAAAGATAATTTTATGTTCGGCGCAGTGATGATGGACGAAGATAATTGCAAAGGTCTTTTAGAAAGAGTGTTGGAGATACCGATCGATCGAGTGGATGTCAGTAAAGAAAAAAGTATCGTGTATCATCCGGAGTATAAAGGTGTCCGCCTGGATGTGTATGCAAAAGATGAGAAGCAGACGCGTTATAACGTGGAAATGCAGGTGGAGAGAAAGCCGGCACTTGGAAAGAGAAGCCGTTATTATCAGAGTCAGATGGACATGGAGATGTTGCTGACCGGAGAAGATTATACGGAACTTCCGGATACCTATGTTATTTTTATCTGTGATTTTGATCCATTTGGAAAAGAAAAGTATCGTTATACCTTTCGGACAACGTGTCAGGAATCTGAAAATGTGGATTTGGAAGATGGGCGAACCACTGTGTTTTTAAATACCCGTGGAAAGAACGAAAGTGAGGTTCCGGGAGAATTGGTCACATTTCTGCAGTACATGAAAGAGGATCTTGAGGGAAGCGAAAAGGAGTTTCACGACCCATATGTGGAGCAGTTACAGAAGTTTATCCGCAACGTTAAGGGAAGCCGGGAGATGGAGGAACGCTTTATGATTTTTGAAGAGATGCTGAAAGAAGAACGGGCTGCCGGATTTGCAAAAGGGCGTGCTGAAGGAGTTGCAGAGGGGCGAATTTCTGAGAGTAAGGATACGTTACTCTTATTTTT
>OKVF01000190.1_pt1 | contig 76372 bp, 64 predicted proteins | sample 1604831 | NCBI WGS metagenome assembly OKVF01 (sample SAMN01760980, study PRJEB22395) | human gut metagenome
ACGCAAAAGAAGGAGCAAAGCAAATCATTGATAATAAATATGAAGATGAAATTATCAATGATGGTTATTTACATGTAAAAGGATACGGGATTTCTTTTTATAAAAAATATTGTTATATAGTAAAAGTGTAGGTATGAGCTTTGGAATTTTCCAAAGCTTTTTTCTTGACTTTTTTTCTTTGTAGGAATAATGTTAGTATGCTAATAGTTAGGGTACTAACATAGGAGGTATTATGAAGACACCATTTTATTTGATGTTGTTTAAAACACAACATGCTCAAAGTAAAAAGAATCGAGAAACGATGGATGAGTATCATCTATCACCAGGACAACCTAAGGTTTTGAGGTATTTAAATGCTCATCAAGACTGTAAATTAAAGGATATTGCGGATGAATGCAATATTGAAAGTGCTACTGTCAGTAAGATGATTGATAACTTAGAGAAAAAGGAAATGTTGACAAGAGAGATCAATCCTAAAAATAAAAGAGCTTATCAATTAAATATTACAGAATATGGAAAAGAGTCTTTAAAAAAATGGAATGCTCACTGTATTGAAATTGAAAATATTTCTTTGAAAAATTTTAGTGAGGAAGAAAAGGAACAATTTGAAGATTTTTTAAATCGTATGTATAAAAATCTGACAAATAAAGAATTATAGGGGGAGTTATTTTATGATTAAACGTTTAGTACCATTTGCGAAAAAATATAAAAAAGCGTTTATTCTAGCGTTTTTATGTGTTGTAGGAGAAACGGTCTTTGAATTAGTTATTCCAGTATTGATGGCTAATATTATTGATATTGGAGTAGCTCAAAAAGATCAACATTATATTATTATGCAAGGTGTTTTAATGGCAGTTTGCGCTTTGATTGCTTTAGTACTAGGAATTCTTTATTCACGTTTTGCGGCTGTTGCTGGTCAAGGGGTTGGTTTTGAAATAAGAAAAACTGAATTTGAAAAAGTACAAAACTTTTCTTTTTCAAATACAGATCATTTTTCAACATCCTCTTTAATTACACGACTTACAAGTGATGTGACGATTATTCAAAATGCTATTTGTAATGGTTTTAGACCACTTGTAAGAGCACCATTTATGTTTTCAATGGCTTTATTTTTATCAATTAAGATGAATGCCAAACTTGCTTTGATTTTTATTGTCGTTGCACCTATTTTAGGAATTGGTTTATTTTTTATTGTTAAAACAGTCGGACCATTATTTCGCTTTATGCAAAGTAATGTCGATGAAGTCAATACAGTTGTTCAAGAAAACTTAATTGCGATTCGTACAGTAAAAGCTTATGTTAAAAGTGATTATGAAAACGAAAAGTTTGAAAAAATCAATCAAGAACTTAGAACTCATAGTGAAAAAGCTTTTCGTTATTCAGTACTCAACATGCCTTTATTTCAATATATGATGTATACCACAATCGTTTGTATTCTTTTCTTTGGAAGTCAAATAATCTTTGCTGGTGAAATGAAAGTTGGACAACTTACCGGATTTTTAAGTTATGTCTTACAAATTCTAAATGCATTAATGATGATTTCAAATGTTTTCTTAATGTTGACTCGTTCACTTGCAAGTTGTAAACGTATTGTAGATGTTTTAGATGAAGTGAATAATTTACATGATCCAATTGATCCAATAATTGAAATGAATCAAGGTGAAATTGAATTTAAAAATGTTTCATTTAAATATAAAGAAAGTGCTCAAGAAAATGTTTTAAGTAATATTAATTTACATATTGAACCAGGTTCTACAGTAGGTATTTTAGGAGGAACAGGTTCAGCTAAAACAAGTTTAGTTCAATTGATTGATCGTCTTTATGATGTAAGTGAAGGAGAAATATTGATAGATGGACATAATGTCAAAGATTATTCCTTAGAATATTTAAGAGATCAAGTAGGAATGGTTTTACAAAAAAATACTTTATTTTCTGGAACAGTGAAAGAAAATCTTTTATGGGGAAATAAAGAAGCCAGTGATGAAGAAATTAAATGGGCTTGTAAACAAGCTTGTGTGGATGAATTTATTGAAAACTTTCCAGAAGGTTATGATACGTATCTAGAACAAGGTGGTGTCAATGTTTCTGGTGGACAAAAACAACGTTTATGTATTGCTAGAGCATTATTGAAACATCCTAAAATTCTTATTTTAGATGATTCAACAAGTGCAGTTGATACAGCGACAGAAGCAAGTATTAAAGAAGCTTTAGCTTCTTTAAAAGGAACAACAAAGATTATTATAGCTCAACGTATTTCTTCACTTCAACATGCTAATCAAATCATTATCTTAGATAATGGAAAAATTCATGCAATTGGAAATCATGAAGAGTTATTAAAGAATGATGAAATTTATCAAGAAATCTATGATTCTCAATTGAAAGGAGTTGATTTATAATGGCTAGACAACTTACAAATGCGAAACCAAAAAATATGAAAAAGACGCTTTCATCTTTTAAGAAATATATTGGTAATCATAAATACGCTTTTGTTTTTATTGGATTGCTTGTTATTCTTTCGACTTCGATTAGTTTATGGGGGACTTATCAAATTAAAACAGTCGGTAATCGTTATGTTTTAAAAAATGATTATCATGGACTCGTTTCATTTATTATTTTAATGGCGATTGTTTATTTTATAGGAGCTACTGCTACAGCTATTTATAAACAATTAATGGTACATACTGCTCAAAGTATTGTCCAAGAATTAAGAAATGATTTATTTGCGAAAATGCAAAAATTACCTATTTCTTATTTTGATGGACACCCTCATGGAGAAATCATGAGTCGCTTTACCAACGATTTAGATACGATTCAAGATGCTTTAAATAACTGTTTTGATACATTGATTCAAAGTTTTATTATGATTGTAGGTACACTCTTTTTGATCTTTGTATTAAGTTGGAAATTATCCTTGATTGTATTTGCTTGTATGATCTTAATGTATTTTTTAATTCAATATTTAAGTCAAAGAAGTAAAAAATACTTTAAGAAACAACAAAATGCGATGGGTTATTTAAATGGTTTCATTGAAGAAATGGTTGATGGTATCAAAGTTGTTAAAGTCTTTAACCATGAAAAAGAAAACTCAATTGAATTTGATTATCGAAACCAAGAACTTTATGATTCAGCAGTAGAAGCATTAACTTATTCAGGAAGAACAATACCAACTGTTGTTTCTATTTCTTATTTCAACTATGCTCTTGTCGCAAGTATCGGTGGTTTATTTGCTATTAATGGTATTATGGATCTAGGAAGTTTATCATCTTATCTTGTCTTTGTAAGACAAACAGCAATGCCTATTAATCAATTTACACAACAATTAAACTTTATTCTTGCTGCCATGGCAGGTGCCGAAAGAATCTTTGATTTAATGAATGAAAGTGAAGAAGTTGATGAAGGGAAAGTGACATTAACACAAGTAGAAATCTTAGAAGATGGTTCAATGCAAGAAAGTGACCATTATACAGGATATTGGGCTTGGAGACATCCAAGAGACAATGGCATTGAACTTGTTGAATTAAAAGGAGATGTTCGTTTCCATGATGTTGTTTTTGGTTACAATGAAACACATCCAATTTTAAAAGATATTAATCTTTTTGCAAAACCGGGACAAAAAATTGCTTTTGTTGGAAGTACAGGGGCTGGGAAAACAACAATCATTAACTTAATTAATCGTTTCTATGATATTACGAAAGGGTCAATTACTTATGATGGTATTGATGTAAAATTGATTAAAAAAGATGATTTAAGAAAATCGATTTCTATTGTTTTACAGGACACTCATTTATTTACGGGAACTATTGCGGATAATATTCGTTATGGAAAACTTGATGCAAGTGATGAAGAAGTTATTGAAGCCGCTAAACTAGCTAATGCAGATAGCTTTATTAGAAGATTACCAAATGGTTATCAAACAATGCTTTCTAGTGATGGAACAAATCTTTCACAAGGGCAAAGACAACTCTTAGCGATTGCTAGAGCAGCTATTTGTAATCCACCTGTATTGATTTTAGATGAAGCAACAAGTTCGATTGATACCCGTACTGAAAAGTTGATTGAAAAAGGAATGGATCGTTTAATGGAAAATAGAACAGTTTTCGTGATTGCTCATCGTCTATCTACAGTTAGAAATTCTGATGCCATCATGGTCTTAGATCATGGACAAATTATTGAACGTGGTAGTCATGATGAATTGCTTGAAAAGAAAGGACGTTATTATCAACTTTATACAGGACAATTTGAATTAGATTAGGAATAGGGAAACCTATTCCTTTTTATTTATTCCATATTGGAATAAATATCAAAGAAAGTTGAATTGCTGATGAAAAGGCTTTCAAATATAATATTTATTGTAGAGAGGAGGAGAAAAATGATTATTGATGCAAATTTATATTGGTTTGATGAATCAATCTTTGATAATGAACAATTGTTAGAGCAATTTTTAAATGAAATTCCTAAACAATATGGAATATATGGTTATGTTAAAAATCAATTAAACGGAAAGAAACAAATTGTTATTGAAAAACCTAAAGGATGTCAAAATTTGAATTATCTACAAGGTGAATATCAATTAGAAAGAATTATTGCTGATTTAGATAATGCCCATATTGATCAAGCAATTTTGAAAGTGCCAGGTTGTTTAGAATGGATGAGTTTAGATATGTGTAAAAGATTTAATCAAGGAATGTATCGATATTATAAAGAAAGTAATGGGCGATTAATTCCTTTAGCTGTTGTTCCACCTATAGCATCTCAAGATGTTTTTGAAGAAATTGATCATTGTATAAATGATTATGGATTTAAAGGTGTGCAATTATCAGCGCATTATGGAGATAAATATCTAGATGATGAAATTTTTGAATCATTTTTTGATAAGTTGGATTCATTACATACGACTGTATATGTCCACCATACACCATTACCAGTAGAATATAATGATCTTTTAGATTATGATAATTTACGAAGAAGTTATGGACGTTGTGTTGATCAAATGATTGCTGTTTGTAGAGAAATATTTAGTGATTTTTTTGAAAAACATACTCATCTTAAATTTGTTCATTCAATGCTTGGTGGTGGATTCTTTACATATGTTAATATGTTGATGCCACAATCTTCAAAAAAAGATACAGTTTCAAGATTTAATATGGATCATCATTTAGCAAAAAAACATTTAGATGAAAATATTTATTTTGAGATGTCTCATAGTCAACCTTGGGGAAAAGAACAACTTGAATGTGCTATTAAAGTATTAGGAAGTTCTAATATTATATGGGGAAGCTCTTATCCGGTTAGGGAAGAATGGTTAAGTCAAGGTCCAGATTTTGTACAAAATTTGGATTTAGATGAAAAACAAAAACAAGATATATTATCTTTAACAGCAAAAAAAGTTTATGGTATAGATTAAAGAGGATTATTTATGAAATTAGGAATAGGTAAATCTATTATTAAAATTGAAGATGACATGTTGCCATTAGAAAATTTTCATTCTATTCATGATGAATTACATCTTAGATTGATATGGTTAAAAGATAAAATAGATTGTATTTTAGTTTCTTTAGAAATGACCTCATTAAGAGAATATGAAATAGAAAATATAAAAAATAAAATTTATAAAGAAACTCTAGTAAATAAAGAACATATCATTATTACTGTAACCCATAGCTTTTCATCGCCACATATAAGATCAAAAGAAGCTATTGAAAAGATGACTTTAGAAGAAAAAAAGAGATATGAAAAGTATTTAAAAAGTATCGATATTGCTCTTTTAGAAGCCATAGAACAATCTAGAAATAAACAAGAAGTTAAAATTGGTTTTCAAAATGCTTATTGTTCTGTTAATGTAAGCAGAGATATGCTTACTGATAAAGGATGGTGGCTAGGAGCTAACGATTTAGGAATATCGGATAAATCAGTGGGTATTATTAGTTTTAATGATGTGAATGATGTACCAATTTGTATTTTGTATAATTATGATGTTCAATCATCTATTATGGATCATTCAAAAATTGATAATAGTTATCAAATTACTTCTGATTTAATAGGACATTGTAGTGATTATATAGAAAAACAAGTCGGATGCTTAGCCTTTTTTATGCTTGGCTCTGCGGGTGATCAATCTCCTGTTTTTAAAGCAAATCATAATTTATTAGATAAGAATAAGCAAATTATAAGTGAAGATATAGGAAAAGATGGATATGTGTTTGTTAATGCTTTAGGTAAAAAACTAGCTTATGCAGTTATTAATGCACTTGATAAAATAGAAACGAAAAATGTAGATTCAATAGTATATTCTTCTTTTGTAAAAAACTATTTAGGACAAGAAATTTTGGACATAAAAGCGATTACTCCTTCCAAAGAATATATATATCAAAGAGCAAAAGAAAGAGAAGAGCTTATTGAAATACTTATTTTAAATGAAATTGCTATCGTTATGTTAAAGCCTGAACTTTCAAGTCATACAGGAATGTCAATAAAATCTAAGTCACCATATCATCATACATTCGTTTGTACAATGGTCAATGGAAGTGCAAAATATATGCCAGATCAACTAGCTTATGATAGAAATACATATGAAGCTATGAATTCAATGTATTGGAGAGGCTCAAGTGAAAAATTAGAAGAAGATATTATACAATACTTATACAAAATAAAAGGAGAAACAAATGAAAGTTGGAACAAGTAGATGTTTATTAACACCTCAAAAAGAATTTTATTTAATTGGATATCGTTCAGAAAATAGAATGTATCCTGCTACAGGTGTTCATGATGATATTTATGCAAATGCATTATTATTTGATGATGGTCAAGAAGAAGTTTTTATTTTTAGTGCTGATTTCTTAGAATTTGAAGAAGAAATGGCAGAAGAAGTAAAAACAATCATAAATGAACGTTATGGGATTAATAGAGATTGTGTTCTTTTGATGGCAACTCATAACCATTCTTCAATTGTTTCTTATCATAAAGGATGGTATACCCACAAGTTTGATGAAGCCTATTATAATCATTTAATAAATCTTATTATGAAATGTTATGAAGAATGTAAATTTAATAAAAAAAATGCAAAAGCTAAATATGGTAAAAAAGAAATACTAGGTTATTTTGGTAATAGAAATCATCCTGGACAACCTGCGGATAATGAAGTGATTGTTGTAAAATTTTATGATGAAAATAATGAACCGTTTGCTGGATTAGTAAATTGGGCAGTACATTCTACTGTTATCAGTGCTGATAATACCTATTTAACGGCTGAATTGGCAGGTAATGTAAGTAAAAAATTAGATGAATATTTTGGTTTTACACCTGCTATGGTTGTTGGAGCGGCAGGAGATTGTAGTAATCGTAATGAACGACAAGGAAATGATTTTAAAGAATTAGAAAGAGTTTCTACAGCTCTTGCTAAAGAGATAGATATGATAGAGATTGATCAAGAAATTGAATTAGGTACGATTCAAGTTCAAACTTTATTTCATACAGTTCATCATAATATGTCTTTTGTTCATGATGAATTAAAGAATGAAATAAATAAAATGAAAAATAAGATAGCACAATCGAATGATATTAAAGAAATAAATTTTTTAGAAAAGAAAATAGAAAATACAAAAAAAGAATTGAATATTAATAGTTTTCATTTAGATGCAAAAGGTTCAGTTATTCAATTAGGAAAATTACAATTATTTGTCTTTCCTGGTGAATTAGGATCTGCATTTGGTAAACAAATGAAAAAAGATTATCCCTATTTAGGTATTATTTGTGGTTATACGAATGGCTATTATGAATATTTTATGCCTAAAGAAGAATATGGTTTATCATTTGAAACAATTGGTTGCAAGATTCCTAAAGGAGAACCTGAAAAAATGATTAAAAAATATATTCAAGCATCTAAACTATTAATTGAGGATAAAGAAAATGAATAAAAATACTGTAAAAGTAAATTCACCTGTTAATGGAAAATGTATTGATTTAAAAAATGTACCAGATCCAATTTTTAATCAAAAGATGATGGGTGAAGGAGTTGCTTTTGAATATAATGAAGATATTTTAGTATCACCTATAGATGGTCGTGTTGCTGTGATTGCACCTACCAAACATGCCATTGGAATTAAAGGAAATGGAGTAGATGTTCTTCTTCATATTGGTGTTGATACTGTTAATTTAGATGGTGAAGGGTTTGAAAATTTGGTTGAAATGAATCAAAAAGTAAAAGTAGGAACCCCACTTATTAAAATTGATAAAAATTTTATGGGAGAAAGACAAATTGATTTGATTACTCCAATGATTATTACAAATAGTGCAGATTTAAATATTGAATTAGTAGGATTGAATAAAGAAGTTACAAGAGGAACTTCAGTTATTGAATGCACCGCTAAAGAAGAAATAGCAGAGGAAAAGACTATGAAATATGAAAAATTATGCAAGGACATTATAAAAAATGTTGGTGGCAAAGATAATATTATAAGTGTAACACATTGTGTAACAAGATTGCGTTTTAAATTAAAAAATGAAGAAATTGCTAAAACAGATACAATTAAAAATATGGATGGCATTATGGAAGTTATTCAAACTGGGGGACAATATCAAGTTGTTATTGGAACTCATGTAGGGGATGTATATAACGAATTAATGGAAATTGGTCATTTTAGTAATAATGAATCTGTTGAAAAGAATGAAGAACAAGAAGGTGGAATACTTTCTAAATTCTTAATTCTAATGAGTGGTATTTTTCAACCGATTTTAAGTGTTTTAATGGCTTCGGGGATGATTAAAGCACTATTAAAACTTTTAGTTTTAGTAGGGTGGATGAGCGATCAATCTGGTACATATACAATTTTAAGTACATTAGGAGATGCATTGTTCTATTTCTTCCCAATTGCTGTTGGATGGTCATCAGCAAAGAAATTTGGTCTTAAAGATATTTATGGAATTACTTTAGGAGCATGTTTAACATATCCTTCAATTGTTGCTTTAAGTAGTGGGAAAGCACTTTATACTTTATTTTCAGGAACTATTTTTGAAGCATCCGTTTTTACTGAATTTTTAGGAATTCCTGTTATTTTACCAGGTGCAGGATATGCAAGTAGTGTTATTCCAATTATTTTAATTGTCTATTTTTGTTCAAAAGTATATAAATTATTAGATAAATCATTACCATCAATGATTAGATCTTTCTTTGTTCCTTTCTTGACTTTATTAGTAACATTACCAATTGGCTTAATTGTTATTGGTCCAGTTGCTATGTTATTACAAAATATTTTAGGTGCAGCAATTAACTGGATTATTGGTATCAATACAGGTCTTGCTGGCTTGGTTATTGGTTCATTATGGTCAATTTTAGTAATGTTTGGATTACATATGCCTATTATTATGATGTTTAATGTTAATATTTCTACTTATGGATATGATGTTATTAATCCTCTTATCTTCTCAGGAGCTTTAGCTTCTATGGGAGCCGTTTTAGGAATTATTATTAGAACAAAATCTGTTAAAGAAAGAAATATTGCAGTTCCTGCATTTTTCTCATCTTTCTTTGGAGTTAATGAACCAGCACTTTATGGTGTATTAATTCCAAGAAAAAAAGTAATGATCTCTTGCTTTTTATCGGCAGGTATTGGATCAATGATTGCTGGTTTATGTGGAGCTAAACTTTATGCGTTTGGTGCTTCTGGACCATTAGGGTTACCATGTTTTATCAATCCAATTGGTATTGATATGGGATTTATTGGTCTATGTATTGGAGCTGTTGTTAGTTTTATTTTAGCACTTGTATGTGCATTAACTATTGGCGATAAAAAAGATGAAAATGCGATTCAATTAAATAAGTAGTATAATATTAGTACGAAATGTATTTATTAAATTTCGTACTAATTTTTTATGGTAAATTATTTTTAAAGGATAGACGATATATGATAGAACCGGTTGAACAATTATTAAAAGATTTTCCAAAGTCACAAAAGAAGCCCAAAGGAATGAAAATAATACCTGCTAATTTTAAAAATGTTATTATCAAAACATATGCCAATGAAGAATATACAAATAAAAAAATTCCTTTACATGTGCATGTGATGATTCCTCTTAAGCAATATGAAGATCATGAAGATCAAGCAAAGTATCCTTTACTTGTATATATTCAAGGAAGTGCATGGAAAAAACAAAATATTTTGGAACACAGTATTTCTCTATCTGAGATAGCAAAAGCAGGATATGTTGTTGCTATTGTAGAATATCGCGATTCAAGCATAGCACCATTTCCAGCCCAAATAGAAGATACAAAAACAGCTATTACTTATTTATTGGAAAATAGAAAAAAATATCATATACAAAATGATACGTTTTTTTTGGCTGGAGATTCATCTGGAGGGCATACTGCATTAATGAGTGGTATTACTCTTAATCAACGTATATTTGAAAATCATTATTTTAAATACGCAGACTGTTTAAAAGGAGTTATTGATTTATATGGTCCAACTCTTGTAAGTGAAATGCAAAATGAACCTTCTACTCAAAATCATATTTCACCGGATAGTCCTGAAGGATTGTTTTTAGGCGGAGTAGATGTATTAAAGCATCAAAAGGAAGCATACTTGGCTTCACCATTTCCTTATATAAAAAAAGATATTTATATTCCTCCAATTTTAATTATGCATGGTAATAAGGATCGTTTAGTTCCATTTGGACAAAGTGTTTTATTATATGAAGCATTAAAAGAAAAAGAAAAGGAGGTTGATTTTTATCAAATAGATAATGGTGATCATGGTGGAGCTGCTTTTTGGAATGAAGAAGTTGTTTCTATAATGATAGATTTCTTAAATAGAAATTAAAAAAAATAAAAATCCGTCAAATTGTACGGATTTATTTTTTTGTTTGAGTAGACTCTATAAAATGCTTTGCTGCAACAGATAGTTGTTTTTCCTTAGAATAATATATTTTTATTTGAGTAGATATGGATGGCTTTATATCGATAATTTTTATTTTAGGATTGGATAAATATTGAATTGGTTTTTTCATAAGCAATGATACTCCCATTCCTTTTTCAATAAGATCAATAATATTTTCAGCACGTTTTCCTGTATAAATAATATTTGGTGTGAAACCATGATTTTGACATGACTTTACACAAATGTTATATAAAACAGAGCCAGGTTGTAAAAAGAGAAAATCCTCATCTTTTAATTGCTCTAGTATTAAGTATTTTTCGTTAGCTAAAGGATGATATAAAGGTAAAACAGCCGCAAGAGTATCTGTTTGATAGCTTATTTTATTAAAATCATCACTATCTTCATTTTCATCTCTAATAAAAGCAAGTTCGCATTTTCCTTGCTTTAGAAATTCTTTTAATGTATGTGATTCACCTTCAATTAAATTAACAGAAAATTTTGGATTTTCTAATTTAAATTTAATGATTGCATCCGTAATTTGATAAGGAGCCATGATTGGAATTGAACCAATCGTAAAAGAATGTGAAGCATTTTGAAATTCGTTAATAAAAGCTGTTTTATAAAGATATTGAAGATGACTTATTTCTTTTGCATATTTTAAAAACATTTTTCCATACTTATTTAAATGTACTTTTCTAGTAGTTCTATCAAATAATTGAACATCAAGCTCTTTTTCTATAATTTTAATATGTTTTGAAAGAGTAGATTGAGAAATAAACAATGATTCTGCAGCTTCTAAATAATTTTCGGTTTCTGCTAAAACAACAAATTCTTTGATATATTCAATTTCCATTATAAACATCTCCTCATACTTGTCTCTTTTATTTTACTAAACTGTTTAAGTCGAGTCTATTCTTATTTGTTTTTTTTGTTTTTTGTTTTTTATTTTTCAATAAAAAATTCTTACATCATTTTTAATTTCTTGTTATAATACTTTTGTAAAAATGATGTGTAGCTAAATGCGTAAGTCCAATCCATTTGGAGATTGGAACTTACGCATTTTTTTATGCAAAAAGGAGGAAATGATGGAAAAAAACAAGATGGCTGTAGTGCCTTTAAAAAAATTATTTTTGAAAATGGGATTACCAATGATCATATCAATGGTTTTACAAGCTCTCTATAATGTTATAGATAGTATATTTATAACAAACATGGGAAGTGATGGAGTTATTGCTAATCAAGCCTTAACTTTAGCTTTTCCTATTCAATTATTAATTATCGCTATTGGTGTAGGAACCGGTGTTGGTATTAATGCTTTATTATCTAAAAGTTTAGGTGAACAAAATAAAGATAAAGTTAATAAGATTGCCGGAACAGGAATCTTTTTAAGTATTTGTATTTATGTTGTTTTCTTAGTGTTTGGATTATTTGGGTCAGAAAAATTTATAAGATTGTTTGCTGGAAGTAATCAAAAGGTTATTGAAATGGGAACAACCTATCTTAAAATTTGTTGTTGTTTTTCTTATGGTTCTATTGGTTTTACCGTCTATGAAAGATTTCTACAATCAACAGGTAAAACACACTTTTCAACAATTGCTCAAATATCAGGAGCACTTACAAATATTGTTTTAGATTATATCTTTATTTATCCTATGAAGATGGGCGTTGCGGGAGCCGCTTTAGCAACAATTATTGGACAATTTGTTTCTTTATTTGTAGCAATGTATTTTCATTATTATAAAAATAAAGAAATTAATGGAAATATTTGTTATATCAAAGCGAATGCTTCTCTAATTAAAGGAATCTATATGATTGGTGCTTCAGCTGCTTTAATGCAATGTTTACTTGCAGTGATGATGGCAGGAATGAATGCTATATTAGGATTAGCTCAAGTTGATCCAGCTATTTTAATTGGTTCTTTTGGTATTTACTATAAGATCCAACAAATTGCTTTATTTTCAGCATTTGGATTGTCTAATACAATTATTTCCATTTTATCTTTTAATTATGGAATGAAAGATAGAAAAAGAATAGATGAATGTATTAAGTTTGGTATTGTTGATACAATCATTGTTTCTTTAATGATTACTTTATTATTTGAACTTCTTGCTCATCCATTATCACAATTATTTGGATTATCAGGAAGTACACAAGAAATGATTGATATTTGTAGTACAGCTTTACATATAGCAAGTCTGGGATTTGTTTTTATGGGTATTTCTGTCGCGATTCAAGGTGTTTTACAATCTATTGGTTATGCCATTAGACCTTTAATTATTGCTTTACTTCGCTTGGTTATTTTTGTATTTCCAATAGCCTACTTCTTTACTTTAACAGAAAATGTAACAACGCTTGTTTGGTGGACATTTCCAATTTCTGAATTGTTGACAGTTATTGTTTCACTTATTATCTTGAAAAAATCATATAATGAAAGAATAAGCCCTATTAAAAATGAAAGTATAACAAATAATTTAGTAATTGCTATTTCAAGAGAACATGGCACAAATGGAAAAGAAATTGCGAGACAAGTCGCTAAAGAATTAAACATTGAATTTTATGATAAAGAAAGAATCAAAGAATTTGCTCTTAAACATGGATTTGTAAGTAATAAAGAAAGTGAAGATTATATTTATAGTCAATTCTTATCATTAGACATCAATAAAAATTCAATTATTCTTTTATCAAATGTTATTAAAGAAATTGCTAAGAAAGGAAATTGTGTTATTGTTGGAAGAGCTGCAGATTATATTTTAAAAGAAGATGAAAAATTAGTAAGAATCTTCTTATATGCTCCTTTAGAATATCGTCTAAATAAAGTAATGGAAATTTATCATGATAGTCATGAGGATGCTCTTCGATATATTCATAAATCGGATCATTCTAGAAAAAGTTATTATGAAGTTATTTCTAATAAAATATGGGGTGATAAATCAAACTATGATTTATGTTTAGATTGTAAATTAGGGAATGAAACAATCAAAGATATTATTTGTAACTATGTTAAATCTTTAAATAAATAAAGAAGTCTTTCAAAAAATGAAAAGACTTCTTTTCTTTTAAAGATATTCTATATAATGTCTTTTACGTAGGGAGGGCTTATATGAGTAAATTAAGAGATCATTATTTATTTCATGCAGGTATTTCATGTTTTTTTTATTTAGGGTATGGTGCCTTTACAGTTGTTTTATCAATGTATTGTCAAGATATAGGAATGTCAGCCTCACAAATTGCTTACATTGTATCCTTTGCACCACTTTTATCTATTGCAACTCAACCATTTTTTGGATACTTGGCAGATAAGTGGCAATCACCAAGAAAAGTATCTATTTTATTATCATTTGCAAATATTGTTTGCATGTTTATTTTTGCAATTAGTCGTAATTTTTGGATTTTACTTTTATCATCAGGTCTAGCAGTATCTTTTATGAATGCTGTTACTCCTTTAACAGATCGTATTGGTGTTTCTTCACCTTATCAATTTGGTAAGATTCGTTTATGGGGTTCTGTAGGTTATGCCATTATGGCACAAGTCAGTGGACTTTTATATCAATATATTTCACCATTTGCGAACTTCATGGCTGGTATTTTAGGAACATTAATTACCATTATTTGTATTTATATGGTTTCTGATCCAAAGCTTTCAGAAGTTCCCGAAAAAGAAAAAAATAAATTATCGACAGTTGTTGTTATGAAAGAGCTTGTTCATAATATACCATTTATGCTCTTTCTAGTGATTTCCTTTTTCTTTTGGGGAGCATGCTCCACAAACTTTAACTATTTATCATTATTTATTAAATCTCAAGGTGGAACAGCTTCACAAGTAGGAACCTATCAACTTTTTGCGACATTATTTGAAATTCCGATGATTCTAGCAACAGACTATATCATTAAAAAGATACCTTATCGTTATATCATGATGTTTGCGATTATCATGTCAATGATCAATTTTGCATGGTATGCAACTTTACCTTCTGTTAATATGATTATTTATGTTTTTGTATTTAAAGGTTTTTCTACTGTACTCTTTACGATGATTACTGTAAGATTAGTAATGGTTTTAGTAAAAGAAGAATATGTCTCTACAGCCTATGGAATTCAAGCTATGCTTGGTAAAGGCGTAGGTGCAATGCTTTTCCAATTAATTGGAGGTAGAATTATTGATTCCATAGGAATGAATGGTTTCTATTTATTCTTATTTGCAGGAATTACGATTGCTTTTGTAGTGACACTTTTCTTTAGAATGCCTAAGAAAGTGAGAGTGTAGTATGTTAGAATTAAATGCTGTTATTTTTGATATGGATGGTTTGATGATTGATACAGAACCTGTAGGAAAGATGTTAGTGAAAACATCTCATGAAAGGTTTGGTTATGAAATTACTGAAGATATGTTTTATCATTTGATTGGTACAAATGAAAAGACATCAAAAGCTTATTATCATAGTGTTTTTGGTGAAGATTATCCTTATCAAAAGATTAAAGATTATCGAGATCAATTAAGAAAAGAATATTTTAATAGTCATCCTTTAGAAGTAAAAAAAGGTTTATATGATTTATTAGAAGATTTAAAAAAGAAAAATATTAAAATGGCAGTGGCTTCTTCAACACGTTATGAACGTGTTTTATCTAATTTAAAGAGTATTAAAGTTGATCATTATTTTGATGCCATTATTGGTGGTGACCAAATCCAACATGGGAAGCCAGCCCCAGATATTTTTTTAAAAGCAGTTGAGTTACTAGGGGTAAGTAAAGAAGATGCCCTTGTTTTAGAAGATAGTAAAAATGGAATTTTAGCAGCACATGCAGGAAATATTCCTGTTATTTGTATTCCTGATTTGATTCATCATTCTAAAGATATTCTTGATTTAACTGTAGGATGTTATGATTCTCTTGATCAATTAATAGATGTTATTGTTAAAAAAGATGACAAAGCATAATATAGAACCCGTTTATAATCAAGATTCTAGGATTCTTATTCTAGGATCTTTTCCATCTGTTAAATCAAGAGAAGCTAAGTTTTTTTATCATCATCCTCAAAATCGTTTTTGGAAAGTTTTAGCTGCTTTATTTCAAGAAGAAGTTCCACAAACAATTGAAGAGAAGAAAACTTTTTTACTTAGAAATCATCTTGCTTTATGGGATGTTATTGAAAGTTGTGAAATTAAAGGATCAAGTGATGCGAGTATTACGAATGTTAAAGTCAATGATTTAGATTTAATTGTTAAAAATTGTCCTGTTGAAAAAATCATTACTAATGGCAAAGCTGCCAATCGTTATTATCATCAATATTTTGATTATAATTTACCCGTTATTCAATTACCTTCTACTTCACCAGCGAATGCCATGTATTCACTTGAAAAATTAATTGAGAAATGGAAGGTGATTTTATGGAAAGAGATTTAACTCAAGGAAAGATAGGAAAATCTATTTTATTATTTTCTGTTTCGATGATTTTAGGAAATTTATTACAACAATTTTATAATATAGTTGATACTTATATTGTAGGAAAATATATTGGTAGTAATGCATAAGCTGCTGTTGGATCAAGTTATACATTAATGACATTTCTAACTTCTATTATTATTGGTTTATGTATGGGAAGTGGTATTTTCAATGTATTTTGAAGCTAAAAAATATGAAAAGATGAAAATGTCATTGATTCTAACAATTGTTTCACTTGGAACAAGAGTTCTTCTAGCCTACTTATTAGCGCCTTCATTTGGTGTAGAAATGATTTGGTGGGCAATTGTTATTGGATGGATTTTAGCGGATACAATTGGTATTGTATATGGTATAAAAATAGAAAAATGGTTCAAGTAAAAAATACTGCTTTTGCAGTATTTTTTATTAGCTATTTTGACTAGACAAGTGTATAATAATCTTTACCGTATGTGTCTGCTTAGCATTATTTGGTATGATACGTAAGCGTTTACTAAAGGAGTTCGCTATGAAATATTTACAAAGATTAGGTAAATCACTCATGTTACCTGTTTCAATCATGCCCATAGCAGCACTACTTAAAGGAATTGGGTATTGGATTGATCCTACTGGATGGGGTATACATAACCCAATTGCTGCTTTACTCATTGCTGCTGGTGGAGCAATTATAGATAACCTTCCCATTTTATTTGCGATAGCTGTTGCCATGGAAATGTCTAAAAAAAGAGATACAGCAATAGTGTTAAGTGCTCTTGCTTGTTATATGGTGATGACAACAATTCTATCATCTAAATGTATCGCATTAATGTTGCAAATTCCAGAATATGCTGTGGATTTAGCTTTTCATAATACGCAAAGTGCTTTTATTGGTATTTTGGTAGGTTTGATTGTGGCTATTTCTTTTCAAAAGTTTGATCAAAAAAGATTACCTCAGTTTTTAGCTTTTTTTGATGGAAAGAGATTTGCTTCCATTATTTCTATAGGAATTACACTTTTGATATCTTTAATATTTATTGATATTTGGCCAATGTGTTATCACTTTTTTATTTGGTTTGGAAAAGAAATCGCTAATTTTGGACCTATAAGTGCAGGAATCTATGGTGTTTTAAATCGTTTATTGATTCCAACAGGCTTACATCATGCCCTCAATTCTGTATTTTGGTTTGATGTTACTGGTATTAATGATATTGGAAAATTCTGGGGAACAATTTCCGGTGGTGTTAAAGGTGTAACAGGAATGTATCAAGCGGGATTTTTCCCAGTAATGATGTTTGGTCTTCCTGGAGCTGCTCTAGCTATGTATCGTTGTGCTAGAAAAGAGAATAAGAAAAAAGTAGGTGCTATCTTATTTTCAGCTGCTTTGGCTTCATTTTTTACAGGTGTGACTGAACCTCTTGAGTTTGCTTTTATGTTTGTAGCACCAACACTTTATTTTATCCATGCTTTACTTACAGGATTGATGCTTTTTATTGCAGCAACTTTTAAATGGATGGCAGGGTTTGGTTTTTCTGCAGGACTTATAGATTATGTTTTAAGTTTTAAATCACCATTTGCTAATAATATTTTATTTTTAATTCCTTTAGGAATTCTATGCGGATTGATTTATTACATTGTTTTTAGAGTATTGATTACACGTTATAATATTATGACACCTGGAAGAGAAGAAAATGAGGTAAAGAAAGTAGAGAAAGTCGAAAATAATTTTGATGAAATTGCTATTCAATTATTTGAAGCATTAGGTGGTAAAAAGAATATTATAAGTGTTGATCATTGTATTACGCGTTTACGTGTAGAAGTTAAAGATATCTCACTAATAGATAAACAGACTCTATCAAAGATGAATTTTTCTCATATTGTTGAATCAAGTGAGCATGAAATACAAATCATTATAGGAACTGAAGTTCAATTTATTGCTGAAATATTAAATGAAATACTAATGTAGGAGAAATGAAATTGAAGATTATAAAAATATTTAATAATAATAGTATTGCTGCTTTATCTGATGAATTAGGGGATATTATTTTAACAGGATCAGGAATCGGCTTTCAAAAAAAGATAGGTGATTTAGTTGATGAATCACGGATTGAAAAAACGTATATCTTTAAAGAAAAAGTTGAAAAGCGTATACGTAGAGGAATCAATGATATTGAACCTATTTATTATGAGATTACTAGTTTATTAGTAAGCAAAGCAACAGAACAATTGAATACCCAATTTTATGGGGAAATCTTTCTAGCAATTAGTGATCATATTGCTTTTGCTATTAAACGAAAAAAAGAAAAAATTGATTTACCTAATGTTGTTTTATCGGAAACGAAAGCAATTTATAAAAATGAATATCAATTAGGTTTATGGACAATAAAACTTATTAAAGAAAAAATAGGTATACAGTTAGAAGAAGCTGAAGCGGGATATATAGCTTTACATTTAGTGAATTTTTCTACTAAGAATAGTTCACAAAATACTTCTAAAATTGTTAACTTTGTAAGAGATGTCATTGAAGTGATTGAACAGACAATGAATGTTCAATTAGAATTAGATTCAATTAATTATGCAAGATTATCAACACATCTTAAATTTTTAGCTGAAAGAGTTTTTCGTAATGATGTTGAAAATAATATTGATACGACAGAAAATATTAGAGATATGCTAAAAGAAAATATACGCTTATCCTTATGCATTAATCGAATAAAAAAACGAATAGAAAATAAATATCATTATTTATTAACTCCAGATGAACAGACATATCTATGTATACATATTAAAAAGAATTGTCATATTTAAAATGTAAGCGTTTGACAATAGAGGTATTTTTTTGTTATTGTATAGACAAGGATTGTTACTTTAAGTAGGCAAGACCAGATATATTAACGGCATTTTTGAATGTTGTTTTTATGTTTGGTCTTTTCTTTTTAAAGAGAAAGGGAAGAAAAATATGAAATTGAAAAAGAAAAGTGTTGCAGCTGTATTAACATTATCGATGTCGATGGGTTCAGTATTATCGATGGTTCCTGTTTTTGCAGAGTCAGCGCAACAAAACTTAGCGTTAAATAAAACGGCTTATGTTTCAGCTGAATATGGAACATTGCCGAGAAAAAACCTAACAGATGGTGATGATGATACACGCTGGTCAACTGAAAGTGCACCAACTCAATGGGCCTATGTAGACTTAGGTCAAGAATTTGAAATGAATAAATTCCAAATGATTTGGGAAAATGAAGGTAATTATGCTTCAAATTATAATATTTATGTTTCAAATGACCCTAATAATTGGGGAGAACCAGTACTTTCAAGAACAGATAATAAAAATGTTATCAGTGAAGAATTATTAGGAAGTAAAGTTAGTGGAAGATATGTTAAATTAGAAGTAACAGCAGTTAAAGGTTATCCAAATGTATCTTGTCGAGAATTTAAAATCTTTAATACGGATGAAAAAGTACAAGATCCAAGTGAAAATATCGCTTTAAAGAAAACTGCAGTTGCAAGTTCTGAAGAAGCAGCGAGTGTTAAAGCAGCAAATGCAGTAGATGGAAATACATCATCACGTAGTTCTCGTTGGGGAAGTAATATTGGAAACGGACCAGATTGGATCTATGTTGATTTAGGTGAAAGAATGAATGTCAATACGGTTAAGGTATTCTGGGAAACACGTAAAGCAACAGCTTATAAGATTCAAATTGCTGATACTGAATCTACGCCTCAAGAAAGTGATTGGCAAACAGTTAAAGAATTTAAAGATCGTCCAAAATCTTTAACAGAAAAAATTGTTTTAGATCAAATCTATAAAGCAAGATATGTGCGTTTATATGTTGATTCACATACTTCAGAAGATCCAGATGGTGGTATTGCTTGGAATACGATTTCTATTTATGAATTAGAAGTTTATGGTGGAAATCCTGATGAAAAAATGTCAATGAGTGATGTTTTAAATGAAATTCAAGTAGAAACACCAAAAACTGGAGATAAAAAGTTAAAAGTCACTTTACCAGAAGTTGAAGGTTATACTGTTGAATATAATGGTACTGATTTTGAACAAATCATTGATGAAGATTTAACAATTTATCAACCTATTAGTGATAAAGATGTTAAAGTATCATTCAAGATTACAGATAATGATACAAATGATTATAAATTCAAAGAAATTGCTGTTACAGTTCCAGGTAGTCAAAAAAATGATGAAACAGCGAATAAAGCACCAAATGTTTTACCAGAATTAGCTGAATGGAATGGTGGACATGGAAACTATACAGTTTCTAAAGGAGCAAGAATTGTTTATAAAGATAGTTCACTTCAAAAAACTGCAGAAGCACTTGCTAATGATTATGAAGATATTACTGGAAAAAGTATTGCTGTTGTAAAAGGCGAAAGCAAAACAGGAGATATTACTTTAGCTCTTACAAAAGATAAATCGTTAGGGTTACAAGATGAAGGATATTTAATGGATATTGATGATTCAATCAATATTAAAGCTGAAACAACAACAGGGGCTTATTGGGCAACCAGAACGATTTTACAAAGTATTAAACAATCAGGAAATGTTCCTTGTGGGACAACAAGAGATTATCCACTTTATAAAGTAAGAAGTTTTATTTTAGATGTTGGACGTAAAACATTTACAATGGATTATTTAAAACAAATTGTTAAACAAATGTCATGGTATAAAATGAACGATTTCCAAGTTCACTTAAATGATAACTTAATTCCAATTGAAAGTTTAGCTGATCCAATGACAGGTTATTCAGCATTTAGATTAGAATCAGATGTTAAAAAAGGTGGAAACAATGGTTTAAATCAACAAGATTTAACAAGTACAGATTTATTCTATACAAAAAAAGAATTTAAAGATTTTATTAAGGATTCAAGGGATTATGGGGTAGATATTGTACCAGAAATCGATACACCAGCCCATTCATTAGCACTTACAAAAGTAAGACCTGATTTAAGACATGGGACAAACGGACGTGAAAACGATCATTTGGCTTTAAGGGATAAATATGATGAATCATTAGAATTTGTACAAAGTATTTTTGATGAATATATGACAACAAGTGATCCTGTTTTCGATGAACAAACAACAGTTCATGTGGGTGCAGATGAATATAATGCAGACAAAGAAGCTTATCGTCGATTCTCAGATGATATGTTAAAATATGTACAAAATTCAGGAAGAACAGCACGTATTTGGGGAAGTTTAACTCAATGTTCAGGAAAAACTCCGGTTAGAAGTAAAGATGTTCAAATGAATTTATGGAACTTTGGTTATGCGAATATGGATCAAATGTATGAACAAGGTTATGATTTAATTAACTGTAATGATGCACAATATTATATTGTTCCTAATGCTGGATATTACTATGATTATTTAAATAGCAACATTTTATATAATCAAGCAATCAACTCGATTAGTGGTGTCACAATTCCTGCTGGTGATGAACAAATGTTAGGGGGCGCTATTGCTGTATGGAACGATATGACAGACTATTTAGAAAATGGTATTAGTGAATATGATGTTTATGATCGTTTACAAAATGCAATTCCATTATTTGGTGCTAAATTATGGGGTAAAGGAGATAAAACATTAGATCAAGCTAATAGTTTAAGAACAACATTAGGGGATGCTCCAGGTACAAATTTTGGTTATGAAGCAGCTAAAGATGAAAATGGTATGATTGCTCATTATGATTTAGATAATCTTAATCAATTAAAAGGCCATGAAAATATCGAACTTGCATCATTAGATAGTCATGATGCATTGCACTTATTAGGAGATACAAGTTATGCAACAACTTCATTAGATACAGTTGGTTTAAATAATGATTTACGTGTAAAAGTAAAACGTGAATCATCAAGTGAAGAAGAACAAATTTTATTTGAAAGTAGCTATGGTTCAATTAAAGCTGTTCAAAAAGGAACAGGTAAAGTTGGATTAAGTAGAGAAAATCATGACTATTCATTTAATTATGAATTACCTGTTAATCAATGGGTTGAATTAGAATTTAAAAATAGAAAAGAAGTTATTGATCTTTATGTAAATGGTCAATTTGTAGATACACTTGGAGATGATGAACAAGCAAATGGTAGACCATTAAAAGCAACAATGATGATTCCAATGGAAAGAATTGGAAGTAAAGAACATGCCTTTAAAGGATATGTAGATGATATTCGTTTAGGTTCAGAAAAATCATTTGCTTCAACAATGGAATTAGATTATTTAGTGACAAGTGCAAGTCATATTGCAGAAGAATCACAAAATAAACAATTACAAGAAAAACTAAAAGAAGCAAAAGTTGCTTTAAAAGAATATGATCCAAATGAACAAACAATTTCAACTCTTACAGATGAAATTAAAGAATTAGTAAATGGAATTGATTACAAAAAAGCAAATTATACAAGAGTAGATCACTATTTAAATTCAATTCCAAAAGATTTATCTATTTATACAGAAGATTCTGTTAAAAACTTGCAATTTGTTATTGATATGATTCAAAGAGAATTACCTAAATCAATGCAAGATACAGTCGATCAATATGAAGTAGAACTTACAAAAGCACTTACTAAACTACAATTAAAATCACAAGTTAATGTCAATTACATTGATAAAAGCAAACTTACAGCAACTGCTTCATCTTATCAACATGATGGATCAGATCCTAAAAATGTATTAGATGATAATCCATCAACAATGTGGCATACAGATTGGAATTTATCAACACCTCATTGGATTGCTTTTGAAAATAAAGAAGAAATGAGTGTCAATGGTTTAACATATGTTCCTCGTCAAACTGGTAAAAATGGAAATGTTACAAAATATCGTATTGAAATAAGTGATGATGGTGTTAATTGGAAAACAGTTAAAGAAGGTAATTTATCAAGTGATTCATCTACAAAAGTCATTGAATTTGATACAGTAAAAACAAAACATCTTCGTTTATACTACGTAGAAGCTGTTAATAATAACGGAAGTGCTGCAGAAATTAAATTACATCGTGCAGATGTACCAGCAGATGTTGATGGTTTAAAAGATGTTATCAATAAAGCTAAAGCTATGGAAGATATTGGATATTTATCTACTTCATGGAATCATTTACAGGATACAATTAAAGCTGCTGAAGGTTTAGTCAATGCAGAAAATCCTAACGCTAATGAAATTGAAATTATGAAACGTCAATTAACAGATGCAATGGTAAAACTTGTATTATCTGTTGATAATGAAAAATTAAAATCATTCGTTGATGATTTATCAAATCTTGAACAAAAAGATTATACAAAGGATTCATGGAAACAATTCCAAACTGTTCTTAAAGAAGCACAGGATGTTTTAAGTAATCTTGATGCTACAAAAGATGAAATCAATGATATGTATCAAAAATTATTAGATGCTTATAATGGACTTGTTATACTTAATGATAAATCTGGATTAACTGATTTGATTAGTAAAGCTGATCAACTTCAAGAAAAAGATTATACAAAAGATTCATGGAAACAACTGGTAGAAGCATTAACTCAAGCAAAAGAAGTATCTGCTAAAGAAGATGCTACAAAAGAAGAAATCAACGAAGCTATTTCTAATCTAGAAAAAACTATGAATGCTCTTAAAAAAGTAGATTCATCTAATAAAGATGATAATACTTCAAAAGGAAATGCTTCATCTAAAGATAATCAAGTAATTACTTCTACTACTAAAAATGATAAAAAACAATCTTCAACTGCTAAAACAGGTGATGAAACAAATATTATTTTATTTGTATTAATGGCTTTCATGTCATGGTTAGGTATTAAAAAAGTAAAAAAAGAAGAATTATAAAAATAGATGCCACTATTAAGTAGTGGTATTTATTTTGTCTAGACAAATTTATTGTAAGCCCTTGCATAGACAAAGAGTGTATGTTACAATACAGGATGTAAATACGGATTGTTACTTTAAGTAGGCAAGACCAAATAACTTACACTTTTTTAGTGTATCTTATTTGGTCTTTATTTTTTGATTTGTATTTGCAAATTAAGATTACATTATTCATTTAAGGGAGCAGTAATGTAAATAAGAAAGGAAGAAGAATATGAAAGAAAAGGTAAAGAGAATTGTTTCTCTAGCACTTGCATTTTTAATGTCAATTGGATGTATTCACTCTTATCCAATCGTCAGTGCTTTGGAAAATGATTATGAAGTCTATCCAAATCCTCATATGATGGATTATCAAGATGGTTCATTTGATATGACATCTACTGTCAATGTTGTCTATGAAGATGGTATTGATAAATATACAAAGGATAGAATGAATGAAGTATTAGCTATTAAAAATATAAAAGCAAGTACTTCTGAAGAAGTAAAAGAAGACCAAACAAACATTTTAGTAGGTATTAAAGATTCAAATCAATATGTTGATCAATATGTTGGTGAACATTATTCAGTAAAAACAACCCAATTATTTGATCAATTAGATTCATACTTATTAAAAGTTGATAATGGAACAATTACAGTATTAGGTAAAGATACAGATGCGGCTTTTTATGGTCTTACAAGTTTGTATCATATCTTTAAACAATTAGACGGAACAAATATCCGTAATTTTACAATGGAAGATTATGCTAATGTTGCTAGTCGTGGATTTATTGAAGGTTATTATGGAAATCCATGGTCTACTACGGATCGTATGAAATTAATGGAATGGGGAGGATACTACAAGTTGAATTCTTATTTCTATGCTCCTAAAGATGATCCTAAACATAACTCCAAATGGCGTGAACTTTATACAGATGAAGAAATTGAAACAAAAATCAAACCTCTTGCTGAAGCAGGAAATAAATCAAAATGTCGTTTTGTATTTGCATTACATCCATATATGTATAATGCCATCAGGTATAATAGTGAAGAAAACTATCAAGCAGACTTAAAAGTATTACAAGCTAAATTTGAACAAGTTATTAAAGCAGGTGTTCGTCAAATTGCTATTTTAGCAGATGATGCTGGAAATGTTGGTGGTGCTAACTATACAAAAACATTAACTGATATGACAGCATGGTTAAAAGAAATGCAAAAAACATATCCAGATTTAAAATTAACATTACCATTCTGTACACAAGAATATATGTATAATGGTGAAAGTTATTATCAAAATTTCCCAGCAAATATTCAAATCGTTATGACTGGTGGTAGAGTATGGGGAGAAGTTACAAATAACTTCACAACAACTTTTACAAATAATGCAGGGCGTGGCCCTTATATGTGGATCAACTGGCCATGTACAGATAACTCTAAAAAACACTTAATTATGGGTGGATATACAACATTTTTACACCCTGGTGTAGATCCAAATAAGATTCAAGGAATCGTTTTAAATCCAATGCAACAATCTGAGCCAAGTAAAGTTGCAATTTTTGGGAATGCATGTTACTCATGGAATATTTGGCAAAGTGAAGAAGAAGCTCAAAAATGCTGGAATGCTTCCTTTAAATATGTCGATCATAATAGCGCTATTGAAACTCAAGCATCAGCTGCTTTAAGAGAACTTTCAAAACATATGATCAATCAAAATATGGATGGTCGTGTAACAGCATTACAAGAATCAGTAGATTTAAAAGATCGTTTAACAAGCTTCAAAGAAGCTCTTACAAATGGAACAACAATCAGTGATGAGCAATTTGAAGATTTGATCAATGAATTTACAATCTTAAAAAATGCTAGTGCTACATATAGAGCACAAGCAGGTGATATAAGAATAAAAGATCAAATTGTATATTGGTTAAACTGTTGGGATGATACAGCAGATGCAGCAATAAATTATCTTAAAGCTGTTAAAGCTGTACAAGATGAAGAAGCTAATGATAAGATTTGGGATCTATATTCTACTGGACAAGCTGCTTTTGAAAAATCAAAAACATATGGATTCAATTATGTTGATCATTTAGAATATGCAGAAGTAGGAGTACAACATATCGTACCATTTATTAAAGCAATGGATTCTTATTTAGGAGATATTGCTTCAACTATTGTTGATCCAAATAAACAAGTCACTAAATTTATTACAAATCGTAATGATAGTCCAACAGGTAATATTGATAATGTATTCGATAATAAAGCCAATACTGAAATTGTTTATAAAACACCAAATACAATTAGTAAAGGAACTTATGTAGGCGTTAGTTATTCAAAAGCAATTGATATTGATAGAGTGACTTTTAGATTAGGAACAAATTCAAATTCAAAAGATACTTTTTCTAAAGCTAAAGTGCAATATACAACAGATGGTAAAAAATGGGTTGATTTAGATAATCAAGAATATACTTTACCAAATGATGTAGCTTTAACTGACTTAAATTTAAAAGGGGTTAAAGGTATTCGCATGATTGCTACTGAAGATAAAGCGAATACTTGGTTAGGTATTAGAGATATTGCTGTTAATGCAGATGAAGTAGTAACTGAAGAAGATCCAGGTACATTATCTGTCGATAAATTGACACTTAAAGGTGGTTCTTTAAATAATTTATTAGATGACAGTAATGCTACTTATGCTCATTTTGCTGAAAGTCCTTATAAAGGTGGAGAAATTAAAGATTATTTACCAGTTGATGCAAGTATTACATTAACTTTCAAAAAAGCAAAAACATTAGGTACAATTTATTTTGGACAAGATGCAGGAACAGATAAATCAAAAAAATATGTCATCGAATATACAACGGATGGTCAAACATGGAAAGTATTAAAAGAATATAATGGTGATGCTTCTGTTGAATTAGATGTATCAAGTCAAAATATTAAAGCAAAAGCAGTTCGTATTAGAAACTTAGAATTAAATTTAAAAAGTAATACAGCAGGATATTGGTGGAAAGTCAATACATTTAAAATGGCTGATCCAGGACAAATGAATGCAACATTTATGTATACAGATACATGGGGAATTTATCAAGGAACAGTAGATAATTTAACAGATGGTGATAGTTCAACAGCATTAGATTTTAGAACCTCAGGTGATAGAACAAGAAAAGGTGATTATATTGGTTGGGATTTAGGTAAAGAAACAGCTATTGGTAAAATTCATGCAGTTATCGGTGGAGACCGCAGTGCAGGAGATAAATGGGAAAAATATAGTTTACAATACTCTAATGACAACCAAAACTGGACTACTTATAAAACATATCAAGGTGTAGCTAATGGAAAAGATACAATTGATGAAAATTTCTATGGTTTAAAAGCACGTTATGTACGTTTAGTGAATGAAGAAGAGAGAGCTGTATGGGTTATTTTCTCTGAATTCTCTGTAAAAGCTTATAATCCAGATGAAGATTTCAATAATGCTAATGTTTATACAAATACAGATTATAGATTAGCTTCACAAAGTGAAGAAGCACTTACAGAATTGATCTATAATCAAGAAATTACTTTAGAAAAAGGTCAATACGTTGGTGTTGATTTATCAAGAATCAAAGATTTAAGTACATTCAATATTGATTATGAAAATGGTCAAGGAGCAACTTTACAAGTTTCAAAAAATGGTGTTGAATGGACAACTGTAACAGGTCAAGAAAAAGAACTTCCAGATGGAAGATATGTAAGATTAATTAATAAAACAGACAAAGCTATTAAATTAACAATTAATCATTTTGAAGTACATTCAAATGAAATTACAGCACCATATTTATATAAAGCAACTATGAATATTAATCCTTCATGGGGTGTTGGTGAAGATACTAGAAATAATGGTGCTGCTTTTGATGGTAATATCGATTCAACAACAGAATTTGGTGATTTTCCACAAAGAGGACAATATATTATTTATGATTTAGGACAAGAAAGAACAATTTCTAAAATTCAAATGTATTGCCAAGATAGTGCAGTTAACTATATTAGAGATGCTGATATTTTAGTATCAGATGATTTAGAAAACTGGACAAAAGTTATTACTATTGGAGATGGTGTTGAAAATACAAATGATGCTGGGGTTAAATGTATTGATTCAGATGCAGGTTATAAAGCATCAAGCACATATCCAAATAAAGTCTATGTAGAAGGAACTGCTAATAATGTTAAAGCACGTTACTTAAAGATCTTAATGACAGCAACAAATAATAATAGAGCTGTTGTTTTCAATGAAATTGTTATCAATGATGGAGAATATGTACCAGTTTCAAATGATCCAACATATACTTCTTCAACTGTAGAAGCAAATGGATTTATTCCTCAATATATGTTTGATGGAGATTTATCTACAGCTTATAGACCAGGTTCTAAAGAAGCTGGAAGCATTACTTATACGTTATCAAGTGATTTAGATGTTAAGAAAATGCATATTATTCAAAAAGGTGAAATTTCAAATGCAAGAGTATCTGTTCTTGTAGATGGTGAAAATGGAAAGAAATGGGTTCAAGTTGGAACTCTTAAAAAATCATTAAATGAATTCTATATGCCTGAAGGAAACGTTTATGAATTAAAGATTGAATGGGATGAAAATAAAATTCCAACAATTTCAGAAGTTATTATGTTAAATGATGATGAATATGCTTCAACAGCAGCTAATGATTTACAAAAATATATTAATTCTTTAGATGTTAAAGAAAATAAATATACAGCAGATTCTTATAAAGAATTTGAAAAGGCATTAAAACAAGCTCAAAAAGTTTTAGATAAACAAGCGGGTGAATTAGATGCTATTACAAATGCAAAAGCTGAATTAGAAGTTGCTTATGCAAATCTTGTTAAACGTGGAGATATTCAAGGTGTTAAAGATGAACTTGATGCAATTAACAAGTTAAAAGAAAAAGATTATACAAGTGAAACATGGGCTATTTTACAAGATCAAGTGAAACTTGCTCAAGAATTCATTAAAAAGGATGAAACAACAATTACTGAAAAAGAAGTTATTGATATGGTAGATGCTTTACAAAAAGCAAAAGCTCAATTAGTAACAAAAGTATCAGTAAGTAAAAAAGAGTTAAAAGATTATATTGCATCAAATGAATTAGATAAGTTAGATACAAATAAATATTTAACATTTACTGCTGATTCATTTAAAAAAGCATTAAAGAATGCACAAACATTAATCGAACAAGAAGATGCAACAAAAGAACAATTAGATGAAGCTTTAAAACAATTACAAGATGCAAGAACAAAATTAGTTTTAAAAGCAACAGATGATGAAGTAAATGCATTAAAAGCATTAATGGATCAATATCAAGAAAAAGATTATACAGCATCATCATGGAAAGAATTTGAAAAAGTTTACAATAATGTTAAAGCTGCTTTAGAAAATGAAAACACAAGTGATAACGTTCAAGCATTAACTAATACTTTAAAAGAAGCTGCTCAAAAACTTGTTAAACGTGGTAATTTAGATGGTATCCATGGTTTATTAGATCAAATTAAACAATTAGATAGTAAAAAATATACAGAAGCATCTTATTCTAAATTAATAGATGTTGTTACTGAAATTTCTAAGAAATTAGAAAATTCATCAGAAATGACACAAGAAGAAGTCGATGCCCTTGTAGGTGAATTACAAAACGCTATTAATGCATTAGAAAAAGCACCAACAATCACTACAGATACAAATGAACCTGCTCATAAACCTCAAGTTGTAACAAATAACAAAGTGAAAACAGGTGATTCAACATCTGTATGGACATTTGCAACATTTGCATTAATGGCAGCAATCGTTTATGTATCTTTAAGAAAAAGAACAAAAGAAGACTAAAACAAAAGGTTTCTATTTTCAAGATTAAGAAAATAGAACCTTTTCATTTTAAAACTAAAAAAGATAGCGTTTTCATAAGCGAAGACGCTTTTTTTATGGTATATTTAAAGAAGAGGTGAAAATCATGAAATTAAAAGCACTTGATCAAAGACAAGCTGGTATTTTGTTACCGTTATTTAGTTTACCAGGAAAACATGGAATAGGGGATTTAGGAAAAGAAGCTTATGAATTTGTTGACTTATCTGCTCAAGCAGGTTTTTCTATTTGGCAAATTTTACCATTAAATCCATCAAGCTCCGGGAATTCACCCTATACTCCTTATTCATCTTTTGCTGGTGATGAAATATATATTTCTTTAGAACTTTTAAAAGATTGGCATTTGTTAGATGAAGTTCCTAACTATTTACAAGATTTAAAAAGAGTTGATTATAAACGCGTACGTTTATTTAAAAATCGTTATTTAAGAAAAGCTTATCAAGTTTTCTTAAAAGATAAAGAATTAAAGAAAGAATATCGCACTTTTGTTAAAGGAACATTTTGGTTAAAAAAATATGCGCGTTTTATGGCTTTAAATAAAGCAAACGAAGGTTTACCTTGGGTAGATTGGAATGATGAAGATCAAAATATTAAAGGAAGTAATGAAGGATTAGAAGCAGAAATTGATTATATTCAATTTCTTCAATATATTTTTGTAAAACAATTTAATTTATTAAAAATACATGCACATCAAAAAGGAATATCTATCATGGGAGATTTACCTTTATATGTAGGTGATGATTCTGCGGATGTTTATGAGTATCGTAAATGTTTTCAATTAGATGATAAATTTTATCCTAAATTCGTATCTGGAGCATCACCTGATTATTTTTCAAAAGATGGCCAACTCTGGGGACATCCTTTATATGATTGGGATTATTTAAAGAAAACAAGATATAATTTTTGGATCAAAAGATTAAAATGGAATAATGAAATTTTTGATATTTTAAGAGTTGATCATTTTAGGGCTTTTGATACATATTGGTCAGTTCCTTATGGAAGTGCTACAGCAAGAGAAGGAAAATGGATAGAAGGACCAAGTTATCATTTTTTAGATTCAGTTTATAAACAATTGCCTAAACTTAATATGATTGTTGAAGACTTAGGAGAATTACGTCCACAAGTACATGAACTGAGAGATCATTATGATTTATTAGGAATGAAAGTTATGCAATTCTCTTTTGGAGAAGATGAAAGAAAAGTTAAATATAAAATTCCTCAACATTGTGTTGTTTATACAGGAACACATGATAATGCTACTCTTAAACAATGGTATGAAGAATTAGATGATAAAGAAAGAATGAAAGAAATTATGAAGGGGCTAGGATATATAGGAGAAAATCTTGTGGAAGATATGCTTGCATATACACTTGAATGTGATGCAGTGATTTCTATTGTTCCTTTACAAGATCTACTTGGCTATGGCAAAGAAGCTCGTATTAATTTACCAGGGACAGTAGGTCCACATAACTGGTCTTATAAACTTACTTCATTTGATGATTATCAAAATCAAATACAAATAATTCAAAAAATGTTAAAGAAAGCTAAAAGATAAATACCATACTTATTATTTATATATCCTAAAAAACCGTGATAAAAGCGGTTTTTTTTAAATTTTAGGAGATGTAATCGCTTTTATTTATTAAATTATGACAATAAAATTGATTTTTAAAAAGAAAAAAATATAATAAGTTTCGTAGACAAGTCATGAACAGGTTTTTCTTCCTTAAATATTTTTTTGACAACAACATTCTAAATTTGTACATGGACTTGAAGTTAAGACCGAATGGTCTTTTTTTATTTCTATATGAAATAATTGTAGAAATAAATACCATACTTATTATTTATATATCCTAAAAAATAGCGATAAAAACTACTTTTTTTAAATTTTAGGAGATGTAATCGCTTTTATTTTTTAAATTATGACAATAAAATTGATTTTTAAAAAGAAAAAAATATAATAAGTTTCGTAGACAAGTCATGAACAGGTTTTTCTTCCTTAAATATTTTTTTGACAACAACATTCTAAATTTGTACATGGACTTGAGGTAAAGACCAAAAGGTCTTTTTTTATTTTATAAAATAAAATTTGATTGAATAAAGAAAAGGATGATGTTTTACCAATAATTTAAAATATATATTTTTCTTATTTCATTATATAATAAAAAAAAGAGGAGAAAATTATGAGGACAATACAAATAGAAAAAGTATTAAAAGAGGCAGATTATGTTTTAAAAGACAATCCCCAATTATTAAAAATTTTTAAACAATATTTTGTTTAAACAATTGAAACAACTTTAAAAAAGATGAATGATGATGAAACTTTTATCATTACAGGAGACATTCCCGCCATGTGGTTAAGAGATTCTTCAGCTCAAGTGAATCACTATTTACCTTTTGTAGCTCAAGATTAAGAATTATCAGATCTAATTGCTGGACTTATTAATAAATAAGTTCAATGTTATGGAATTTATTTACATCCTCAGTTTGGAAAAATATACGCTTATGAAACGGATGGCTTCGGTAATTATTGTTTGATGGATGATGCTAACGTACCATCTTTACTTTCTATGCCTTATTTAGGCTATTGTAAAAAGGAGGATACACTTTATCAACATACACGATCATTTATTTTAAGTCATCATAATCCTTATTATTATCAAGGAATCTGTGCAAGTGGTATCGGTAGTCCACATACTTCTAAAAATTATATTTGGCATATTGCTTTATCAATGCAAGGATTAACAGGGACTAAAGAAGAAGCTAAAAAAATGATTAATTTGATTTTAGAAACAAGTAATAATGAAGGATTATGTCATGAGGGATTTAATAAGGATGAACCAAGTGAATATACAAGATCTTGGTTTGCATGGGCTAATTCATTGTTTGCAGAATTGGTATATCAAACATATTTTGTAAAATAAAAGGATATACCTAAGTGTACAAAAAATAAAACATTATTTAATAATGTTGACTTTATTTTTAAAACCGATTTATAATACATACAATAAGTGAAACCGATGAAGTGGAGATAAAAATAGAACGTGCACTTATAGAGAGTTTGGATGGTGGAAGCAAACAGAACGCAGTCTATTAAATGGACCACTGAGGGCAAAAGGAAAAGCATTAGCTGAGTATTTTTTGACGTAAGGCTTACGTAAGTAGTCATAGATGTGATAGCATCTAGTAAAGTGCATGAGTGTATCATGAATCAAGGTGGCACCGCGGACATAACCGTCCTTGAAAGTTTAACTTTCAAGACGGTTTTTTTAATTATTAGGGGGAATTATATGTATTATCCAAGTTTAGAAATGTTAGAAGAAATGGATCTTAGTCAGTATGATTTAGTTCCAATAAAAAAAGAAATCTATAGTGATATGATTACACCTATAGAATTAATGAGAAAATTAAAACAATATTCTAGACATGTTTATATGTTAGAAAGTCATGAAGATAAAAATAAATGGGGAAGATATACTTTTATAGGATTTGATCCTAAAAGCGAAATTACTTGTTATAACAAGATGATGAAAGTGGATGATAAGATTTTTAAAGTGACACATCCCAAAGAATATATTAGAAAAGTTTTAAATGAACATCGTAGTTTAAAATTAGAGGGTTTTCCTACTTTTACAGGAGGCTTAGTTGGTTATTTTAGTTTTGATTATTTCAAATATAGCGAACCTTCAATTATTAAAAATCAAAAAGATAATGGTTTTAATGATGTTGATTTAATGTTATTTGATAAAGTTATTTGTTTTGATCATTTTAAGCAAAAGTTGATTTTAATTGTTAATATTGGAACAAATGATTTACAAAAGAATTATAAAAAAGGAATCAAAGAATTAGATGAATTAGATTATATTATTAGAAAACATGTTAAAACACTTGTTCAACCATTAAAATTATTAGAAGATTTTAAACCAGTTCTCTCTAAAGAAGAATATTGTCAAATGGTTGAAAAAGGTATTGATTATATTAAAGAAGGTGATATCTTCCAAGTTGTTTTATCAAATAGACTTTATGCAAAAGCAACAGGTTCATTATTTGATAGCTATCGTGTTTTAAGAACAACGAATCCATCACCTTATATGTTCTATTTTGCAAGTGATAATATTGAAGTAGCTGGAGCTTCTCCAGAAACTTTAATTAAATTGGAGGAAACAAAGTTAACAACTTTTCCAATTGCTGGAACGAGAAAAAGAGGAAAAGATGATCAAGAAGATCAACAATTAATAGATGATTTATTAAAAGATGAAAAAGAATTAGCTGAACATAATATGCTCGTTGATTTAGGAAGAAATGATTTAGGAAGAATTTCTAAATTCAATAGTGTACATGTGGTATCTTATATGGATATCTTAAAGTTTTCAAAAGTTATCCATATAGCAAGTGTTGTTAGCAGTGAAATTAAAGAAGAATATGATGCTTTAGATGCAGTTGATGCTTTACTTCCTGCAGGTACTTTATCAGGAGCACCAAAGATCAGGGCATGTCAAATCATTAATCAATTAGAACAAAGTAAAAGAGGTATTTATGGAGGAGCGATTGGTTATTTAGATTTTACAGGAAATATGGATCTATGTATTGGTATTCGTTTAGCTTATAAAAGAAATAATGAAATTTCTATTTGTAGTGGTGCAGGAATTGTTTATGACAGTGTTCCTGAAAATGAATATCAAGAATGTTTAAATAAAGCAGGTGCGGTTGTTGAAGCAATCAAGATGGCAGATGGAGGTATTGATTATGATTCTACTCATTGATAATTATGATAGTTTTGCTTATAACCTTTATCAATTGATAGGTTCAATCGATGAAGATATCAAGGTTATAAGAAATGATGAAATGACAGTTGAAGAAATAGAAGAACTTCAGCCATCATGTATTATTATTTCACCAGGTCCAGGGAAACCGAGTGAAGCGGGTATTATTGAAGAAGTTGTTCAAAAATGTTATACGAAATATCCTATTTTGGGAGTTTGTTTAGGGCATCAAGCAATTGTTGAAGCTTTTGGAGGAACAGTAAGTTATGCTCAAAGCGTCATGCATGGAAAGTCTTCAATAATTAAAGTAGATACTACAAATCCAATTTTTAAGGGAATCGGGGAAAAGACAGCAGTGGCTAGATATCATAGCTTAGCTACTAAAAAAGAAAATTTACCAGAATGTTTGAAGATTATAGGGGAAAGCGATGATGGTGAAATCATGGCAATCAGTCATAAAAACTATCCTGTTTATGGGTTACAGTTTCATCCGGAGTCGATTTTAACAAAAGAAGGTAAAAAAATAGTTGAAAATTTTTTAAAGGAGATACAAAATGATTAGGGAAGCAATTATTAAATTATCAAAAAAAGAAGATTTAACATATCAAGAAGCTTATGAATGTATGAATGAGATCATGGATGATCAAGCTTCTGATATTCAAAAGGCTGCTTATTTAACAGCACTTTCATTAAAAGGTGAAACAATTGATGAAATAACTGCAAGTGCTAAAGGAATGAGAGAACATTGTGTGAAGTTATTGAATGATCAAGATGTTCTTGAAATTGTAGGAACTGGAGGAGATGGATCAAATTCTTTCAATATTTCTACAACTTCATCTATTGTGATTGCTAGTGGTGGTGTTAAAGTTGCTAAGCATGGAAATCGTGCGGCAAGTTCAAAAAGTGGCGCAGCAGATTGTTTAGAAGCTCTTGGGGTGGATATTACAATCAATGAAAAAAGAAGTAAGGAATTATTAAACGATATTAATATTTGTTTCTTATTTGCTCAAAACTATCATTTAGCGATGAAATATGTTGCACCAGTAAGAAAAGAACTAGGTATTCGTACAGTCTTTAATATTTTAGGACCACTTACGAATCCAGCAGGAGCGACTTATCAAGTAATGGGAGTTTATGATGGATCATTAGTTGAACCACTTGCTCAAGTTTTAAGTAATTTAGGGGTTAAAAGAGCTATGGTGGTTTATGGAAGAGATGGTTTAGATGAAATCTCAGCATCTAATGAAACTTTTGTTTGTGAAATTAATGAGAAACAATTTAAAACATATACAATTTCACCTGAACAATTTGGTTTACAAAGATGTTTAAAAGATGAACTTGTTGGAGGAACTCCCAAAGAAAATGCTCAAATTACACGAGATGTTTTAAATGGTAAACAAGGTGGACCTAGAACAGCTGTCTTAATGAATGCGGGGGCAGGTTTATATATTGGTGGTAAAGTTGATTCTTTACAAGCAGGAATTGATTTAGCAGCAAAGTTAATTGATAGTGGAAAGGCAAATGAAAAACTAGAAGAGTTTATAAAAGAATCAAACAAATAGGAGCGTATATTATGATTTTAGAAGATATTGTTGAAAGTACAAAAGAACGTGTTGAAACAAATAAAAAACGTCATTCAATTTATGAATTAAAAGAAAAAGCCTTTGCAATGCCTATTGACCAAAGTTTTCCTTTTAAAAAAGCTTTAGAAAAAGATGGAATGTCTTATATTTTAGAAGTTAAAAGACATTCACCATCAAAAGGACAAATTGTTTCCACTTTTGATTTTAAAGCAATTGCGAAAGAATATGAAATGATTGGAGCAGATGCTATTTCAGTAGTAACTGAACCTGATTATTTTAAAGGGGATGATGATTTTTTAAGAGAAATCAAACGTATTGTGAAAATTCCTGTTTTAAGAAAAGATTTTGTTGTAGATGAATATATGGTTTATGAAGCTAAAATCTTAGGAGCAGATGCAATTTTATTAATTGCAGGTGTTTTAGATGAAATTACATTAATGCGTTGTGTTAATTTAGCGCATAATTTAGGTATGTCAGCAATTGTTGAAACACACAGTTCAATGCAAGTAAAAAAAGCGTTGCGTGTAGGCGCTAAAATTATTGGTGTAAATAACAGAGATTTAAGAGATTTCAGTGTTGATTTAAATACAACATTAAAATTAAGAGATATGGTCGATGATGATGTTATCTTTGTCTCTGAAAGTGGTATTAAAACAAGAAAAGATATTGAATTATTAGAAAAACATCATGTAAATGCTGTCTTAATTGGTGAAGCTATGATGAAAAGCCATGATAAAAGACATACATTAGAAGTTTTAAAAGGTATTGATGAAGAAGATTAAAATTTGTGGTTTAAAAAGAAGCGAAGATGTTGATTATGTAAATACATATCAACCTGATTATGTTGGCTTTGTTTTTGCGGGAAAAAAAAGAAAGATTACTTATGATCAGGCAAAAGAATTAAAAAAAGGTCTTTTATCTTCGATTCAAGTTGTAGGTGTTTTTGTAAATGAGGATATTTCTTTTGTTGAAAAATTAGTTAAAAATGATGTTATTGATCTTGTACAATTGCATGGTCAAGAAACAAATGAATATATAAAGATTTTAAAACAAAAAATAGATGTTCCAATTATTAAAGCAATTCAAATTAAAAATGATGATTCTTTCAATGTAGACTATGACGTTGATTATTATCTTTTCGATCATGGTTCTGGAGGAACTGGGGAAAGTTTTGATTGGTCTATGTTGAAAGAAGTCAATAAGTCTGTATTTTTGGCAGGGGGAATCAATCTTTCTAATATTGATGAAGCTTTAAAACTGAATGTTTATGGATTAGATGTTTCAAGTGGTGTTGAAACAGATGGTTTTAAAGATAGGGAAAAAATTAAGGAAATCGTAAGGAGAGTTAGAAATGAAAGGTAGATATGGAATACATGGGGGACAGTACATACCTGAAACTTTAATGAGTGAAATTCATAAAATTGAAGAGGCTTATGAATTTTATAAAAATGATCAAGCATTTAATGATGAACTTAATACATTATTAAAAGAATATGCTGGTAGACCATCTTTATTATATTATGCGAAAAAGATGACAGAAGATTTAGGTGGCGCTAAAATCTATTTAAAAAGAGAAGATTTAAACCATACAGGTTCTCATAAAATCAACAATGTATTAGGACAAGCTTTAATGGCTAAAAAAATGGGAAAAACAAGAATTATTGCTGAAACTGGTGCAGGACAACATGGTGTAGCTACAGCCACAGCAGCAGCCTTGCTTGGACTTGAATGTGAAATTTTTATGGGAAAAGAAGATACAGATCGTCAAGCTTTAAATGTTTATCGTATGGAACTTTTAGGAGCTAAAGTACATCCTGTAACTACAGGGACAATGACTTTAAAAGATGCGGTCAATGAAGCAATGAGAGAATGGACAAAATGTGTGGATGATACGATGTATGTTTTAGGTTCTGTGATGGGACCTCATCCATTTCCAATGATGGTGAGAGATTTCCAAAGTGTGATTTCTAAAGAAGCAAGAGAACAAATTCTTGAATATGAAGGTAAACTTCCTACAGCTGTGATGGCTTGTGTTGGTGGTGGAAGTAATGCGATGGGAATGTTCTATAATTTTATCAATGATAAAGATGTAAAACTTATTGGTTGTGAAGCCGCTGGTAAAGGTGTCGATACAGCTTTAACAGCAGCAACAATTGCGACAGGATCATTAGGTGTCTTCCATGGAATGAAATCTTACTTCTGTCAAGATAAATACGGTCAAATTGCACCTGTTTATTCTATTTCAGCCGGTTTAGATTACCCAGGTATTGGACCTGAACATGCTTATTTACATGATACAAAACGTGCGCAATATGTACCAGTTACAGATGATGAAGCAGTGGATGCTTTTGAATACATTGCAAAAACTGAAGGAATTATTTGTGCCATTGAAAGTGCACATGCGATTGCACATGCAATCAAAATAGCACCAACTATGAAAAAAGATGATATTTTAATTGTCTGTCTTTCAGGTAGAGGAGATAAGGATGTTGCAGCGATTGCAAGATATAGGGGGAAAGAAATCTATGAATAGAATATATAAAGCTTTTGAAAATAAAAAAGCCTTCATTGGTTTTTTAACAGCAGGAGATCCTGTAATAGATAAAACAGTAGACTATATTTTAGATATGGAACAAGCAGGGGCTAGTTTGATTGAAATTGGTATTCCCTTTTCTGATCCAATTGCTGAAGGACCAACCATTCAAGAAGCAAATGTACGTGCTTTAAAAAACAAAGTTACAACAGATGATGTTTTTGAAATGGTTAAAAAAGTAAGAGAAAAAAGTGATATTCCTTTATGTTTTATGACTTATTTAAATGTTGTTTTCCATTACGGTTATGATGAATTCTTTAAAAAATGTCAAGAAGTTGGCATTGATGGTATTATTCTTCCAGATTTACCTTATGAAGAAAGCCAAGAAGTCAAAGATGTTTGTTATAATTATGATGTTACTTTAATTTCAATGATTGCCCCAACAAGTAAAGATCGTGTTGAAATGATTGCAAAAGAAGCAAAAGGATTTATCTATCTTGTATCGTCAATGGGTGTTACAGGAACAAGAGATAATACTTCATTTTCTAATAATCTTGAAGAAATTATTGAACATATTCGTCAAGTAACACATACACCAGTAGCTATTGGTTTTGGTATTAATAAACCAGAACAAGTAAAAGAGTTTAAAAAATATGCTGATGGTGTCATTGTTGGTAGTGCAATTGTTAATATTATTAAAGAACATGGAAGTCAAGCGGATGAACCTTTAAAAGAATATATTCAATCACTTACAAATGAACTATAAAAGTGCAAGCTAAGTCTTGCCTTTTTATTTTGTTAGTTATATCGAATATCGATAATTTAATTAAAATGTTTATATTCATTGTTTTTGTCTATCCTAAAAATGTGGAGGTAAATCTATGAATATAAAAAAATATAATGAAATTGCAGATAAAAATAAACCACAAAAGCAAGTATTAAAACATACAGCAAGTGCTTTTTTAGTGGGTGGAGTGATTGGTATGATAGGAGAATTTTTTTTAAATCTTTACAAAGAATTATTTTCTTTTAGTGAAAAGGAAGCCACCCCTATTATGTTGATTACTCTTATTTTAATTGCAGCAATACTAACGGGTTTAGGAATCTATGACCGTTTAGGTGATTTTGCAGGGGCAGGTTCTTTTATTCCTATTACAGGTTTTTCAAATGCGATGACTTCAAGTGCAATGGAGGCAAGAAGTGAAGGTTTCGTGACGGGAATAGGGGCTAATATTTTTAAACTTGGTGGAGCGGTGATTACTTTTGGAATTGTTGCTTCATTTGTATTAGGAGGAATTCGTTATGTCATCACCTATTTCTGGTAGTAGTTTTGTTTTTCAAGATGTTTATATTCAAAGTGTTGGGACAACAGCAGGAATTGTTGAACATCAAGGGCCTTTAGGACATTATTTTGATAAACATTATCCTAATCATTATCATCATCATGCAAGTTATGAACAGGCAGAAATTGAAATGCTGAAAGATGCTATCCTTATTTGTTTAAAAAAAGGAAAAGTAAAGAAAGAAGAAATTGATTTATATTTTGGAGGAGACTTAAATAATCAAATTACAGCGTGTTATTATTACGCTAATCATTTACATCGACCTTTTATTGGCTTATATAGTGCATGTAGTACGATTGGACTTGCTCTAGCAAATGCTTCAATTATGATTGAAAATCATAATATTCATAGTGCTATGGCTTGTACAGTTTCTCATAATGCCACAGCAGAAAGACAATTTAGATATCCTTTAGAATATGGTATACAGAGAAAAGAAACGATGACTTTTACGGCTACAGGAAGTGTCGCGGTCTTTTTATCAAATAAACCAAGTCAAATAAGAATTGAATCTATTACTTTAGGAAAAGTCATCGACTTCGATCAATATGACGCTAATGATATGGGGCGTGCCATGGCACCAGCAGCTTTAGATACCTATTTACAACATATGAAAGATCTAAAGAGAGATGGTACTTATTATGATTTAATTTTAACCGGAGATCTTTCTCGTTATGGAAAAACAATTATGAAAGATCTTTTAAAAGAAGAAAATCAAAAGTATAACGAGTATGATGATTGTGGTTGTTTACTTTATGATGTTACTCAAAATGTCTATCAAGGAGGAAGTGGTCCTGTTTGTAATGGACTTGTTAGTTTTGGCTATATTTATCAGATGATGTTAAAAGGAAAGTATCAACGTGTGCTTGTTCTAGCAACAGGGGCTTTGTTAAATCCGGTGATGACAAATCAAAAATTATCGATTCCTTGTGTTTGTCATGGCTATGTATTGGAGGTTGTCAAATGAATTACGTCTTATCCTTTTTGTTTTGTGGGTTTGTCTGTGCTGTTGCTCAACTAATTTATGAATATACTAAATTAACGCCAGGACATATTACATGTAGTTTTGTTGTACTAGGAGCACTGTTAGATTTATTTCATATTTATGATCGCTTGATTAAAATTTTTCATGCAGGGGCAATGCTTCCCATTACGAGTTTTGGCCATTCTTTAATGCATGGGGCCATGGCAATGACAAAAGAATACGGGGTTTTTGGTCTAGCAATGGGAATGTTTGATTTAACAGCAGCAGGAATTTCTTCGGCCATTTTATTTGCGTTTATTATTGCTCTTTTCTTTAAACCAAAATCATGAAAAACCCTTCGTTTGATTTAAATGTTAGATATTTAGATTTTGATGGTCGAAAAATTGAAATTGATTATATTTCTAGTTTATGTTCTGATGAATTGATTGCTTATTTGGTTGAAGGAATTACAAATGCAAAAGGAAAAACTTTAAAAGATTGTTTAAATAATGGAGATGTCAAAGAAGAATTAAATAAAGAAAATTACGAATATGCGATGCTTACAGGTTGTGCAATCGTTAAAGATATAGATAAAAGTAAAGTCTATGTTTTAGATACAAGACATTTTCCTACACGTTCAATCGAAGAACCAGATACAGAAAAATCGGTTAGAGGAAGTAAAGATGGATTTAATGAAAATCTATTAAATTGTGCAGGTTTGATTAGAAGACGAATTCGTACATTAGATTTAGTAATGGAAAAAGTTGTTGTAGGTAAAAAAAATAAATTAGATATTTGTTTATGTTATTTAAAAAGCGAAATAGATCAAACCATGTTAAAAAGTATTAAAGAAAGACTTAATGAAATAAAAAATGAAGATTTAATTATGACAGATCGTGCTTTGGAAGAATTAATTTTTGACCAAAGTTATAATCCTTTTCCCCTTGTAAGATACAGTGAAAGACCAGATGTGGTTTCTACACACATTCATCATGGTTATCTTGCCATTATATGCGATACTTCAAGTTCTGTTATGATGTTACCTACAACTTTGTTTGAAATTCTAGAACATGTTGAAGAACATCGACAAACACCTATTATTGGTACTTTTATTCGTTTAATTCGTTTTAGTGCTGTATTTCTTTCAATTTATTTGGTTCCTTTATGGATGTTGATTGTAAATCAAGGAAGTGTCAGCCTAAAAAAATTATTTTCAATTATTTTAGTTGAACTGGCAGTAGAGCTTTTAAGAATTGCAACCATTCATACGCCCAATTCTATTTCAAATACGATGGGGATGATTGCTGCTATTTTACTAGGAGAATTTGCGATTGAACTCGGTTTTTTTTCAGGAGAGATTCTTTTATTTGTATCTATTGGAGATGTTTGTGGTTTTGCCACACCTAATTATGAATTATCTTTAACCAATAAATATGTAAAAATATTTATGATTCTATTTTCAGGATTATTTGGTTGGCTAGGCTTTATTGCTTATCAAGTTATTTTATATATGTATTTAATATCATTAAAACCTTTTGGCTTTTCCTATCTTTATCCATTAATTCCTTTTAATGGAAAAGATTTACTCCAATTCATTATTAGAGAACCTAAGAAATAAAAATTTTATTAAATTAATCAAATGATTATAGTTTATCAAAAAACAGAGGTTCCTATTTAACCTCTGTTTTAAAATAAAGTAAAAATAATTAAACTACATGTAGCAATAGCAACAGCTGGTGGATCGATATGTGTACCACAATCTGTATTGAGCACCATCCCAAAAATTAATCCAATAAAATGAGCAATGATACCAAAAATAACAGCAATCAAAATATTACCTGTTTGTGCCATTGCATAACCTACAACAAGAGTTGTATGGTGTGTAGCAGGGAAAGCAGGATCACTTAAAGCAAAGATAAGTGTTAAAGCACTAATTGAAAAACCAATTGTATAAAGACCTGTTTCTTTTGCAAAATAAGCCATAACTGTTGATACAGCTAAACCAATTAAAAATTGAAATCCCCAAAATGAAGGAGATGCTTTTTCTAAGAAATCTAAATTCTTTTCATTATATGTATCTTCTTGATTGAATAAGATTCTTCCTAAAACTCCTACAAGAATAACCGAAACTGCTCCGGTATCTACTGGAAATGAAAAATAATTTTCAAAAGCAAAAATCAAATAACCTAAAACCCCACCGATAGCACCTACGAGTAAAACCTTTGGATCATTGGTAAAAGCAAGTGACCTAGAAGTTTCAACGCCTCTTATTTCATGTTTTGTTCCTGCATAGGCAGTTGCAAGTCCTGCAGCGTTAAAGATAATACATGGTAAAAATAAATTATTTGATAAAGCTTCATTTAAAAATGTGGTATTAACACCAACATGTTCTAATAAAAATATAAGGAGACCGACAAAACCTGTACAAATAAAGGTTTGTGTTCCACCAATTAGTGTTCCTAAAATTCCTGCAAAAAAAGCTAATATAATTGATGATAATGAAAACATTTTATAACCCCTTTCAGGCGTATTATATAGGAAATAATCAACATAATAAATACAAAATATAAATTTATGTTATAATACCTAAGAGGTGAAACAATGGAATATCAAGTTATATTAGATGATTTTCAAGGCCCTTTAGATTTATTGTTACATTTAATTAAAGAAAAAGAGATGGATCTACAAACACTTGAATTATCAGTTATTACAGATCAATATTTACAATATATACATATGATGGAATCATCACAACTTGAAGTGATGTCTGAATATTTAGTCATGGCTGCACAGCTTATTGAAATGAAAAGTAAAATGCTTTTACCTAAAGAAAAAGTACAAATTGAAGATGAGTATCAAGAAGATCCAAGAGAAGCACTCATTAGAAGACTTATTGAATATAAAAGATATAAAGATGTTTTAGACGAGATTCAAGAAAAATATGAAAAAAGACAATCTATGTTGATTAAACCCTCTAATAATATGGAAGAATATGTCATTGATACTTCAACAATGATTCCAAAGGGGTTAGAAGTATATGATTTAATGAAGGCTATGCAAAAAATGTATCAAAGAAAAATGTTATCACGACCATTAGATACACATATTTCTAAAAAAGATATTTCCATTGAACAAAGAAGTGATCAAATTAGAAATTATTTTAAAGTAAGAGTTAATAAAAGGGTAAAATTAGATGAATTATTTGATAGAGGAGATCGCTATTATTTTATCGTGACATTTTTATCGATTTTAGTTTTAGCTAATGATAAAGAAGTTGAAATTATCCAAGAAGGATTGTTTGATGATATTTATGTAGAGGGGAAAGAGTAATGGAAGATTATAATAATATTATAGAAGGTATCCTTTATCTAAAAGGTGATGAAGGTATTGATATAAAAGAATTATCACTGATTTTAGAAATTTCTAAAAAAGAAGCTGTGGAAGCTATGGACCATTTTATAGAAGCTTATTCAAAAAGAGGCTTTGATGGCCTACAAGTTGTTGATTTTGGTGGTAAATATAAACTTGCAACGAATCCTCAATATTTTCCTTATTATCAAAAAATGGTAGAACAATCAAAAGCAACACTTTCTCAAGCAGCTTTAGAAACACTCGCTATTATTGCCTATAATCAACCAATTACTCGTGCTAAAGTTGAAGATATTAGAGGAGTTGGTTGTGATGGCATGATTAGAAAACTCATTGCTAAAGCACTTATTAAAGAAGTAGGCAGAGAAGAAAGTCCAGGACTTCCTATTTTATATGGGGTGACAGATGAATTTATGGATGCTTTTTCTTTAGCGTCTTTAGATGAACTTCCAGAACTTGGTGATGTTGTAGAGACAGAAAGTGATGAAGATATATTTAAAACGAAATATCAAGAGAGGGATTTATAGTGAAACTCATCAATCATTTAAAAACAATTAATAAACATAAATACTATGTAACAACGCTTTGTTTTAAATGTGGTTTATATAAACAAGGATTACTACATGATTTATCAAAATATTCGCCAACTGAACTAAAAACAGGTGCTAAATATTGGGTAGGGACGCGTTCACCTAATTCAATTGAAAGAGAAACGATTGGTTATTCTTCCGCTTGGCTTCATCATAAAGGAAGAAATAAACATCATTGGGAATATTGGGTTGATTTTTCAAGAGAAGGAGTCGTTCCTGCTAAAATGCCTACAAAGTATGTTGTGGAAATGTTTTGTGATCGTGTTGCGGCAACAATGGTTTACCGTGGAGAAAATTTTGATGTATCGGCTCCTTTAGATTATTATAATAAGACACATGGTTATTATGTCATTCATCAAGAAACAGATGCAATGATTAAAGATATGTTAGTTCATTTATCTAAAAGTAATTTAGAAGAAACAATTGATTATATTAAAGAAACTTATTTATAAATTCTATGTTTTGCATAGAATTTTTTTATAGAAATGATATAATAGTTACATTATATTTAAGGAGCTTGAAGATGAATTTTTTACATTTAAAATATTTAATAGAAGTTGAAAAATATGAATCTATTTCTAAAGCAGCACAGCATCTCTATATTAATCAACCACGTTTATCTAAAATTATTAAAGAAATAGAAGAAGAAGCTAATATAAAGATATTTGAAAGGCATAATAAAGGGGTTGTTCCAACAACTAAAGGAAGAGAATTTTTATCACAGGCTAAAAAAATTGTTCAAGAAGTAGATTATTTAAAAAATATGTATCAGGATGATCCTCATAAATTGAATTTAGATATTTGTGTCCCTCGTTCAAGTTACATCTCAGAAGCTTTTATTGAATATTTAAAAATGGATAATAATATGAAAAAGGAATTGAATCTAAATTATCGAGAAACGAATTCAATTGATACGATTCAAAATGTTTATGATGGAGAAAATAATTTAGGAATTGTACGTTTTCCTTTAAGAGATCAAGATTATTATTTCAATATTTTAAATTTAAAAGAATTGACTTATGAAAAACTATTTACTTTTGATTACCAAATTCTTATTTCAAAAGGTAATCCTCTTAAAGATAAAGATATCTATATGAAAGATTTAAAGAAACAAATTGAATTAAAACATGGAGATATTCATATTCAAGAAGATCATCATAATCATAAGCATATGAACATTTATGAAAGAGGAATACAATTTGAACTTTTAAGTGAGATTCCAGAAACTTATATGTGGGTTGCCCCAATACCTAAAAAGCTTTTAAAACAAAATGATTTTGTTTTAAAAGCTTGTAAAGATAAGAAAATACCATATGTTGATTATTTAATTTATCGAAAAGGATATGTTTTATCAAAAGAAGATCAAAATTTTATAGAATGTTTGAAAAATGGAATCGAACAAGTAAAGTAAAAAAATGTACATGTAATGTGAAAAAAATAACTTGATATATAAAAAAAAGCATATCACTATGCCTTTTTAGTATCTAACCAAAAATAAATGTAAGTGCTATCATTAGAGATAGGAAAAGAGGAGAATAAGTTATGCAAAGATTTACATTACCTAGAGATTTATATCATGGAAAAGGAGCATTAGAAGCTCTAAAAACTTTAGAAGGAAAAAAAGCAATTGTATGTGTTGGTGGAGGATCAATGAAACGTAATGGTTTCTTAGATCGTGCTGTTAACTATTTACAAGAAGCTGGAATGGAAGTTAAATTATTTGAAGGTATTGAACCAGATCCATCAGTTGAAACTGTTATGAAAGGTGCAGCTGTTATGGAAGAATTTAATCCAGATTGGATTGTAGCTATGGGTGGAGGTTCACCAATTGATGCGGCTAAAGCAATGTGGATTAAATATGAATACCCTGATATCACATTTGAAGATATGTGCAAAGTATTTGGTATTCCAAAATTACGTAAAAAAGCTCATTTCTGTGCAATCCCATCTACAAGTGGTACAGCTACAGAAGTTACTGCTTTTTCAATTATTACAGACTATAATAAAGGAATTAAATATCCTATCGCTGACTTTGAAATTACACCAGATGTTGCTATTGTTGATCCTGATTTAGCTGAAACAATGCCAGTTAAATTAGTTGCTCATACTGGTATGGATGCAATGACTCATGCTATTGAAGCATATGTTTCTACAGCAAACTGTAATTATACAGATCCACTTGCTATTCATGCAATTGAATTAATTCAAGCTAACTTAGTAAAATCATATAATGGAGATATGGCAGCAAGAGATACAATGCATGATGCTCAATGTTTAGCTGGTCAATCATTCTCTAACGCTTTATTAGGTATCGTTCACTCAATGGCACATAAAACAGGTGCTGCTTTCGTTGATCAAGGTGGACATATTATTCATGGTGCAGCTAATGCAATGTATTTACCAAAAGTTATTGCTTTCAATGCCAAAGATCCAACAGCTAAAAAACGTTATGGTGTCATCGCTGATTACATGCATTTAGGTGGAGCAGATGATGATGAAAAAGTTGCTTTATTAATTAAATATTTAAGAGGTATGAATGATGAATTAAATATTCCTCATGGAATCAATAAATATGGCGCAGATGGTATGCCAGCTGAAACTGGATTTGTTCCAGAAGATATCTTCTTAGCACGTGTTGATGAAATTGCTGATAATGCAATTGCTGATGCATGTACAGGATCAAACCCACGTATTCCAAACCATGATGAAATGGTTGCTTTATTAAAAGCTTGCTACTATGATACAGAAGTAGATTTCTAATAGAATAAATGAGGTCCTAAATAGAGGACCTCTTTTTTATGTATATATACTATAAATACGTTTTTTAGGTGTTTAATACATACTTATGAAAACAATATTTCTTTTATTTATCTATAATAAAGATAGATAAAGGGGGTAGCTATTATGAAGTATGCAATATTAGATGGAAAATTAACTCATATTTCTAAAGTGAAAAAAGGAACAATTGCCAGAGTTTTTGGATACAGTGATGATTTAGTAATAGCTGTAGGTGGTAGGGAAAGAAAATATTGGAAATATTTAGATGTGAAACGTACAAGAATGTATCAAGAATTATAGGAATAACATTGTTTATTCCTTTTTTTGTTTGTATAATAGAATTATTGGAGGTTATAGGATGAAATATGGAAATGAGATAAAAAATATATGTCATCTTGCATGGCCTGCTATTATTCAAGAAGCAATGAATACGGTAGTGACTTATGTAGATACAGCGATGGTTGGTTCTATGGGAGCAACAGCTTCTGCAGCAGTTGGTTTAACATCTACTGTTACTTGGTTGTTAGGAAGTATTTCGGTTGCCTTTGGAGTGGGTGTCTTAGCCGTATGTGCTCAATCAGATGGCGCTAAAGATTATAAAAAAGTACAGATTGCGGGTCAACAAGCCTTATTTATTTCTTTTATTATAGGATTGATAACAACTATTATTAGTATCATAATTGCTCCATTTTTACCTGGTTGGCTCAATGGTGCCAAAGAAATAAGGCATGATGCTTTTTTATATTTTTTAATTGTATCAGCACCATTTATATTTAGAACATTTATTATTATTCTCTCTTCAACTTTAAGAGCTGTTAAAGATATGAAAACACCAATGATGATCAATGTTTATATGAATATAATCAATATCGTTTTAAATTTCTTTTTAATTTATCCGACAAGAAAGATATTTGGTATAACTGTTTATGGAGCTGGTTTATCCGTAGCCGGAGCAGCGATAGCTTCAGCTATTTCTTATATTGTTGGAGGAATCTTGATTTTTAGACATTATTATCAAAATAAAATCTTTGATTTTAAACATACAGGATTTCATTTTCATAAACCAGTATGTTTAGAATGTTTAAAAATTTCTATTCCTGTTGTTATGGAAAGAAGTGTTATTTGTTTAGGACATGTTACTTTTGCTTCGTTGATTGCTAAATTAGGAGTTGTTTCTTTGGCAACACATTCGATAGCAATTCAAGCAGAACAAGCGTTTTATGCACCGGGGTATGGTTTCCAATCAGCAGCAAGTACACTTGTAGGAAATGCTGTTGGTGAAAAAGATGAATCTAAAGTTAAAAGAATGACGTATCTTACATGTGCAATTACTTTAAGTATCATGGCTATTGCTGGTGTTTTATTATTCATAAATGCTCAAAATATTATGTCGATTTTTACTCCTGATCAAAAAGTTATCGCTTTAGGAACTAGGGTATTAAGGATTGTTTCTATTAGTGAACCAATCTATGGTATCTTGATTATTTTAGAAGGAACTTTTAATGGAATGGGGGATACCAAAGCACCATTTGTATTTTCTTTGATTACGATGTGGGGAATAAGGATTTTTGGTTCAATGCTCATGATCAATGTCTTTTCATTTGGACTTGAAAGTGTTTGGATCATGATGGTTTTAGATAATATTTCTAGATGTTTATTATTATCAACACGTTTTTTGAAAGGAAAATGGAAATATCGGGTTTATCAATAGGAGGAAAGAAAATGAAATATAAAAAATTTGAAAATACAATTATCGCAAGAATTGATAAGGGTGAAGATATTGTTGAACAAGTTAAAAATATTGCTTTAAAAGAAAATATCAAACTTGCAAGTATTCAAGCTTTAGGTGCAATTAATGATTTTACAGTCGGTGTTTTTAAAACAAAGGAAAAGAAATATTATGCTAATGAATTTAAAGGTGATTATGAAATTGTATCTCTTACGGGAACTATTAATACAATGAATGGTGAATATTATAGTCATATGCATCTATCTGCTGGAAATGATCAAGGAGAAGTTTTTGGTGGTCATTTAAATAAAGCAATTGTTTCAGCAACGTGTGAAATGGTTATTCAAGTCATCAATGGACAAGTAGATCGTTACTTTGATGAAGAAATTGGTTTAAATTTATTAAAATTATAAAGGAGCTATCTATGGAATATTTAACATTACCACAAACGGATTTAAAGGTATCAAAGATTGCTTTAGGATGTATGAGAATTGCTGATAAAAGCATTGAAGAAGTGGAAGAACTTGTCAAAACTGCTCTAGAATCAGGAATTAATTTTTTTGATCATGCAGATATTTATGGTGGAGGAAAATCAGAAGAATTATTTGGTGAAGTATTAAAAAGACATCCTGAATATAGAAAACAGATGATTATTCAAACAAAGTGTGGTATTGTTCCTGGAAAAAGATATGATTTTTCTAAGGAACATATCTTAAAATGTGTCAATGAATCATTAGAAAGATTACATACAGACTATGTAGATATTCTTTTGCTTCATAGACCAGATGCTTTATGTGATCCTCAAGAAGTTGCTGAAACTTTTAATGAATTATATGAAGCTGGAAAAGTTCATTATTTTGGTGTTTCTAATCACACACCTTTACAAATAGAATTATTAAAGAAATATTTAAAATATCCAATTATTATTAATCAATTACAATTATCAATCGTTCATTCAGTAATGATTGATTCAGGATTAAATATGAATATGAAAGAAGCATTTGCGCAAGATAAAGATGGTGGTGTTTTAGATTATTGTCGTTTAAATGATATTACGATCCAACCATGGAGTTCAATCCAAGCTTCTTGGGCGGAAGGAACTTTTATTGATCATCCAAATTATCAAAAATTAAATGATGTTATGCAACAATTAGCTCATAAATATCAAGTAACTAAACCAGCAATAGCGATTGCTTGGTTACTTCGTCATCCTGCACATATGCAACCAATCGTAGGGACAACATCCTCTCAACATTTAAAAGAAACAATTAAAGCATGTGATTTTACGCTTACAAGACAAGAATGGTATGATCTCTATCTTGCAAGTGAAAAACCACTACCATAGAAAGTTGCTTAGGCAACTTTTTATATACTTTATAATAAAAATAATATTTGTTGAATAAATATAATATATTGATATAATAAAGATGGGTGATGTTTATGAAATATAAAAGAATATCTACAAAAGATTATTTAGTAAATGAAGATCAATTTATTGATTTATTAGAAAATAAAGCTTTAGAAGGATGGTATTTAAAAAATATAAGTCTAAATTTTTTAACATTTGAAAAAAGAACACCACAAAGAAAGCATTATAAAATATATTATAAACAAATAAATAAAGATATAAAAGAAGCAGGATGCCGTATTATTGTTAATTATTTCGGGTTACAAGTAGTAGAAGTTGAAGATCTTTTTGCTCAACCTTTAAAACAAGATGTAGGTGATAAAAAAGAAATCTTATCAACGATCTATAATTTTACAACTCATTATTTTTTAATGATCATGGCCATTGTTTTATTAATTGCTTATCAACCTTTTAAAATACATGGGTTACCAAGTTTACCTTATTTGACTTTTTATTTTGGTACTTATTTATTTTATACTGCTGTAAGTCTTATAAGCTTCTCTTTGTTCTTTTCTGGCTTATGTAATCTATCACATTTAAAAAAAGTAATGAAAAATAAGCCCTTTTATTTAGAAAATATTTTTAATACTTTATCTAAAATAAATCTTTATGTTGGGATTATTTTGATTTTATTAGATTTATTAAAACAAAATGGTTTCAAATCATTTCTGATTTTACTTATTTCTTGGTTAATTGGTTATCTTGGACATCTTTATAAAGAAAAAAATCAAAAATCTAATGCGATTGTTTATCTTTGTGTTATTGCTACAATTGCTTTAAGTTTGTATAACCATCCAGCAGATGGCGATCCTTATAGCGCTATTGAACCTGTCCAAAGCTTACAACAACCTTATAGCTATGAAGATGGTGGAATGTTATATCAAGGATATTCTATTGAAGGGGATCATGGAATGATGGAAGGCTATTATAAAGGATATACGGTAGCTATTTCAAAAGATATTTTTGAATATCAAGTAGAAAATATTTTTAAAAATAAAATAGCTTATAAAAAAATTATTCAGCAATATCCTCTGATAACTCAAAAAGATAGTGATTTATGTTTTAAATATAAGCAAAAATATGTTGTATTAAAGGGTCAAGAAGTTTTTTATATCAATAACAAAGAAGGATTACCACTTTCTAAATGTATTAAATATTATCAACGATTAAAGATCTAAGAATTTCTTAGATCTTTTTTGTATTAAAATAATAAAAATAATATTGATATATAAATAATATAATAATATAATAAAAGTAAGGAAAAGATAAATTACATCTCTAGGCAAATAAAGTATTTATTAGAATATATGTAGAAAGGAATGTGAGATTTATATGAAGATAATAGATAAAGTATGGGTCTTTGATTATTTAATGGAAATTTTTATGATCATGACCATGGTTTGTGGTCAAAGCTTACTTACAAATTCTTTAAATTCTTTAGGATATATTAGTATTCATATTAGTTTTATTATTTATTGTTTATTTTATTTTTTACCTATTTTATATTTTATTGCCTTATGGAATAGTGATGTCATAGATTATCGAAAAAATATAATTCTACTTATTATCTTATTTATCTTTAATAAATTATTTCATGGAAATCAAGTTCAACTTTCTTTTCCATTACCTGCTATAGATTTTTATGTAGTTATTTGTTTAATTATAACGATAGTATTTTATATAAGGAGAAAAAATGATGAAAGTAAAACTCATTTTAAGTCTTGATCAACTAGAAAAAGCATATAAGGAATATAAAAAAGCCTTTCGTTTTTCTGGGTTATTCTTTGGTATTCATCAAGAAATAATGGAAGATAAAGATTTTGAAAAATATTTATATTTTTCAAGTGATAAAGTTGAATGTTATGATATAGAAAAACATAATCTTTTTGAAATAGACTATGATGATTTTTATGAAGTTGATCTATCTTTAAAACAAAAGGTAGTTTGTATGTTAGTAACAACAAGAAATCAACAATATTCTTTTGAATGTAAACAAGATGCACGTTTTTTACAAATAATTGATCTTTTTGAACAAAAGAAAATAAGATATATAGATAGAAGTCATTTTATTTCAATCAAGCGATAATCATTGAAAGAAGGGAAATTTACCCTTCTTTTTCATTTAATGAATAAATCTTAATAGAATGAAAACAGGAGGGATAAAATGATTTATTCGCTTATTGTACTAACAGCAGGCTTTTTTGTTTTAGTGAAAGGAGCGGATTGGTTTGTAGATGGAGCATCTTCACTGGCAAGTATTTTTCATGTTTCTCAATTAGTTATTGGATTGACGATTTGTGCGATGGGAACCAGTTTGCCAGAGGCAGCTGTTTCATTAGTAGCAGGGTTAAAAGGAAATTCAGGAATTACCATTGGGAATGTTGTTGGAAGTAATATTTTAAATATTTTGATTGTTTTAGGAATGAGCGCTTTGATTACAAAAATAAAGATTGAAAAATCAACATTGTTCATTGAAATTCCTTATATGTTGCTTTCAAGTCTTGTTTTACTTGTTATGGGAAAAAGTCAACAAGTTGTATCGTTTCAAGAAGGACTTATTTTAATAGGTATGTTTATCGTTTATTTACTTTATTTGTTTTGGCTGTCACAAAAAGAAAGTGAGGAGGAAGTCTCTCCACAATACTCTTTTATAGGATGTGTGTTGTTGATTGGTTTAGGTATCTTTTTTGTTATGATTGGTAGTCAACTGGTTGTTAAAGCAGCCACTCAAATAGCTTATTGGTTCCATTTTTCTCAAAGATTCATCGGTTTAACGATTGTTGCTTTTGGAACATCATTGCCTGAATTAGTAACCTCTTTACAGGCAGCTAGAAAAGATCATGTGGGTATTGCGATTGGAAATATTGTCGGAAGTAATATTTTTAATATTTTATTTATTGCTGGAGGTGTTTCTTTAATTTGTCCAGTACCTTTTGAAAGTAAATTTATTGTAGATATGTTTGTAGCTATAGGAAGTGGTTGTTTATTATGGCTTTTAACGATTTATCGACATGAATTAAATAGAATAGGTGGTCTTTTGATGTTACTTTCCTATGTAGTGTATTTAATCTATTTGTGTTAAACGGAAAGAAGAAACATAGAATGATATAGGTGATATAATGAAATTATTGATTAGTTTTTTGATGATTTTTCAAATGATTTGTACCAATGTCGAGTTTTATGGAAAGAGTTATATTGTATATGATAGTTTAAATCAATATGTTGTAGAAGGCAGAAATATAGATTATTTACAAAGTGTTGCTTCAATTTCTAAAATTATGACTGCCATCGTTGTTATTGAAAATAGTCGCTTAGATAAAAAGATTACAGTTGATGAAACGATTAATAAAGCTTATGGGAGTTGTGTCTATATACATATAAAAGATCGAATTACGATTCAAGATCTTTTATATGGTTTAATGCTTCGAAGTGGGAATGACTGTGCTTTAATGCTGGCTAAAAGTGTTGGTGGAAGTGTTGAACGTTTTGTGGAAATGATGAATGAAAAAGCTAGAGATATAGGGATGAAACAGACACATTTTTCGAATCCTTCAGGTTTAGATGAAGAAGATGAAGGAAATTTATCAACAGTTAAAGAAATGGCGATGCTTTATCGTTATTGTTGTCAAAATCCTCTTTTTAATCAAATTGTTAAAACAAAAGAGTATAAAAGACTAGATGGAAAAGGTTATTGGCATAATAAAAATCGTCTTTTAAAAGAATACCCTTATTGTGTTGGTGGTAAAACAGGTTATACCAAAAAAGCCAAAAGAACATTGATTACACGAGCTATAAAAAAACAAGTTGATTTAATTATTGTTACTTTTAATTGTGGAAATGATTTTGAGTTTCATCAAAAAAAGTATGAGGAATGTTTTAAAAATTATGAAAAACTTGTGTTGTTTGATAAAGGGGTTAGAAATATTAAAGGAAACTGGTACTTGTTTGAAAATGATTTGTTGATGTCAAAAGAAAAGGATGAAAGTGTAAGTTATTTGATTCATAATGAAGAAATGTTTATTTATAGAAATCAAACGTATATTAAAAAAATTAAATTAAAGAAATATCGGTTTAGAAATTTTTATTTAATGATCTTAAAGGATCTAGTTTATGAATAAGATCTTTCATTATGGGATTATTCTTTTTATTATTGTTGGTTTGATTTTTAATAAACAAGAAGCCATGTTAAAAGCTCTTTTACAAACACCTTTTGATGTCTTTGAACTTTGTAAAACACTCATTTTAAGTATTTGTTTATGGAATGGCTTATTAAAAATCATTCAGGCTTCAAATATGGTGAATCATTTAAATTTTCTATTTAAACCACTATTACGTTGGATCTATGGACGATGTATTCAAGATGAACAAATCTATCAAGCACTATCTTCAAATTTGATTGCTAATCTATTAGGACTTGGAACACTTGCTACAATGAGTGGTTTACAAGCAATTTCTAAATTAAAAGAAAAGAATTATCCCCTTCAAATAAAAATACTAGTAGTAATCAATACGGCAGGTTTTTCTATTTTACCAACTACCATGATGACAATTAGACAAAATTATCATAGTCAAAATATTTTAGCTTTTTATCCTTATAGTTTATTTATTGGTTTTTCAATTACAATTATAGGAATTGTTATTATTAAGGTGATTGAACATGTCTAATTTAATTCTACTTATTATTTTATGGAGTTTTTTAGAATGTGCTTATAAAAAAATACCTATTTATGAAGAATTTATTACAGGAGTCAAAGAAGGAATGCATTATTTAATGATTCTTTTTCCTTCTTTAATGCTTCTTACTTTATGGGTCAATCTTTTTTTAAGTAGTGGTTTTATCTCTTTAATAGGTACTTTCTTTATTCGATTTTTTTCAATTCCCCTTGATTTATTATTAATGGCTTTTACAAGACCAATAAGTAGTCAAACTTCTCTTATTATTTTAAAAAGAATTTATGATCATTATGGAATAGATCATCTTTATAGTTTAATGGGATCAATTTTACAAACTGGAAGTGATACAACTTTATATGTTGTTTCTTTATATTATGGAAGTATTCATTTAAAGAAGTATAGCTATACATTATGGTTAGGCTTTTTCTTAGATTTTCTTTCATTTGTTTTTATGCTTTGTTTTTATTATTTAGGAATGATTTCGTAAGTTTTTAATATATTGGAATAAAAGGAGTTATGATAATGGAAACGAAACAAATTCTTAAAGATATTGGTAAAAGATGTCAAGGTGATATTTATTTAGGAATTGTTGGACCTGTAAGAAGTGGAAAATCGACTTTTATTAAAAGATTTATGGAAATGGCGGTTATTCCTTATATTGAAGATCCTGATGTAAAGATAAGAACGATCGATGAACTTCCACAATCAGGAAAAGGCAAAATGATTATGACTGTAGAACCTAAGTTTATACCGAATCAAGCCGTTAAGATAGATTTACAAGATGATTTTAAAATCAATGTACGTTTAGTTGATTGTGTAGGATATGTGATTGAAGGGGCAAGTGGTTATCAAGATGACAGTGGGATACGTCTTGTTAAAACACCATGGTATAATGAAAGTATACCTTTTGATCAAGCAGCTAAAATTGGAACAAAAAAGGTTATTCAAGATCATTCAACGATTGGAATCGTTGTTACTAGTGATGGTAGTTTTCTAGATATTGATGAACAAAGTTATCACAGTGCAACAAAAGAAATCATTCAAGAGTTGCAAGATATAGGGAAACCATTTATTGTGATTGTCAATAGTAAAGATCCTTCAAGTTCAAAGTGTCAAAATGTTGTTGAAAGTTATCAAAAAGAATACGATGTACCAATCATTGCTATTGATACAACCAACATGTTAGAAACTCAAATCGTGCATCTTTTACAAGAAGCACTTAATGAATTTGGAATTCATGAAGTGAAAATTGAAGTTCCACGTTATATTGCAATGTTAAATCAAAAACATTGGTTAAAACAAACATTAGATGAAGCACTAAAAAATTCATTAGTAGAAATCAAAAAAATAAAAGATGTCAAACATCTTACAGAAGGTATTGAATCGTATGACTTTGTTAAAAGAGCTTATTTAAAAAGTGTCGATACATCTCATTCTTCAGCGACGATTCGCATTGAAGAAAGAAATGGTTTATATGATGAATTACTAACAAATATTGTTGGTTATGAAGTAGATCGTTCTTCTATTCTTGCCTTGTTACAAGAATTGATGACTATCAAGGATGAATATGATGGTATTTCGAATGCCCTTAGTATGGTAAGACAAACAGGTTATGGTTATGCGATTCCTCGTTTAGAAGAAATAGAATTATCAAAACCAGAAATTATTAAACAAGGTTCTAGATATGGAATGAAGTTAAAAAGTAAAGCAGCAACCACTTATATGATTAAAATTGATATTGAAAGTACATTTGAACCAATTATTGGTTCAAAGCAACAAGCGGAAAGCTTTATTGATTATTTAAATCATAATGGAAATGATAAGGAAGCTATTTTTTCATGTGATGTTTTTGGCAGAAAATTAGGTGATTTAATAGAAGAAGGGATGTATTATAAATTGAATATGATTCCAGAAAATGCAAGTTTAAAAATACATGATATATTGTCAAAAATTGTAAATAAAGGTAAATCAAATGTGATAGCAATTGTTTTATAATTTTTTAAAAAAGTTCTTTAAAAATCTCTTGAAACAACATTTTTTAGATGCTATACTAACCTAGTATTTTTATTATTGCGGGGTGTGAAAATGAATAAGAAAGAATTAGTTGAATCAGTTTCAATAGAACGTAATTTAACAAAAAAAGAAGCAGAACTACTTGTAGATACTGTGTTTAATACGATTACTAGAAGCGTTGTTGAAGGAGATAAGGTACTTATTTCTGGATTTGGTACTTTTAAAGTCAATGATCGTAAAGCTAGAAAAGGAATTTCTCCTAAAACTCAAGAAGAAATGATTATTCCTGCTAGTAAAACAGTGACATTTAAACCTAGTAACAGATTAAAAGATGCTATGAATTAAGCATCTTTTTCATTTTCTGTTCATAATAGAAGTGTAAACTATAAATCGAGGTGAATAAAATGTTTAATTATTACTATTATACAAATTCTTATTATATGTTAGGGAATATACTTGTTCTAGTTGGTGTTGCTTTGATGGCACTTGCACAAATGAAAGTTTCAAGTGCTTATAATAAATATTCAAAGGTTCAAAATAGTAGACATTTAACGGGCTATGATGTGGCGCGAGAAATTCTTGATCAACATGGTTTGTCTTCTGTTCAAATCTTTGAAGTTCAAGGACGTTTAAGTGATCACTATAATCCAAGTAACCAAACATTACATCTATCTCGTGATATTTATCATGGGACAAGTATTGCTTCACTTGCGGTAGCTGCTCACGAATGTGGACATGCACTTCAACATCAAGAAGGTTATAGACCATTGACATTTAGAAATGCTATCGTTCCTGTATGTAACTTTTCTTATAATTTAGGATGGGTTGCCATTATGATTGGTCTTTTTATGGGAAGAACATCTATTGCTTGGATTGGTGTTTTACTTACAAGCTTAATGTTATTATTTCAAATTGTTACCCTTCCAGTTGAATTTGATGCATCTTCTAGAGCTTTGAGTATTTTAAATGATCGTTATTTAGTTCAAGATGAATATTTTGGAGCTAAAAAAATGTTAACAGCTGCAGCGCTAACCTATGTTGCAGGAATGTTATCGACCCTTCTTTCATTGCTTAGAATTGTCTTAGTTGTTTTAGGAAATGATCGAGGAAGAGACTAAGCCAAAAGGCTTTTTCTTTTTGTTTAAAAAGGTTATAATAAGGTGGCATGGAGGAATAATGTATGAAAGCTTTTTTTAGAAAACATCGTTTTAAAATCGTGTTAACATTTTTAGTTATTGTTTTTGTATATATATGTTTTTACATGCTTTGGGTACATGTTCCTTACACAAAGCATAAAAATGATTTAGTAAGTATACAAGAAGAAATATGTAGTCAATACCATTATGACTATGATGACTATTTTAATGCTTATCAAAATAAGAAAATAAATTATATTGTTAAAGTGAAAAATAAAAAGAAAACAATGTATGTTGTATGTAATAAAAAATTAAAAAAGGTGGATACTTTTGAAGGTGAAACTATTTCTAAAAAAGAAGTGAAGAATGCTTTTGTTCAAAAATATCAAGTAAATCCAACAAAAGTAGAGATAGGATATGAAAATGATCAATTTGTTTATTGTTTAACTTATAAAGGAAAGGATACTTTATTATATGCGTTTTATTCTTTAGATAATGGAGAATTTTTGAAAGCATATAAATTATAAAAAGATATGATTAAATATTTAAAAGATTTAGAATGTATAAATTTAGAAAGATTATTACTTTTAAGAGGGAAAGAACTCTCTTTGACAGATGAAGAATGTCATATATTACTATTGATTGATACTTTTGTTACGTTGCATAAAAAAATGATTACACCTTCATTATTATTAAAATATTCATCACTTACTCCTCATGAAATGGATCATATTTTAGATTCTCTTTTAAAGAAAAAATGGATTTTTAATAAAAATGGAGCGATATGTTTAAATCATTTTGAAGAAAAACTTTTAGAAAATAAAGAAGCTCCAGTAGAAGAAAAAATGAATATGATTGATATTTTTGAAGAACAATTTGGTAGACCATTAACACCGATGGAATTTGATAGTATTAAAGAGTGGGTTCAAAGCGGTTATAGTGAAGAAATGATTTTAAAAGCTTTAAAAGAAGCTGTTAAAAGTCAAGTTTTAACTTTAAGATATATTGAAGGTATTTTAATTAATTGGGCTCAAAATGGAGTTAAAGAAAGATATATTGATGAAAAACCACAAGAAAGAAAAGTAAAAGAAAGTCATTATCATTGGTGGGAAGATGAATAAAGAAAAAACAAACAAAGTATTAGATTACTTTGAAGAACTCTTTCCTGATGCTCATTGTGAACTCAATCATCAAAATGTCTTTGAACTTTTAGTAGCTGTCATGCTTTCAGCACAAACAACTGATAAAAAAGTCAATCAAGTGACAGCTTCACTTTTTAAAAAGTATCCTACTGTTGAATCTTTTGCTTTAGCATCTTTAGAAGATTTACAAGATGATATTAAAATTATTGGGCTCTATAGAAATAAAGCTAAAAATTTAAAGAAAATGGCACAGGTTTTGCTTGAAGAATACAATGGTGAAGTGCCAAAAACAAGAAAAGAATTAGAAAGTTTACCAGGAGTAGGGAGAAAAACAACGAATGTTGTTTTATCTGTTGGTTTTGATGAACCTGCATTTGCTGTAGATACACATGTTGAACGGATTTCTAAAAGATTAGGCTTTGCTAAAAAAGATGATACAGTAAATGATGTTGAAAGAAAGGTTTGTCGTTCTATTCCTAGAGATAGATGGAATAAAGCACATCATCAGTTCATATTCTTTGGTAGATATTTTTGTAAAGCACAAAATCCAAATTGTAAAGAATGTCATTTATATGATATGTGTAAAGATAAAATAAAAGAAGTGAGAAAATAAGCATGGATCAAAATATTCAAAAAATATTAGAAATAAAAAATAAAAAAATGCAAAAAGCATTTAATCAAAATCATATTGAATTACTTTTTTTAGATAACAAACAAGAATTATTAAATTATTTAGATTTTTTACTTAAAGATGATCAAACAGTAGGTGTTGGTGGTTCAATGACTTTATTTGAAACAGGAGTTATTAATTATTTAAGAAATAAACCTGTTCGTTTTTTAGATCGTTATCAAGAAGGTCTTTCTAGAGATGAAATTGAAGATGTTTTTCATCAATCATTACTCGCTGATGTTTATTTAACAAGTTCAAATGCAATCGATAGAAATGGAAATCTTTATAATATTGATGGAAATGGAAATCGAGTAGCAGCAATGATTTATGGTCCTAAAAAAGTGATTGTGATTGTTGGCATGAATAAGATTTTTGATGATGAAGATTCAGCTATTCAACATATTAAAAACATATCATGTCCAGCCAATGCATTACGTTTACATAAGAACACACCATGTGTTCAAGTTGGAAAATGCGTAGATTGTCAAAGTGATGATCGTATATGTAGTGCTTATGTGAAGATTGCAAGGCAACCGTTAAGTAGAATGACGGTGCTTGTTATAAATGAAGAATTAGGATATTAGGGGGTAATACTATGTTTGAAAAAGTAAATATTCAAGATTTAAAGTTTAATCCTTTTGATGAAATTAGTAATCATTGGGTACTTATTTCAGCTAAAAAAGATGGAGTTATTAATACAATGACAGCAAGTTGGGGACAACTTGGGCATTTATGGGGTAAAAATGTAATGACTGTTTATATTCGACCTCAAAGATATACGAAAGAATTTGTAGATGCCGGAGATTATTTTACAGTTACTCTATTTGATGGTTATAAAAAGGAATTAGGTGTTTTAGGTTCTAAATCTGGTAGAGATGGCGATAAAATTGCTGAAGTTTCTTTTGATATAGAGGAAGTAGAAAATCAACCAACTTTTAAACAAGGTAAGATGGTATTTGTATGTAAAAAGATTTATAGTGATATGATTGATCCTAAACAATTTATTGATTCATCTTTAGATGAAAGATGGTATCCACAAAAAGATTATCATCAAAGATATATTGGTGAAATTATTGCTGTTTATGAAAATAAATAGGAGTTAAAAGAGGTTCGAATGAACCTCTTTTATGCGTCTGAACGTTCAAATTTATTTTTCATTGAAAGACTTAATTCGTTTAAAACAAGTGAAATTGTTTTATTTGTTTTTTCTTTTAACATATCAGCTATTTTTTGATTGGCTTGATGTTTAAGTTGAAGTTGTTTGTCTAAATCGTTTTCTTTTTGTAAAAGTTCATCATAGATGTTTATTAAGTGATGTCCTTTAGCCATAACATTTTTTTGATAACGTTCGATATGAATAGATGATTTCTTATAGGAAGCGTCTGCCATAGCTGCAATTAAACGACTTGACCAATAGAAATTATCTGTAGAAACAGTATCTGTTGTATTAGATAAATAATCTGGTGTTTCACTGATACTTCCATAGAAAGGAACCAATGCGTTAAAGACATTTGATGCATAGGCAATCCATTCAATTGCTTGGAAAGACTTAGGTACATCATTTCTTAATTGAATAACTGATAAAAAGTCATTACGATTAATTCCTATAGGACGATACATTCCTTTTTGAGATAAATCACCATAAGATTTATAAGGATCATAATTAGTTCCTTGAAAATGTAAAGAAAGAGCATATTTAACATCTTCAACAGTGATTTTCTTTTCTGGTACTTGTGACCATGGAATATCATCATCATATGGTTGATGAGTAAATGTATGTGGATTCAAATATCTTTCAATATCAAAAGCACGAGGTGTGTTATAGACATGATCTGAATCATCATGACTTCCAAAGGTGTCACGAGCATTAAATTTAGAATTTAAAGAAAGATCTAGATGATATTTTTCTATGAATTCTTTCATATCTGAAGAACACATATGATTTTTCTTGGAAGTAAGTGCATCTTCTAAATCAAAATTATCAATACCAAATTGATTAGGCATAGCTACATAGTGATCATCAGGTACTTTTTTTGCAATCCAATGATGTCCACCAATTGTTTCTAACCACCAAATCTCATCATGATCTTGAAAAGCAATCCCATTCATTTCATAAGTTCCATATTTTTCTAAAAGACTCCCTAATCTTTCAACACCTTCACGTGCACTATGAATGTATGGTAAAACAATATAAACGATATCTTCTTCACCAATTCCTCCAGAAATATGATTGATTTCATCATATTCAACAAGTGGATCAGCACCTAAAACACGTGGATTTGAAGTGATTGTTTCAGTTGCAGTCATTGCAATATTTTCTTCATTAATACCACTTGCAGCCCAAATTCCCTTTCCTTTAACTGCATTTGGCATAGCTGTATACGACATTGGATTATCAGGTAAATCAATTTCTAAATGCGAAATAACAGTTTTATATTTTCTTTTTTGTTCTTTTGAAGAAATAACGACGAACTTTTTTGGAGTGAACCCATCAGCACCAGAATCATCATTTCTAGCAATCATTGTTGAGCCATCATAAGAAGCGTTTTTCCCCACTAATAATGTTGTACAAGACATATATTTTTCCCCCTTTGTACCTTATTATAATATAAAAAAAGGGAATTTCATCCCTTATTTTTGATATTTAATTGTATAACGATTTCTACCATTTCTTTTTGAATGATAAAGAGCATCATCAGCTATTTTAAAAATATTATCAAAATTTTGTTCATTAGAAAATGTATAAACTCCCATGCTTATTGAAAAATGTATCCCGTGATGAGAAAGAGAAATTTCATTTAGATGAGACATTAATTGGTTACAAGGATAAGTCAAATCATCATGTACATTTTTTAAAAAAACAACAAATTCATCGCCACCCATACGAATAACGATATCATTTGGATTTGTATGAAATAACAAATATTTTGCAAGAGCAATCAATAATTCATTTCCCACTAAATGTCCATAAGTATCATTTACTTCTTTAAAATGATCAATATCTAAAACAATTAAAGCGTTTTGTTGCTTTGGATTCTTTTTAATATATTCATCAATGATATATTTTCCAGCTTCAAGATTATACAAATGAGTAAGAGAATCTCTTTGAGCTTGTTGTTTTAAAGAGTTTTGTTCATGCCAATTAACAGTAATATCAGAAGCTGTTGCAAGTATGATTTCTGCTTCATCATTCGAATTATAGATGACTGTTGCATCGAGTGTTTTAACACAGTATTCTTGTGAACCTCTATAATATTTACGATAGATAATAGGTCCTTTTATTTTTTGAGTAAATAAATCTACAATTTTTTGTTTATCTTCTTCAAAAACAGTTGATTTGGAAGAAGAAACATAATCTAGATAATGATCATAAATTTGTTTTTTAGATTGTTCTAAAATATCAATAATCATTCGATCATCTTGAATATGATATTCAAGAATAGAAATAGAATTATCTTTTAAAGCCATTTGATATTTCTCTTTTTCAACAGATGAAGCAAGTTCTCTGTTTTTAATAGAAGAAATATCACTTAAATAACATTGAACAATTAAATTTTTTTGATTATTGAAAATGAAATGTCCTTGATCATAAATCCATAAATAACTACCATCTTTTCTTTTAATACGATATTCTAAGTGGTGTCTTTCTAAAGCAGAAACATTTTCAGAAAGTGCTTTTATAACATTAAAAATATCATTTTTATGAATACAATTGGTCCAATGGTAATCAATATCATTTAAAAATTCTTCTTTGTTATCATATAATAAAAGTTCTAATAGATTATCATTAATATCAATAATTGAAAGCTGTTCATCTAATTTAAAAGAACATGAAGCAAGAATAAAAGGTGCTTCTTTTAAGTCCTTTGGTGTATTTCCAATAGAGGTATGAAGAAGTTCTATTTGATGATCTTTAAATACAATTGTATAAAAATATTTAGTTCTTGTTTGATATTCTTCCATATTAAGGTAAAAAACACCTTCAGTAATACATACAGAATTATTTTGATAAATAACAGTGCATGTAAACTGATCAATATAAAAAGTAAAATGATTTGATTTATAGGTTTTTATATGATTAATAATGTCATTGTATTTTAAGACATCTTCTGTATATAATCCCATGGCTTTAACATTTTTAGATAAATAAGGGATAAGTTGATCGATATCTTGATTACTAAAAATTAAATTTAAGACATCTTTTGTATATATTTTATAATTATCATTATCCATTAGTCTTTTCCTCTCTGATAGAGATATTATATCACAGATAGTTTTGTTTTAAATCAATAAATAAAAAACCATCCATTTAATGGATGGCTAATTTACATAAAAATGTATTGTTTTCTCTGTAGAAGAAGAACCATTTGATTCAACAAATTTAATAGAATATTGTTGACCATGAGATAAATTAGAAAATGTTGCATTTGCATGATTTACAGATGATAAAACATTACCATTTCGATCATAGATTGTAATTGTTACCGTATTACTTTGGCTTTGAGTATAAATATTTGCCTGAACAGAAGTTGCTGTAATTGTTGCTCCATCATTAATTTGACCACTGGCACATGAAAGAGAGGCATTAATATTTGATAAGTTTTGCAATAAATCTCTTTCTATTTTATTTGATGTACGATCAGGTGCTTTTTCATAACTATAGAAACCAGTAATCTTAAGATTAGATGTAACGGCATAGTTAAGTGTTCCTGATGCAGTAGAGAAATTTTCTCGGTGAAGCTCTTGACCATTTTGATCACTTACAACAACTGTATAAACAACTTTACCAAATGTTTTTGTTCCTTCGGTAGCATTTTCATCAGTAACAGCATTTTCTGGACTATATGGAGCAAAGTTAAATGAAAGACTTTGACCATTAAGACTTACATCAAATGAAGTAAGTTCACTTAAATTAAAGACATCACTATCAACACTTTGAGTAGGGGCAGTTCCTTTTTTAAACCAAGCTTGAATAATCATATCTTCGCTCATTCCTTCACTTGGTGAAACATATGGATAAATACCTTTGACCATCGCTGCTTGTTCAACATCATCTGGTTGATCAGGATAAGATTTTTGACTTCCTTTACTTTGTAAATGATTTAAAAGTGTTTGAACAACTTTACCAGGATAGGCTTTATATTGACTCGTTGTTTTACCTTTATCAATACCTTCTTTACCAAATCCCATCCATACAGAACAAATATAGTCCGATGTATAAGCTGACATCCATAAATCACGGCTTTTTCCAGCCATACCATTTTTAGCACTGCTTGACCAGTTAGATGTTCCCGTTTTAGCCCCGACATTATTAATACCAGAAACGTAAGCATAATTACCACTACCATTTTTTGTATAATCAAGCATGACTTGTCTTACCATAAAAGCACTTGCTTTTGAATAAGCACTTTGTTTTGCATTATTTTGGATTTCTTCATCGATATTAAAGGTTTCTCCAGTTTGTACAACTTCTACATAATTGATCGTATGACTTTCTGTGTAAAGACCATTATTAGAAATAGTAGCGTAAGCTCCTGCCATTTCAAGTGGGGAAATACCATAAGACCAACCACCAATGGCACTTGCTAGACCAATGTTTTCTTTTTCCATTGAAATACCTATGGATTCCATGGCTTCTTTGATTTTATCACTACCAATTTTTTGTTCTACTTCATCAAATGTTTTAATAGCAGGAATATTCCATGAATTTTCAAGAGCGTTTTCAACTGTCACTAAACCATGGAATTGACGATCCCAGTTTTTAAATTTACCATTATAGTAATCATCATCATTAATTGAATGTCCTGTAGACCAATCAAGATTTTCAAAAGCAAGTCCATAATCCAAAAATGGTTTTACGGAAGAACCAGGTTGTTGTTTTCTAGTAGCGTAGTTGTAATCCCCATAAGAATAATTACGTCCACCAATAACAGCAATAATTCGACCATCTTGGCTTGATTGAACAGCACCACCCATACGCATATCTTCATCACTATAATCATATTTTTCACCATTACCAATAGCAGCAGCTAAAGCTTGGGTTTCACTATTACAATATGTATAGATATTCATTTGTGTTTTTAAAGGATCTAATCCAGTTCTTTTCTTTACTTCATCTGTGACGATATCTACATAAGCTGCATTAACGGAACTGTTTGTAATTTTAGATGAGCATAACATGTTTTCAACCTTCACATTTTTGGCGTCATCACATTCTTTTTGAGTGATATAACCATGCTTCACCATAAGATTTAAAATTGTATTACGTCTTTTCGTAGCGTTATTTAAACAATAATAAGGATCATAGTTGTATGGTGAATTTAAACTTCCTGCAAGCATAGCTGCTTCTGGTAGGGTCAATTCACTAACGTCTTTATTAAAATAATAACGAGAAGCAGAAGAAATACCAATTGAACGTGTACTTCTACCAAAATAGATCTTATTTAAATAAAGTGTTAAAATTTCCTCTTTACTTAAAGCTTTATCCGCTTGGATAGCAAGAATAATTTCACTAAACTTTCTCGTATATGTTTTTTCAGCATTAGGGAAGTAAGTTTTTTTAATCAATTGTTGGGTGATTGTAGAACCTCCACCTCTAATACCTCCGGCTACTAAATTAGACATAGCTGCTTTAGCAATACGTGGCAAATCAAAACCATTATGTTCAAAAAAACGTGAATCTTCAGCAGCGACAACAGCATCGACAAGAACTTGTGGAAGATCTTCATACGTGATATTTTCTCTTGTTCCGTTTTCTTCACTACCATAAGTATAAAGAACTTGCCCTTGATCATCGTACATCACACTTGCACCGGATGATAAAAGTTTCTTTGCATCAAAGGTTTCTGTATCTTTATAGACACCATAGGCTAGAACACTCACGCCACCAATTAAAGCAACTAAGATACATATAGTAAGAGTGATAAATACTTTCTTTTTATTTATTTTCTTTTGAGTTTTATTTTTTTTCGAAGACATAAGATACCTCCATGTTTTTCTTATACAAGTATACCTTATTTTGTATATTAAAAGCAAATTTTAGCAAAAATAAAAGCCAACCGAAGTTGACTTTTTATTGATTTGCTCCTTGGTTTTGAGATTGATTGGTTCCTTGGTTTTGAGAAGGCTGACTATCTCCACCGGTATTACCACCCGTGTTATTGCCATTATTGTTATTACCATTAGTATTATCACCGTTATTATCATTATTAGAGTTATTATTAGAGTTATTATTAGAATTATTATTAGAGTTATTGTTAGAATTATTATTATTTTGATTATTTGAATTATTTTGAGATGATTGGTTATCATCTGTTGTTTGGGTTTCATTTGTTTCTGTTGTTTCTTCTGTTGTTTCTTCACTTACGGAAGCATGAGATTCATGTTTTGAACCTTTTTTATAATAATCATCTCCATCTTGTACAACAGTTGATGGTTGACTTGGATATGATTTTTTACCATCTTTACTTTGTAAATGTTTCAATAACCTTTGAACAACTTTACCAGGATAAGCTTTATAACGACTGGTTGTTTTTCCTTTTTCAATACCTTCTTGACCAAATCCCATCCATACTGAACAAATATAATTAGAAGTGTAAGCAGTCATCCATAAATCTCGACTTTTTCCAGCCATACCTTTTTTAGCACTGCTTCCCCAGTTGGATGTTCCTGTTTTAGCTCCAACATTAGAAAGACCGGATAGGTATGCGTAATTACCACTACCATTTTTAGTATAATCAAGCATAACATGTCTAATCATGAAAGCACTCGCTTTTGAATAATCACTTTGTTTTGCATTGTTTTGAATTTCTTTATCAATTTCAAAAGTTTCACCAGTTTGGACAACTTCTACATAATTAATTGTATGACTTTCTGTATAAAGTCCATTATTAGAAATCGTTGCATAGGCACTTGCCATTTCAAGAGGGGAAATTCCTTTATTCCATCCACCAATAGCATAAGATAAATTGGTTACATTACTTTCACTAGACATATCAATACCAATTGATGCCATTGCGGAAGTAACGCCTGATTTACCAATTTCTTTAGTCACTTCTTCATAAGTTTTAATGGCTGGGATATTCCAAGAATTTTCTAGAGCACTTGTAAGTGTAACAGTTCCATGAAATTGTCCATCCCAGTTTTTAGGAGTAAATTTACCTTTAGAATAAGGAGTATCCTCTAATGTTTTACCAGTACACCAATCTAAGTTTTCAAAAGCCAAACCATAATCTAAAAACGGTTTTACAGAAGAACCGGGTTGTTGCTTACTTGTTGCGTAGCTATAATTTCCAAAATTATAATTACGTCCACCAATGACAGCGACGATACGGCCATCTTGACTTGATTGGACGGCACCACCCATGCGCATATCTTCATCACTATAATCATATTTTTCACCGTTACCGATGGCACTTGCTAATGTTTGTGTATCAACATCACAATACGTATAGATATTCATTTGTGTTTTTAAAGGATTTAAACCAGTACGTTTTTTAACTTCAGCAGTTACAATGTCAACATAAGCAGCAAGTGTGTTATTATTTGTTGTTGGTGAAGCACAAAGCGTGTTTTCTATTTTGGTAGCTTTTGCTTCTTCATATTCTTGTTGTGTAATATAGCCATGAGTAACCATTAATTTTAAAATTGTATTACGTCTAGCAGTTGCTTTATCAAGGCAATAATATGGATCATAGTTATAGGGTGAATTTAAGCTACCTGCAAGCATGGCTGCTTCTGGAAGGGTTAATTCACTTACATCCTTATTAAAATAATATTTAGTTGCTGCAGCAATTCCAATCGAACTTGTACTTCTACCAAAATAGATTTTATTTAAATAAAGGGTTAAGATTTCTTCTTTACTTAAAGCTTTATCAGCTTGAATGGCTAAAATTATTTCACTTAATTTACGAGAATACGTTTTTTGTGCATCAGGGAAATAAGTCTTTTTAATCAACTGTTGAGTAATTGTAGAACCACCACCAGTGATTCCTCCAGCCTTTAAGTTAGATAATGCCGCTTTAACAATACGTGGTAAATCAAAACCATTATGTTCAAAGAAACGAGAATCTTCAGCAGCTACAATGGCATCTACTAAAACTTGTGGTAAGTCATCATAGGTAACATTTTTTCGTGTACCGTTTTCTTGGCTACCATAAGTATACATAATATCACCATTACTGTCATACATGACACTTGCTCCAGAGGATAAAAGTTTTTTTGAATCAAAAGCAGCTGTATTCTTATATACACTATAACCAAATATGCATGCAAAAACTAAGATTAAACAAAGAATAAGCATTGTTACTACTTGAATGATTTTTTTTGAATTTAATTTTTTTGTTTGTCTTTTCATTTAAATACCTCACAATAATATTGATCAATAATTTCTAAATAATGAAGACGAGGAAGAAATCCTTGCCTTATCAAATGACCTTTTTCTTTTATTGTTTCATAACGAAGGGATTTACGATCGTTTTTTCTATATGCTTCTACCATAAAAGAAGCATCTAAGAGATAAACTTCATTCACTTTTGTAAAGGCGATAATTAAAAAAGCAATTCCTCCATGATGAATGACTTTATCGAGATGATTAATTTGATGTAAAGAAATGTTCGTAAAGGGAAAAGATAATGTTTTTGTTTCTTTTGCTTCAAAATCAATATATTTTCCTTTATAAATACCATTATAATCTGTTGTTGAAGGGGTTCTAAAATAAGCTTCTACTATTTTTGCTGAACTTCTTTCTGGATAAGAAACCTTGACAATTTGAATAGGGGTAGGTTTTTTATGAATAACTGCAATATCATGTGATAAATAGTATTCATTTGTTAAGTTAATATCTTCTTCTAAGTTCATTCCACGGTGAGCAGTATTATGTTTACCTTCAATCATAGATGTATAATGATTATTTTTTTTCTTATTTGGATAATTAACCATAGAAACTCCTTTTTAGTTGCATATATATGGGTATTATAACACATATTTTTTTTGTGATAACAACTCTTTGATAAGAAATCATATTTTATCTTGAAAAAAGGAAATAAATTGGTACAATGAGGTAAAGGAGTTGAAAAGCATGGAATATAAAGTCGTATTAAGTCCAAAAAAAATTGTCAGTAAAGAATTTAAAGTTGATTTTAAAGGGTACAATGCGGATGAGGTTGATCACTTCTTAGATCAAGTTGTAAAAGATTATGAAGCTTTTGCTGGACTATTGAACAATTCTTATGATAGAATAGAACAGCTTGAAAGACGTCTTGCTGATCAAAAAGCTATGATAGCTCGATTAGAAAGAGAAAAAGCTTTACAAGATGATAATTTAAGAGCATTAGAAGATAATGTTTCTTCCAATGTAGATATCTTAAAAAGATTATCATTATTAGAAAAAGCAGTATTTCAAAATAAATAACAAATGACAGATAATCGCTGCTTCATTGAAGTAGAGGAAAGTCCAGGCTGCCACAATCTGCGATGATTGTAGTGTTTGTGCCTCACGAATCAATAAGTGAGGGTAGTATAAACTAACGACAGAAGGAAAACCTAAGGGCAACTATGGTAGAACTTCATAAATGGCTCCACAGAGACAATTCCATAGGAAACTATGGCTGAAAAGAGGAAAGCTCCGCAAGGCAGAAACCCAAATTTGGTAGGGGAACCTTTAAAACGGAATTGAACGGGATAGAGGACGTGTAAACGTAGATAAATGATTATCTAATACAGAACTTGGCTTATTATCATTTGTTTTAAATTGGCATGGAAACATGTCTTTTTTTAATAGAACCGAGGGGAAAATATGCAAAGAAAAACACTTCATAAACAATATAAAAAACTAGGTATATCAGCAGTTAGAAGAATTGGCTTTAGCTTTTTTGCGGTTATTTTAATAGGGTCAATTTTATTAAGTTTACCAATGAGTCATAGTGTTCATTCAACAAGTAGTTATTTAGATCATCTATTTGTTGCAACTTCAGCAACCTGTGTAACAGGCTTAGTGACTCATGTAACAGCTAGTGAATATACGCTTTTTGGACAAATAGTCATTATTTTATTGATTCAAATAGGTGGGTTAGGATTTTTAACACTGATGTCGATGTTCTTTGTTCTTTTAAAAAGAAAACTAACCTACGCTAATAAGATTGTCATGCAGGAAGCTTTAAATAGAAATTCATTAAATGAAACAGGTATTTATATTAAAAGAGTTATTAAATATACAGTTTGTTTTGAACTTATTGGAGCAATTTGTCTTGCTTTTGTTTTTATTCCACAATTTGGAATCCTTAAAGGAATTTATTATAGTTTATTTCATGCAATTTCAGCATTTTGTAATGCTGGATTTGATATTTTAGGAAATAATTCAATGGTTCCTTATGTAGGCAATGTTTGGATCAATTTAGTTATTTGTGGTTTGATTATTGCTGGTGGTTTAGGTTTTGTTGTGTGGATCGATTTACGTTTATCTTTGATTCATTATAGAGAACATTTTAAATATTTTAAAATAAAAAGGTATTTAGAATCTTTATCTTTACATACAAAGATTGCATTGATTTCTTCATTTGTTTTAATTTTTGGAGGAATGATCGTTATTTTCATATTAGAATTTCAAAATCCGCTAACATTAAAATCTTTACCATTTTCACAAAAGATCCTCGCAAGTTTTTTTCAATCAGTAACACTTAGAACAGCTGGCTTTGCGACAGTAGATATGGCTTCTTTACATCAAGCAACGAAGTTTTTTATGTCTATTATTATGTTTATCGGTGGTTCTCCTGCAGGAACTGCTGGTGGTGTTAAAACGGTAACTTTTGTTATTGGATTGTTATACGTCCGTGCATTAATGCGTGGTGATGAAAATATTCATGTTTTTAAAAGAACAATTGATGATCAAATTGTTAAAAGAGCATTAACAATTATGTTGATTAGTTTTGCGATTGCTTTAACAGGTTTATTTATTTTATCAATAAGTGAGCAGGCAGATTTTATTGATCTACTTTTTGAAGTTTTTTCTGCCTTTGCGACAGTAGGATTAACAGCGGGTCTTACACCAACACTGACATTTGTTGGAAAAATTGTTATAATTATTTTGATGTATATAGGACGTATTGGTCCTATTACTATGGTTTTGATTTTTGTAAGAAAATATAACGCTAAGAAAGGAAAAGATGTGAACTATATAAAAGAACATATCTTAATAGGATAATGAGATGGAAAAACAATTTGTTGTATTAGGGCTTGGAATTTTTGGCTCTACACTTGTAAAGACACTTTCTCAATATGGTAGAGAAGTCATTGCAATTGATAAAAATCCTGAAAATGTACAAAGAGTGGCTGATTTTGCGACAAAAGCAGTTATTGGTGATGTCACAGATTTTCAATTTTTATCAGATTTAGGATTAGATGATATGGATGTAGGAATTGTTGCTATTGGAGATCGATTAGAAGATAGTATTTTAGCTACAATGAATCTAAAAGAACTGGGAGTACCTTATGTTATTGTTAAAGCTAAAAACAAACGTTTTAAAGTTGTTTTAGAAAAAATAGGTGCTGATTATGTTGTCCGTCCTGAAAAAGAAATGGGAGAAAAAGTAGCAAGAACATTACTTCGAAAAAATATTAAAGATTTAATTGAATTAGATGAAGAAAATTGTATTGTTGAAATGAAAGTACCTCAAGCATGGGTAGGAAAAACATTATCACAACTAGATTTAAGAAAACTTTATAGTATCAATGTTTTAGGTAAACGAAATCCTCATACACATAAATTAGAAGTTCCAGTAGATCCTAATTTAGAAATAGAATTAAATGATACTTTCCTTGTTTTAGCACAAACTGATGAAATAGAAAAATATGATTATTTATTATAGAGGTTTATTATGAAAAACGAAGAAACTTTATTTTTGTTTGCTAAAGCAATCAAAAGCTTAATAAAAAAACAGCCTTTAGATAAAATTACTGTAACAGATATTGTTTCAACAGCAGGAAAAACCAGACAAACATTTTATCGACATTTTCAAGATAAATATGATTTAGTTAATTGGTATTTTGAAAAATTAGTTTTAAAATCATTTGAAGAAATGAATCAAGGTGGTTCGTTACAAGAAGCACTTAATTTAAAGTTTGCTTTTATTGAACAAGAACATGCTTTCTTTAAAGAAGCTTTTAAATCAAATGATTATAATAATTTAATTCATTATGATTTTTGTTGTATCTATGATTTTTATAAAAATTATATTTATAAAAATACAGGAAAGACATTATCTTCAGATATAGATTTTTTATTAAATATGTATTGTCGAGGTTCTGTAGATATGACAGTAGAATGGGTCTTAAATGATATACCTATCAAAAAAGAAGAAATAGTTAGCTATTTAATAGAAGCTATTCCTGATAAACTAAAAGAATATATGAAATAATTGGTCATACTGACCAATTATTTTTTTTGGACAATCTGTCCAATATAAAAACCTCCTTCATATAACATGATAATGGAGAAGATTAGAAAAGAGAAATGATGGTGACATTTTCGCTGAATTTTATCGTGACAAAATCGCTGGGTCTTAACATTTTTTATAAAAGGGATTGTATTTTAAAAAAAATAATGTATAATGTTGGCAATTTGGGAACTTTTAGGAGGATGGTTATGAAAGAAAATAGTGGAAAGCAGTTAGCTAAGAAAATGTTGATTGCATTAATATGTGGTTTAATTGCTGGATTTGGTTGTATTTTATTGAGAGAACACTTAAATTCAAATGGTCAAGGAGACTTGTGGCAAACGATTAATAATATCTTTTTCCAAGATATTACAGCAGAAGGTGCTACAAGTGCTATCGGAATTTTCTATATTATAGGTCAATTATTTGTTAATGCATTACAGTTAATTATAGTACCAATGGTTTTTGTTTCTATTACACTTGCTATTTGTACAATTACTGATACTAAGAAATTAGGTAGAATTTCTTCTAAAACAATTTTAACTTTCTTTACGACAACAATATGTGCTTTGATTTTTGCTGGTATTGTAAGTACGATTATCTATCATTTAGGATTATTTAATTCAGTAGACGCAGGAAAGATTACTGTTCAACAAGGAACAACAGGATCTAATCCATTAAATATTATTGTATCAATTATTCCAAACAATTTTGTAAGTGCCTTTACAACAAATGGAAATGTCCTAGCAATTGTATTTTTAGCAGTAGTTACTGGACTTGCTATGAATACCATTGAAGAACAAACAAAAACATTAAAAAAAGTATTTGAAGAAGTTTCAAAAGTTATTAGTTTATTTCTAACGTTTGTAATTAATAAATTTGCACCATATGCAATCTTCTGTTTACTTACAAGAACATTTGCTATTTATGGAATTGATTCATTAAAACCGGCTTTAGCTTATGTAGTAACAGTTACTATTGCTTTATTTGCTTATTTATTTATCGCTTATCCAATTTATTTAATGACAATGGCTAGGGTTAATCCTAAACCATTTATGAAAAAAGCTGTTAAAGTTGCTTTATTTGGATTTTCAACATCTTCATCTGCAGCAACACTACCATTAAATAGAAAAACAACAGTAGAAGAATTAGGGGTACATGATCAAATTGCTTCGTTTGTTTTACCTCTAGGTATGACAGTTAACATGGATGGAACAGCAATTATGCAAGTTATTGCAGCCATGTTTGTAGCTGTTAGTTCAGGTTATAAAGTAACTTTTATGTCAATGGCTATTATTGCTATTTTAGCTTTAATTGCTTCTATTGGAACACCTGCTGCACCTGGTGCAGGAGCTGTTATCCTCTTTACAATTTTAACAGGTATGGGTTATACAAATGATGCCGCTTTACTTGCTTATTCGTTGATTCTTGCAATCAATAGACCAATTGAAATGCTTGTAACTTCCCTCAATGTTACAGGAGATGCAGCAACCTCTGTAATCGTTGCTAAAAAAGAAAAAATGCTTGATAAAGAAATTTATCATAGCTAAAAAATTATATAGCTAAGATGAAACTGCAGATAGTATGCAGTTTCTTTTTTTGGACTATCCGTCCATTGAAAGAAGGAAAAGAGAAAGATAAAATAATAAAAAAGAAATATTTGTGAATTAAATGTGAAACAAATATGAGACGAATTATCTTTAAACATATGATGCAATTAAATCAAGAAAGCTCCTTACATCAATATTAAAAAAAGATATAAAAAGCGATGATGTCTCAACATTGATAGGTAAAGAACCCTTACCAATGGAAACAAAAAGATACTGAGATATCGTCAGAAAAGCAAGTATCAATGGGGATTATATGATCATTGGTGTAGAGCATCAACGTAGTTTAGGTAAAAATATGATTATTCGTATACTCAACTATGATGCCCAGCTTTATATCAATCAGGTAGAAAGAGGAAAAGAAGTATATCCTGAAGGAACATTTGTCTTTTATACGAGAGATAAGGAATGGAGCTATCCAAAATCTTTAAAAGAAAGCTTAAAAATACCACCTGAGATGGAAAAGTATATCAATGACTGGAAACTACCAGTCTTATAACTAAAAAAAATGGATCCTCAAATTCTTAAAAGTCGACGATTAAAAGAAGTGGTAGAGATCCGTCAAAGCATGCTTGAAGGAGACTATGAAAAGTTAAGGACAAACCGTATGATCAG
>OKVF01000191.1_pt1 | contig 76325 bp, 69 predicted proteins | sample 1604831 | NCBI WGS metagenome assembly OKVF01 (sample SAMN01760980, study PRJEB22395) | human gut metagenome
TGCTGTGGGTGTTCTGATGGCCGACACCGCGCTGAAGTCCGCCAATGTGGATGTTGTGGCATACAGCTCCCCCGCTCAAGGCACCAGCTACAGCAATGAAGTCATTCTGATTATCTCGGGTGACTCCGGCGCAGTCCGCCAGGCGGTCATCTCCGCACGCGAAATCGGTAAAACCGTGCTTTCGACTCTCGGCGATACACCGAAAAACGATCGCCCTTCCTACATCTGAATTCTCTGAGGCAGATTTATGAGATCGAAAAGATTTGAAGCACTGGCAAAACGCCCGGTCAACCAGGACGGTTTCGTTAAAGAGTGGATTGAAGAAGGCTTTATTGCGATGGAAAGCCCGAACGATCCTAAACCGTCAATCAAAATTGTTAACGGCGTCGTTACCGAACTGGATGGAAAACCCGCCAGCCATTTTGACCTGATCGACCACTTTATCGCCCGCTACGGCATCAATCTCGCGCGCGCCGAAGAAGTCATCGCGATGGATTCGGTAAAACTTGCCAATATGTTGTGCGATCCAAATGTCAAACGTAGCGATATCGTTCCCCTTACCACAGCAATGACGCCTGCAAAAATCGTCGAAGTGGTTTCGCAGATGAACGTGGTAGAGATGATGATGGCGATGCAGAAAATGCGCGCCCGTCGAACACCTTCACAACAGGCTCACGTCACCAACGTCAAAGATAACCCAGTACAAATTGCCGCCGACGCAGCTGAAGGCGCATGGCGCGGGTTTGATGAACAGGAAACCACCGTTGCCGTTGCTCGCTATGCACCGTTCAACGCCATCGCCCTGCTGGTCGGCTCACAGGTGGGACGTCCGGGCGTCTTGACCCAGTGTTCACTGGAAGAAGCCACCGAACTGAAACTCGGTATGTTAGGCCACACCTGTTACGCCGAAACAATTTCTGTCTATGGTACAGAACCTGTTTTCACCGATGGTGATGATACCCCGTGGTCAAAAGGGTTTCTCGCGTCATCCTATGCTTCTCGTGGCTTAAAAATGCGCTTTACTTCCGGCTCCGGCTCTGAAGTACAGATGGGTTACGCGGAAGGCAAATCAATGCTTTACCTCGAGGCTCGTTGCATTTACATCACCAAAGCCGCAGGCGTTCAGGGTCTGCAGAATGGTTCGGTAAGCTGCATCGGTGTTCCATCAGCTGTGCCATCAGGCATCCGCGCAGTATTAGCGGAAAACTTAATTTGCTCATCGCTGGATCTGGAATGCGCCTCCAGTAATGACCAGACCTTTACCCACTCGGATATGCGCCGTACCGCACGTTTCCTGATGCAATTTCTGCCAGGCACCGACTTTATCTCTTCCGGTTTTTCCGCTGTGCCGAACTACGACAACATGTTTGCTGGTTCAAACGAAGATGCTGAAGACTTCGATGATTACAACGTCATTCAGCGTGACCTGAAGGTTGATGGTGGGCTGCGACCAGTACGCGAAGAAGATGTTATCGCTATCCGCAATAAAGCCGCTCGCGCTTTACAGGCTGTCTTTGCCGGTATGGGACTACCGCCTATTACCGATGAAGAAGTCGAAGCGGCAACCTATGCCCACGGTTCAAAAGATATGCCTGAGCGCAATATTGTGGAAGACATCAAGTTCGCCCAGGAGATTATCAATAAAAACCGGAACAGCCTGGAAGTGGTGAAAGCCCTGGCGCAAGGCGGTTTTACCGATGTCGCCCAGGACATGCTCAACATGCAAAAAGCAAAACTGACCGGCGATTATCTCCATACCTCAGCCATCATCGTCGATGACGGACAAGTGCTCTCTGCGGTCAATGACGTCAATGATTACGCCGGACCGGCTACAGGTTACCGCCTGCAAGGGGAACGCTGGGAAGAGATCAAAAATATTCCCGGTGCACTTGATCCCAACGAAATTGACTAAGGGTGAGAAATGGAAATTAACGAAAAATTACTGCGTCAGATTATCGAAGACGTGCTGGCAGAAATGCAACCCAGCGACAAGTCCGTTTCATTTCGCGCACCTGTCTCTGCAACTGTCTCTTCCGCGCCAGATACCGGAAATTTTCTGACCGAAATTGGCGAAGCCCAACAAGGCACTCAGCAAGATGAAGTCATTATTGCTGTAGGCCCGGCGTTCGGCCTGGCGCAAACCGTCAATATCATCGGTATTCCGCATAAAAACATCTTGCGCGAAGTGATTGCCGGTATCGAAGAAGAAGGCATTAAAGCCCGTGTGATTCGCTGCTTTAAATCGTCCGATGTCGCATTCGTAGCAGTCGAAGGCGATCGTCTTAGTGGTTCAGGTATTGCTATCGGTATTCAGTCGAAAGGCACAACGGTTATCCACCAGCAGGGACTTCCTCCCTTGTCTAACCTGGAACTTTTCCCACAAGCGCCTTTGTTGACGCTGGATACTTATCGTCAGATTGGCAAAAACGCCGCGCGTTATGCGAAGCGCGAGTCTCCACAACCGGTGCCGACCCTCAACGATCAAATGGCGCGGCCGAAATACCAGGCCAAATCTGCCATTTTGCATATTAAAGAGACGAAGTACGTGGTCACTGGCAAAAAACCGCAAGAACTGCGCGTGACGTTTTAACAAAGGAAACCTTCATGAATACCGATGCAATTGAGTCGATGGTCAGGGACGTGTTGAACCGCATGAACAGTTTACAGGATGCAGCTCCTGTTTCTGCGGTCCCCAACGCATCAATACTGAGCGCCAAAGTGACGGATTACCCGCTGGCAAATAAACATCCGGAATGGGTTAAAACAGCGACCAATAAAACGCTCGACGATTTCACTCTGGAAAATGTGCTAAGCGATAACGTCACCGCCCTGGATATGCGCATTACCCCTGAAACATTGCGTATTCAGGCTGCGATTGCCAGAGATGCTGGTCGCGATCGTCTGGCGATGAATTTTGAACGCGCCGCTGAGCTTACCTCAGTACCAGATGATCGCATCCTCGAAATCTACAATGCGTTACGCCCTTATCGTTCAACTAAGCAAGAACTTATTGCCATTGCTGACGATCTTGAACAGCGTTATCAGGCCAAAATTTGTGCTGCATTTGTCCGTGAAGCTGCGGAACTTTATGTCGAGCGCAAAAAACTGAAAGGCGACGATTAAGGACGAACTATGCGATATATAGCAGGCATTGATATCGGCAACTCATCAACAGAGGTTGCGCTGGCAACGCTCAGTGCAACTGGAGAGTTGTCGTTCGTGAGTAGCGCCCTGGCGGAAACCACCGGAATCAAAGGTACGTTGCGTAACGTCCATGGTATTCAGGAGGCGCTCGCACAGGCAACGAAAAAAGTCGGCATCAATGTTAGCGATATTTCGCTTATTCGTATCAACGAAGCAACTCCGGTCATTGGTGATGTGGCGATGGAAACCATCACTGAAACTATCATCACCGAATCAACCATGATCGGTCACAACCCGAAAACTCCGGGCGGAGTGGGGCTGGGCGTAGGGCTCACCATCACTCCGCAAGAGTTATTAACACGCCCGGCGGACACACCTTACATCCTGGTGGTGTCATCGGCATTTGATTTTGCCGATATCGCGACGATGATAAACGCCTCCGTACGCGCCGGATATCAGCTGACTGGCGTTATTCTGCAACGCGACGATGGCGTACTGGTCAATAACCGCCTGGAAATTCCTTTACCTATTGTGGATGAAGTCCTCTACATCGATCGTATTCCGCTCGGCATGCTGGCAGCAATTGAAGTTGCCGTTCCCGGGAAAGTTATCGAAACCCTGTCTAACCCGTATGGGATTGCCACCGTATTCGCCCTCAATGCTGAAGAGACTAAAAATATTGTTCCTGTCGCGCGGGCGCTAATCGGCAACCGTTCAGCAGTGGTAGTGAAAACGCCCTCTGGCGACGTTAAAGCCCGTTCGATACCCGCCGGAAATATCGAACTGCTTTCTGCCGGGCGCACAACGCGCGTTGATGTAGCTGCTGGTGCCGATGCCATTATGAAAGCGGTCGGTGAGTGCCCAAAACTGGAAAACGTGACGGGAGAACCAGGCACCAACATCGGCGGAATGCTGGAACATGTTCGCCAGACCATGGCGGAACTGACCAACAAACCCAGCAACGAAATTTTTATTCAGGATTTGCTGGCGATAGATACCTCTGTCCCCGTCAGCGTAACCGGTGGTCTGGCAGGTGAATTTTCACTGGAACAGGCTGTGGGTATTGCCTCTATGGTGAAATCCGACCGTCTGCAAATGGCGATGATCGCCAGTGAAATTAAGCAAAAACTGCATGTTGATGTTCAGGTCGGAGGCGCAGAAGCAGAAGCCGCCATTCAGGGGGCCTTGACTACCCCTGGAACCACACGTCCACTGGCAATTCTGGACTTAGGTGCAGGCTCTACCGATGCCTCCATCATCAATCAGAGTGGGGAAATCGTTGCCACTCACCTTGCGGGAGCGGGCGACATGGTAACGATGATTATCGCTCGTGAGCTGGGCTTAAATGATCGTTATCTGGCAGAAGAAATCAAAAAATACCCGTTGGCAAAAGTAGAAAGCCTGTTCCATTTACGCCATGAAGACGGAAGCGTTCAGTTCTTCCCTACTCCGCTGTCCCCTCATGTATTTGCCCGCGTTTGTGTGGTGAAACCTGACGAACTGGTGCCTATTCCCGGCGATTTAACACAGGAAAAAGTACGTGCTGTTCGCCGCAGTGCGAAAGAGCGCGTCTTCGTAACCAATGCCCTGCGCGCGCTACGTCAGGTAAGTCCAGGCGGAAATATTCGCGATATTCCGTTCGTCGTTCTGGTGGGCGGTTCTTCCCTGGATTTCGAAGTCCCGCAGTTAGTCACCGATGCATTGGCGCATTATCGATTGGTCGCCGGACGGGGGAATATCCGTGGTAGTGAAGGCCCGCGCAATGCGGTAGCTACCGGGCTACTGATTTCCTGGCACAGGGAGTTGGCTCATGGAAAGTAAAGAACATACGCCCGCTATTGTCGTTACGGAAATAGGTGACTGTATCAGTACATGGAATGAGGTGCTTCTTGGCATTGAAGAGGAAGGCATCCCCTTTCGCATTCAACATATCCCGTCAGGTGAAGTCATCGATAGCGCCTGGCAGGCTGCTCGTCAGTCCCCCCTGTTGGTTGGCATAGCCTGCGACCGGGAAAAGCTGATTGTGCATTACAAAAACTTACCGGCATCAGCGCCACTGTTTACGCTGATGTATCAACAAGATAACCATACCCGGCGCAGCATCGGCAATAACGCTGCCCGCCTGGTAAAAGGCATTCCCTTCAGGGAATGCCACTCATAATCCACAGGAGAAACGCTGTATGAACAACGCACTAGGACTGGTTGAAACAAAAGGGTTAGTTGGCGCAATTGAAGCTGCAGATGCCATGGTTAAATCCGCCAACGTGCAACTGGTTGGCTATGAAAAGATTGGTTCGGGTCTGATTACAGTGATGGTCCGTGGCGATGTTGGCGCAGTAAAAGCCGCCGTTGACGCAGGAAGCGCCGCCGCAAGCGCCGTTGGCGAAGTGAAATCCTGCCATGTCATCCCGCGCCCACACAGTGATGTTGAGGCTATTTTACCTAAATCGGCATAACCCCATTTACTAAGGAGCACAGCGTGAAGCAATCACTGGGATTACTTGAAGTCAGTGGTCTGGCTCTCGCCATCAGTTGCGCAGACGCTATGGCAAAAGCCGCGTCCATCACGCTGGTTGGCCTTGAGAAGACCAATGGCTCAGGCTGGACGCTCATCAAAATCACCGGTGACGTCGCCTCGGTTAATGCGGCGATCGCGACGGGAGCCAGTTTCGCCGGACAGCGAAATGGCCTTGTCGCACACAAAGTGATTGCCCGCCCGGGAGACGGCATTCTGCCCCACACAACTGAAGCATTGACCGTGACGGTTGAAACAAGCAAAACACCAGCAACAACCGTCACCTCAGAGATTATCAGTTGTAATTTGTGTCTTGACCCGGCATGTCAGCGGCAAAAAGGTGAGCCCCGCTCACTTTGCCTGTACGCCAATAAGCGAGGGGAGTAGCAGTGGATAAACAAACCTTGCAGGAAACAGTGAACCAGATTCTGGATGAGATGCGCGAGCGCCCTATCCCACTGGGCGTTTCCAGTCGCCATATACATCTTTCAACAGCGGATTATTTGCGTCTTTTTCCTGAACAACCGATTAGCGAGAAAAAGCCGTTAATGCAACCTGGCCAATACGCTGCGGAACAGGTTGTTACGCTGGAGGGACCAAAAGGCAAATTGCACAACGTTCGCTTGTTGGGGCCGCTACGCAATGCAAGTCAGGTGGAAATTTCCCGGACGGACGCCAGAACGTTAGGGATCACCGCCCCGCTACGCATGTCAGGCGATCTCAGCGGCACTCCGGGGATTCGTTTGATAAGCCCATTTGCGGAACTGGAGATCACATCTGGCGTTATTGTCGCGCAACGGCATATTCATATGTCTCCGCTGGATGCCCTGATTTATGGCGTTACGCATGGCGATAAAGTGGCGGTTGCCATTGAAGGTGATGAGCGACGACTGATATTCGAAAACGTCGCTGTTCGCGTCTCTCCGGATATGCGTCTTGAAATGCATATTGATACCGATGAGGCCAACGCCGCAGGCGCTGATAGCCCTGACGTTTTTGCCACACTGGTGTCAGTGCCATGAATAACATGCTGATGCAACGTATTGTTGACGAAGTGGTTTTTCGCCTTAAACAACGTGCGGGAAAAACACTCGTGCTGACTGTTTTTCAACTGCGAGACGCCAGCGTTCAAGAGAGCGTTCATCAGTATGCGTCATTACAAATCCGATATGTCGATCTGCCGCTGCTGCGACAACTTGCGGAGAACGAAACGTCAGATCGAGCAGCGATTCAGATACACGAAGCGTTAGCCTGGGGATTGCACATTCAATTGTCGTTGCAGCGTCATTTCCTGAACGCCATTGAATTGAAGACTCTCGCCCGTCTACCGCTAAGCTGGTGCGACGAACAAGGGCAACCGATCTACCTTCATCGTGATCGACTTTTAAGTTATGCCGATATCGCACAGTTAAGCTCGGGAATACTGGTTTTACAGCGGAAATGTTGTGTGACCGCACTGGCTCGTGAAGCGGCAATTACCCGAAATATTCAGTTAATCAGGCAGGAGTAACTTATGCATCTGGCTCGAGTCACTGGCGCGGTAGTATCCACGCAAAAATCACCTTCTCTGATCGGGAAAAAACTGCTGCTGGTTCGCCGGATCAGTGCTGACGGCGAACTGCCTCTCACGCCATTAACCGGCGACGAAGTTGCCGTTGATTCAGTCGGCGCAGGCGTTGGTGAGTTGGTACTCCTCAGCAGTGGTTCCAGCGCCAGACATGTGTTTTCAGGCCCTAACGAGGCCATCGACCTGGCAGTGGTCGGCATTGTCGATACGCTTTCGCGCTAAGGAGCTAAAAGATGGCAATTTATACCCGAACAGGTGATTCAGGAAGTACGTCTTTATTTACCGGACAGCGCGTCAGCAAAACTCATCTACGTGTCGAAACCTATGGCACGCTGGATGAACTGAACGCGACACTCAGTCTGTGTTATTGCGCCACCGCCATCGAAAGCCATCGCATCTTACTGGAAGCCATTCAACAACAGATATTTTGGTTTAGCGCCGAACTCGCCAGTGAAAGTGAACAGCCGTCAGCGCAACAGCGTTACATCGGTACGGAAGAAATTGCTGCGCTGGAAAACGCGATCGATAGCGCAATGAACGCCGTCCCCCCAGTTCACAGCTTCATTCTGCCTGGTCGATCTAAAGCCGCAAGCCACATGCATTTCGCCCGCACAGTGGCTCGACGGGCTGAAAGACGTCTGGTTGAACTGACAACGGAAACCACCGTCCGGAATGTTTTGCTGCACTATATCAACCGACTTTCCGATTGTCTGTATGCCCTCGCCCGCGTGGAAGACAACGTTGCTCATCAAAACCTGATGATTCAGGAAATCACAAAACGTTATCACGAAGCCAACCACATACCAGCATTGAAGGAACGCACAATGCCGCTCACTTTTCAGGATCTTCACCAGCTCATTCGTAGTGCGGCAATGCGCGCGGATGAACTGCATATTCCCGTTGTCATCAGCATTGTTGATGCCAACGGAACAGAAAGTGTTACCTGGCGGATGTCTGATGCCCTGTTGGTCAGCAGTGAACTGGCACCGAAAAAAGCCTGGACCGCCGTGGCGATGAAAACGGCAACCCACAAACTTGCTGATACCGTGCAACCCGGCGCGCCGCTTTATGGGCTCGAAAGCCATATGCAAGGCAAAGTCGTCACTTTTGGTGGCGGCTTCCCCCTCTGGCGTGACGGAAAATTGCTTGGCGGGCTTGGCATCAGCGGCGGTAGCGTTGAACAAGACATGGATATTGCTCAAAGCGCAATGGCGGCAATTAACGTGGGAGTAAACCAATGAATAACTCTGAATTAGAAACACTGATCCGCAATATTCTGCGCGAGCAACTTGTCCCCGCTACACCACGAACGCTAAGAAACGCTATTTTCCAGACTGTTGATGAAGCGGTCTGCGCAGCACACCAGGCCTTTTTACGCTTTCAACAGTGCCCGCTTAAAACCCGTAGCGCCATTATCAGTGCTATTCGCGAAGAATTAATGCCCCGCCTTACCGAACTGGCAGAAGAAAGCGCCAAAGAAACGGGGATGGGAAATAAAGAAGATAAGTACCTAAAAAACAAAGCTGCACTCGATAATACGCCAGGAGTTGAAGATTTAACCACCACTGCACTAACCGGTGATGGTGGCATGGTTTTGTTTGAATACTCCCCGTTTGGGGTTATTGGCTCGGTCACGCCAAGCACCAATCCCACGGAAACCATCATTAACAACAGCATCAGCATGCTGGCAGCAGGTAATAGCGTCTACTTCAGTCCACACCCGGGAGCCAAATACGTTTCGTTAAAACTGATTACCACAATCGAAGACATCGCGTTTCGCTGTAGTGGCATTCATAACCTGATCGTTACCGTATCTGAACCGACCTTTGCTGCTACCGAACAGATGATGGCGCACCCTAAAATCAGCGTTCTGGCGATTACCGGCGGTCCGGGGATCGTCGCCATGGGAATGAAAAGTGGCAAGAAAGTGATTGGTGCCGGAGCGGGTAACCCTCCGTGTATCGTCGATGAAACGGCGGATATTGTGAAAGCCGCCGAGGACATCATCAACGGCGCTTCATTTGATTACAACCTGCCGTGTATCGCTGAAAAAAACCTGATTGTCGTAGCATCAGTGGCAGAGTATTTAATTCAGCAGATGCAAAGTTTTGGCGCGCTTCTTCTTAACTATGAGCAAACGGAGAAATTGCGTGCAATTTGCCTGCCAGACGGTAGCGCCAACAAAAAACTGGTTGGGAAAAGCCCATCAGCCTTGCTGGAAGCGGCAGGCCTCCCTTTGCCCGCAAAAGCGCCGCGCCTACTGATTGCTGTTGTCGACGCCAATGATAGTTGGGTTACTTGTGAACAACTGATGCCAATGCTGCCCATTGTGAAGGTCAACGATTTTGATAGCGCTCTCACCCTGGCGCTGAAAGTGGAAGACGGCTTGCACCACACGGCAATTATGCACTCGCAGAACGTCTCACGGCTCAACCTTGCCGCACGCGTTATGCAAACCTCAATCTTTGTCAAAAACGGCCCCTCCTGGGCGGGTATTGGCGTCGGCGGCGAAGGCTTTACGACCTTTACCATTGCAACACCGACCGGAGAAGGGACAACGTCAGCACGGACTTTTGCCCGCTCACGACGCTGCGTGTTAACCAGCGGCTTTTCAATTCGCTAGAGAAACGGAAATGAATACTTTTTCACTGCAGACGCGTTTATACAGCGGACCGGGAAGTCTCAAGGTAATTAGCCGTTTCTCTCATAAACACATCTGGATTATTTGCGACGTCTTTCTGGCACGCTCACCACTCATTAACACGTTGCATCAGGCGCTGCCCGACAGTAATCGTCTTAGTATTTTTAGCGAAATAACGCCCGACCCAACTATCCAGACCGTGGTGAAAGGCATTGCGCAAATGCAGACTTTACGCCCGGATGTGGTTATCGGTTTTGGCGGCGGTTCTGCCCTGGACGCCGCAAAAGCGATTGTCTGGTTCGGTCGCCAGTGTGGCATTGAAATTGAAACCTGCGTAGCCATTCCTACCACCAGCGGTACCGGTTCCGAAGTGACCAGTGCTTGTGTCATCAGCGATCCTGAGAAAGGGATTAAATATCCCCTTTTCGATAATGCACTTTATCCGGATATCGCGATCCTTGATCCATCTCTGATCGTCAGCGTGCCACCGGCGATAACGGCCAATACCGGGATGGATGTTTTAACCCATGCGCTTGAAGCTTATGTTTCTCCTCGCGCCAGCGACTTCACGGATGCACTGGTCGAAAAAGCCGTGCAAATTGTTTTTCAATACCTGCCCACTGCAGTGAAAAAAGGCGATTGTCTTGCCACCCGTGGCAAAATGCATAATGCATCGACGCTTGCAGGAATGGCCTTTAGCCAGGCCGGACTCGGTTTAAACCATGCAATTGCTCATCAACTCGGCGGACAGTTTCATCTGCCGCATGGACTGGCGAATGCGCTCCTGCTCACGGCAGTTATCCGCTTTAATGCTGGCGATCCGCGCGCTGCCAAACGCTACGCCCGGCTGGCGAAAACGTGCCAATTATGCCCGGACAACGCCAATGACACCGCCAGCCTGAATGCACTTATTCAACATATTGAGCAGCTTAAAACAACCTGTAAGCTGCCGACTCTTGCCAATGCGCTGAAAGAAAAAAAAGCAGAATGGTCATTATGCATACCAGATATGGTTCAGGCGGCACTGGCGGATGCAACGTTGCGTACCAACCCGCGTGCGGCTGATGTCTCCGCGATTGCAGAACTGCTCGAGGAGTTGTTATGAACGTCGGATTAATCTCCTGCGACGACCAGACCATCCGCGAGCGAGTTCAAGCAGCAGGTGTCGTGGGTGCTGGCGGCGCAGGTTTTCCAACCCATATTAAGCTACAAGCGCGTGTTGACACTTTCCTGGTGAATGCGGCGGAATGCGAACCCATGTTGAAAGTGGATCAACAGTTAATGGCGCAGCAAGCCAGCCGCCTGCTTCGCGGTGTTCACTATGCGATGAAAGCCACCGGGGCCAGTAGCGGAATCATCGCGCTGAAAGAGAAATATCAACGGGCAATAAACGCACTCACACCCCTATTACCACCGGATATCCGCCTGCATATTTTGCCCGATGTTTACCCCGCAGGAGACGAAGTGCTGACCATCTGGATGGCAACTGGTCGCCGCGTTCCACCCGCTGCATTACCCGTTAGCGTCGGTGTGGTGGTCAATAATGTTCAAACCGTACTTAATATTGCCAGAGCCGTCGAGCAACAGTATCCAGTGACGCGCCGCACACTCACCGTTAATGGTGCAGTGGCGAAACCAATAACGGTAACCGTCCCCATCGGCATGTCTTTACGTGAAGTCCTGGCGCTGGCGGGCGGCGCAACAGTGGATGCTCCTGGTTTTATCAATGGCGGGCCGATGATGGGAAGTTTGATCACATCGCTCGACACACCAGTCAGCAAAACCACTGGCGGCTTGCTGGTTTTACCCAACTCTCATTCACTGATCCAACGTCGATTGCAGAATGACCGCAGCGTACTTGCCGTCGCGAAAACTGTTTGTGAGCAATGCCGCTTGTGTACCGATCTCTGCCCACGTCATTTAATCGGTCACGAACTGGCACCCCATTTATTAGTACGTGCGGTTAACTACCAACAGCTCGCCACGCCGCAACTGTTACTGACAGCGCTCACCTGTTCAGAGTGCAACGTCTGCGCCAGTGTCGCCTGTCCGGTAGGAATTTCACCAATGCGCATAAACCGCCTGCTTAAGCAGGAATTACGCGCACAAAATCTCCGCTACGAAGGTGCCTTAAATCCTGCAGATCCCATGGCAAATTATCGACTGATTCCCGTAAAACAGCTGGTAACCAGACTTGGCTTAACCCCGTGGTATCAGGATGCGCCATTGTCTGAACAGGTGCCTCAGCCCGAAAAAGTGACGTTATTGTTACGCCAGCACATCGGTGCCAGCGCAATTGCGTGTGTACAAAAAGGCGATCGCGTCGTTCATGGGCAATGTGTAGGTCAAATTCCACACGGCACATTAGGTGCCCCCATTCATGCCAGTATTGGTGGCATGGTCAGCGATGTGACAGAAAACGCGATTACGCTTGTGAGAGGTTAACCATGTCGAAAGCGGTAGGTATTTTAGAACTTAGCAGTATCGCGAAAGGGATGGAAACCGGCGATGCCATGCTGAAAAGCGCCAACGTTGAGTTACTGGTCAGCAAAACGCTATGCCCCGGAAAATTTCTGCTGATGCTCGGTGGCGATGTGGGCGCGGTGCAACAGGCCATCAACAGCGGAGCGTCCCTTGCTGGTGAAATGCTGGTCGACAGTCTTGTCCTGCCGAATATTCATCCCAGCCTCCTTACTGCAATCAGCGGACTTAACCATATTGAGCAGCACCGGGCTGTCGGCGTAGTCGAAACCTGGAGTGTCGCCGCCTGCATTGACGCTGCCGATTGTGCTGTCAAAGCTGCGAATGTCATTCTCGTTCGCGTACATATGGCTTTTGGCATTGGCGGTAAATGCTACATGGTGGTTGCTGGCGATATTTCAGATGTTAATAACGCGGTCTCTGTCGCCAGCGAGCGTGCGGGGGAAAAAGGTTTGTTGGTCTATCGGTCGGTGATTGCCCGTCCACATGAAGCCATGTGGCGTCAGATGGTGGAGGGATAATGACAACTCAGCACACAACTGAACGGATGATTCAGGAATATGTCCCTGGTAAGCAGGTCACGCTGGCACATGTCATTGCCAATCCAGGGAAGGATCTGTTTAAGAAATTGGGTTTACCAGACACCATTTCCGCTATTGGTATTCTGACAATTACCCCCAGCGAAGCATCTATCATCGCATGTGATATCGCCACAAAATCAGGCTCTGTAGAGATCGGTTTTCTTGATCGTTTTACCGGTGCCGTAGTGCTGACTGGTGATGTTTCTGCGATTGAATATGCACTTAGCCAGGTTACCCGTACGCTGGGTGAAATGATGCGCTTTACCGCCTGCCCCATTACGCGGACCTGACGTTATGCAACGTATGATGCTCATCGGCCCCAGCCAGTGCGGAAAAACGTCACTCACGCAATGTCTGCGTGGCGAAAATATTCATTATCAGAAAACGCAGGCAATCGTCTGGTCCCAGACCACCATTGATACACCAGGCGAATACCTCGAAAACCGCAGCCTCTACAGTGCATTGTTGGTCAGTGCCTGCGAAGCAGACATTATCGCGCTGGTGCTTAATGCGGACGCACCGTGGTCACCTTTTTCGCCAGGCTTTACCTCGTCAATGAATCGCCCGGTCATTGGAGTAGTAACCAAAGCAGATTTAGCCAACATGGAACAAATATCTTTGGTGAAATGTTGGTTACGGGAAGCTGGAGCGCACAACGTGTTAGTAACCAGTGCGGTTAATAACAATGGAGTTGCAGAACTTTTAGCCTTGCTGCATACAGAAGAAGGCTGTCGCTAATTTCGACAGGTTCTCAGATGAGAATGATGACGGTGATACACAGAAAAGAATCAATGAGCAATGAGGGTTGCCAGGCAACCCTCATTGAATAAAACAGGAATTACTTCGCTTCGCCGTTTTTCATTTCGCCCATAGCTTTCAGCTTTTTGGAAATATCACGGCGTTCTTTGGAGAGCTCGGCATTTTTGATGATGTAATCGTCAACGCGATCTTCATAGTCACCTTTCATGCTGGCGATGATGCCCTGGATTGCTTCAACGCTCATCCCCGGCTTGATGTAATCACTCAGGTTGTCCAGCAGCAGGACGCGCTTCTGGTTGTCACGGATCTTTTTCTCAACGTCCTGAATTTCACGTTGCAGTTTGTTCTTACGACGGAACAGACGAACAAATTCCAGTACGTCCTGGAATGAAGGCTTGGTAGTTTCCATTTTTATACCCCTGATAATGTGAGAGTCGGATTCGTTTAAGCAACCGCTATTCGTTAGGGCCAACATTACTCATAGCTGCCGCAGATGACAATGCTTTTATCCCTTTTCACTATCATACCCTTTATCCTTGCTGAATCGAAGCAGCAGCAAGATGATTCTGAAGTTCAGGAATTATTTGCGCAAGGCCCGGCAAATCAGATTCGATAGCAACTCAAGCTGATGTGCCGTTTCCATGTTCAGCCACACATAACCATAGATTGGTGTTTCCACAACCTTCAGGTCATGGTGGTTATTGAGCAACTGACGCAGCTCTTCCACAGCATCGTTCAATTTTTCCGTATTGGCAAAAACCGGCTGCGGATTACCTTCGTACAACGCATGAACAAGGCTCAGCAGTATTTGCTGCATCATGTGCTGGGTATCACGAAGTTTTTGCGCGTTCAATAACACGAAATGGCTGGGGCGCGTGGCCCAGTACGCATTGATTTGCAACTCCAGCATACAAACCAGATTGCGGTTAATGGTCTGGATACCTTCATATATCGATTTTGGAATACGAGTTTCTTTGCTGGCGGGCGCAATTAGCCCACGCATTTTCACAGCATCGGTCAGGAGTTTTTGTAGATGGCTTTCCAGACGTGGGCGTTCGAGTAAGTTCGGTGAGAATGCTGATTGATAGACCCGATTATACTCGGTCAGACTTTTCGCCAGTTGAATACGCCAGTGGATGAACGCCCGTTGTGGCCAGATACCGGTAAACAACATTGCCAGTAAAGAGCCGAGGATCACATCGCCGCTTCGCCATAACGCCGTATCAATTTCACCTGTAGGGGAACCCACAACAATTGCCAGCGTCACCCCAATCAATAAACCTTGATACGGTTTCTTGCCCAGCGCCAGCCAACCGCAAAGAAACATAGCCGCCGCGCACCAGACTAACATCAGCGGTAACGAAATTAACTCCAGTTGCAGAGCGATAAGACCTAAAATCGAACCCAACACCGTACCTCCAATACGTTCGAAGGCGCGAGGGACAACGTTACCCCAGAACGAGATTGGCCCCATAATCACCACCATGGTGACCAGCGGCCAGGTGCTTTCCGGGATAGTAAACAGGCGGATAATGAGAAAAGTGAGCAGGAATGCCAGCGCGACCCGAGTACCATGCACAATGCGGTAATGGCGGTATACCCGGATTTCAAACGGGCTTAATGACTTATCGGCACGCACGCAGAAACTCCGTAATGAAGATTAAAAGCGCTCATAACTCATCTGTCGGCCAGAAGGCGCGCCTCTGAATTATCCGACGGACAAACCGGGAACAGTGTAATTTCCCGGCAGGAGCGAAAAAATTGAAAGGCGCATCTTACTCTTTTCGCTTTCAAAAAAAAGAGTGGTCATCGCGTTAACACACCGCCCTGAGATGAATTAGTGATGTTTTGGCTGCACCGCAACATACATTTCGATGTCCCAGTACCCATCTTCCGCGCCATTGTTCAAATAAACCTCGAAGCAGGGCTTTGGTAACATTTCATAAGCACTGTCCTGCAAGAGGCTATTAAAGAACTGATACCAGGGTTTAGCAAAATCATCACCGACTACACGAGCCACCGCAACCGCATACTGACCACCTAAAATTTCTGTCAGAATAACGCCCTCACTGTTTTCGGGGAGCGTAAAGTAACCCGGCACCGTCACAACGGTGTCGCAGCGTAATTTTTCGGCGGGTGTTTCATCTGGATTGTCGTAATAGACAGCAACCCACTCCTTCGGCACAATATTTTTGTTATCTACCCACATCATCAACTGCTCAAAGCCTTTCTTTACCGTCTGTTCCCACGGGCCAACGAGATGGAAACCTGCAACGGTACGTTTATCTTCCTGCTTAATCTCGTAGTTCATGACGCCCCCATTAATACTGTTTTTATATACAGTATAGTTGCAAAATTAAAACCACAAGGAATGAGTGTTGATTATGCGAGCAGACTCGCACTCCTGCCAGTCTGCTGCAAAAGAAAGGTCAGGCCTTATGGTGGAAATAATCACTCAGGCGGGAAAACATGCTGCCTTCCCCGACAGATTCCAGGGTAACCAGCGGCCAGTGCGCCACCTGTTTATCACGGTCGTAAAGTTCAATTTCCCCTACCCGCTGATGGGCGCTAATTGGCGCGGTGAGCTCTTTACCATCAAGGGTATATTTGGCTTTGATATGTGGAATTTCGGCTTTCGGTAGTACCATCCAGAACTCTTGTTCTGTTCCCAGGGCGATATTTTCTTTATCGCCATACCAGATGCGTTCCGTACCGACCTTTTTCCCACGGTGCAAAATTTGCACCGTAGTAAAGTTTTGTTGCCCCCAACGCAGTAATTTTCTTGCCTCTTCCTCACGACCTTTTGCACTGTCAGCCCCCATTACCACTGCAATGAGACGACGCTGCCCATCTACAGCCGAAGCAATGAGATTAAACCCGGCACCAGAAGTATGACCCGTTTTCAGGCCGTCAACATTCATGGTTTTATCCCACAATAACCCGTTACGGTTTTGCTGAGTGATACCGTTCCAGGTGAGGCTTTTCTCACTGTACATATGATAAAACTCGGGCTCGCCGTGGATGATAGCGCGAGAAAGCACAGCTAAATCATAAGCCGAGCTATGCTGGCCAGGTGCATCCAGACCATGCACTGTTTCAAAATGCGTATCCTTGAGATGCAGCTTCTCGGCATAGTTGTTCATCATTTCAACAAACTGCCGTTGCCCACCGGCAATATAGTCAGCCAGTGCAACACAAGCGTCATTTCCGGAATCCACAATTAAACCACGGCTTAAATCACGTACCGATACGCGATCGCCCTCTTTCAAAAACATCAGTGAAGAACCGACAAACACCGGATTATCTTTCGCCCACGCATCGCGCCCCACGGTGACAATATCGTCTGGCGTAATGCGATGACTATCGATAGCGCGATCCACGACATAACCCGTCATCAGCTTTGTCAGGCTGGCGGGATTGCGCTGTTGATGCTCATTACCCGCGGTGAGGATCTGTCCGGTGGTGTAATCCATCAGTACCCAGGACCCGGCATGAATCTCTGGAGGCTGAGGTGAAAAAGGAATGTTTTCCGCCGCAAAACCAGACGATAAGTTAAAAACGAACAAAGAAGCAGCAATAATAAGTCGGCGTTTCAACAGCAAACCCTCAGGAGTTTCAAATAGCTGTTCTTTTTACGGAAATACTTATGAACTGGCTGGAATAAAGTGCAAGAAAATGTGACTACCCTCTCATTTTTATCTGACATGATCTGTTGCCACTCGCTGCCAAATTGTGGCGCTAAAGCTGATTAGTACGGTGATATTTGATACTCTGGCAGACAGCAGAAATAACGGATTTAACCTAATGATGAATGACGGTAAGCAACAATCTACCTTTTTGTTTCACGATTACGAAACCTTTGGCACGCACCCCGCGTTAGATCGCCCTGCACAGTTCGCAGCCATTCGCACCGATAGCGAATTCAATGTCATCGGCGAACCCGAAGTCTTTTACTGCAAGCCCGCGGATGACTATTTACCCCAGCCAGGAGCAGTATTAATTACCGGTATTACCCCGCAGGAAGCACGGGCGAAAGGAGAAAACGAAGCCGCGTTTGCCGCCCGTATTCACTCGCTTTTTACCGTACCGAAGACCTGTATTCTGGGCTACAACAATGTGCGTTTCGACGACGAAGTCACACGCAACGTTTTTTATCGTAATTTCTACGATCCTTACGCCTGGAGCTGGCAGCATGATAACTCGCGCTGGGATTTACTGGATGTTATGCGTGCCTGTTATGCCCTGCGCCCGGAAGGAATAAACTGGCCTGAAAATGATGACGGTCTACCGAGCTTTCGCCTTGAGCATTTAACCAAAGCGAATGGAATTGAACATAGCAACGCCCACGATGCGATGGCTGATGTGTACGCCACTATTGCGATGGCAAAGCTGGTAAAAACGCGTCAGCCACGCCTGTTTGATTATCTCTTTACCCATCGCAATAAACACAAACTGATGGCGTTGATTGATGTTCCGCAGATGAAACCCCTGGTGCACGTTTCCGGAATGTTTGGGGCATGGCGCGGCAATACCAGCTGGGTGGCACCGCTGGCGTGGCATCCTGAAAATCGCAATGCCGTAATTATGGTGGATTTGGCAGGAGACATTTGGCCATTACTGGAACTGGATAGCGACACATTGCGCGAGCGTTTATATACCGCAAAAGCCGATCTTGGCGATAACGCCGCCGTTCCGGTTAAGCTGGTGCATATCAATAAATGTCCGGTGCTGGCCCAGGCGAATACGCTACGCCCGGAAGATGCCGACCGACTGGGAATTAATCGTCAGCATTGCCTCGATAACCTGAAAATTCTGCGTGAAAATCCGCAAGTGCGCGAAAAAGTGGTGGCGATATTCGCGGAAGCCGAACCGTTTACGCCTTCAGATAACGTGGATGCACAGCTTTATAACGGCTTTTTCAGTGACGCCGATCGTGCAGCAATGAAAATTGTGCTGGAAACCGAGCCGCGTAATTTACCGGCACTGGATATCACTTTTGTCGATAAACGGATTGAAAAGCTGTTGTTCAATTATCGGGCGCGCAACTTCCCCGGGACGCTGGATTATGCCGAGCAGCAACGCTGGCTGGAGCACCGCCGCCAGGTATTCACACCCGAGTTTTTACAAGGCTATGCAGAAGAGATTCAGATGCTGGCGCAGCAGTATGCCGACGATAAAGAAAAAGTGGCGCTGTTAAAAGCGCTTTGGCAGTACGCGGAAGAGATTGTCTGATTTGAAGCCTCCGCCGCTGGTACGGCGGAGGACAATGTTGAGTCAGGCTTTTTGAACGGTGATGCTCCACGCTGCATCGCCAATCTGCTGATAATCGGTGATGGCATGTCCTTCTTCTGCCGCCCACTGTGGGATTGCTTCAGTTGCCTGGGTGCAATCAAACTCAATTACCAACTCATCGCCGCTGGCCATTTCTGCCAGTGCTGCTTTTGCTTCTATGAGTGGAAACGGACAGACCTGCGTCACCACATCCAGCTTTTTAATCGCCATCTTTACACCTTACTTAATTTGCCGCAGCAGTTGCCAGTCGCGCCTTACGCTGCGGTCGAACATACACAAGCCAGGACGCAGTCCAGACTCCGAGAATCATAAATACAAGGCCAATCCAGCCCTGCCAGGTCATCATTGCAGTCATAACCAGTCCATTACCGATAGAGCAACCACCTGCAATACTGGCACCGAAGCCCATCAGTACACCACCTAACCCGCTACGTAATGTTGTTTGTGCATCAGCTGCGCGAACGCGGAACTCACGGCTCGCTTTGGCTGCAATAAATGACCCCACGAAGATCCCTAACACCAGGAAAACGCCCCAGTTAATGTATTTCACGTCACCCGCGACCAGAAATTGCAGAATATTGGCCGTTGGGGAAGTGATTCCTAACCCAAACATGCGTCCGGTTGCTTCACTCAGGGGCCAGGCTAAAAGCGCAATCAAACCGATGAGTACAGCAGTGACAAAGGGATGCCAGCGTTTTTCAAACAGAATATGAGCGATCCCGGTTCGGCGCGGCGGTAAGGTCGCGACTTTGAGTTTTGGCTTCTTCAACTCTTTCATCACCACCCAGAGCGTTATCACCAGCAAAACGGCAACCAACGGCCACACAGACAAATTAAAAGTCTCAGCAATAGAGTTATGTTCAGTACTGTAGTGCTGCAAGGTTTGATTTAAACCACTGGCATGTGGAGAACGCATCACCGCACTCATCACCATATAAGTGAAAAGCGCGATCCAACTGCCGATCAATCCCTCACCCGCGCGATACCAGGTCCCGGTGGCACATCCACCCGCCAGAACAATTCCCAGCCCGAAGATATACCCACCTATAACAGTACCAAGCCACGGGAACGCCCCGGCTTCGTAAGTCAGTAGGCCCGCCTGAATTAACGCAAAAACCCCCACGCTTTGTACCGAAATTGCAATCAGCAAGGCGTAAAACATGCGATTATTTTTCACGATATACATATCGCGAAAACCACCTGTCAGGCAAAAACGCCCACGCTGCATGACAAATCCCAGCAGAGCACCACAAATTAGCCCGCTTAATATCATTGAAAACATAAATTAATTAACCAGATGAATGTTAATAGGGAAATTATTCATGACTGGTGGAATGCAGACCAATAACCAAATTCTCTAAATTAGAACAAATGGTTATTAATGAGGATGTCGATAAAAAAGAATAAAAAAACCGGAGCCAAATATTCATTCGACTCCGGTTTATTATTACAAAAGATGATTACGCTACGTCTTCGTACTGCGGAACCGGGTTACGGAAACTCTTGGTGACGCAAGCCAGGTAAATCAGACCGATAGCCGCCCAGATCAGACCCAGAACCATTGAGCTTTCTTCCAGGTTAACCCACAGCGCACCAACGGTCAGCGCACCACACATCGGCAGGAACAGATACTGGAAGTGATCTTTCAGCGTCTTATTACGCTTCTCACGGATCCAGAACTGCGAGATGACCGACAGGTTAACGAAGGTGAACGCCACCAACGCACCAAAGTTAATCAGCGCTGTAGCCATTACCAAGTCGAAGTTGATTGCCAGCAGGGCAATCGCGCCAACCAGGATGATGTTCATCGCCGGAGTACGCCATTTCGGGTGTACATAACCGAAGAAGCTTTTCGGGAATACGCCGTCACGACCCATTACGTACATCAGACGCGCTACGCCTGCATGCGCCGCCATACCGGACGCCAGTACGGTAATGGTGGAGAAGATCAGCGCGCCAACCTGGAACGCTTTACCCGCAACGTACAGCATGATTTCAGGCTGTGACGCATCCGGATCTTTAAAGCGAGAGATATCCGGGAAGTACAGCTGCAGGAAGTAAGTTGCAAAGATGAAGATCATGCCGCCAATCAGCGCGGTCAGGAAAATCGCACGCGGGATCACGCGCTCTGCATCTTTGGTTTCTTCCGACAGGTTGCTGATGCCGTCAAAGCCGGTAAAGGAGAAGCACAGGATTGTCGCCCCGGTAATCATCGGGATAACATGCGCATCGCCAGACCAGAATGGACGAGTGCTCGCCAGCGTACCAGCGCCTTCACCTTCAAATACGCCATAAACAACCATGCCCAGAATCACCGCGATCAGCACTACCTGCAACACGACGATTACAGTGTTGAAGTTCGCTACGGATTTCAGACTACGCAGGTTAAAGGCGGTCATGAAGGCCACCAACGCCACCACAAACATCCACGATGGGATGGAAGGCACCAGAGCTTCAAAATAGATTTTCGCCAGCAGAATGTTGATCATCGGCGCGAACAGATAGTCGAGCAGAGAAGACCAACCCACCATAAAGCCGACAGTCGGGCTAATGGATTTCTGGGCGTAAGTGTATGCAGAGCCAGCAGAAGGATAGCGGCGAACCAGCTTCCCGTAGCTCAGAGCCGTAAACAGGATCGCAATCAATGCGAACGCATAGGCTGTCGGCACATGACCATCCGTGAGGCCTGAAACGATACCAAAAGTATCAAACAGCGTCATCGGCTGCATATAGGCAAGACCCATCATTACAACCGGAACTAACGTAAGCGTTTTACGCAATTCCACGCGAGAGGTGTTTGGAGTAACGTTATGCGACATGGTCATTCTCCTTTACGGTGATAACCGTCGCGTAAGCAAAAAATTGCCCCATTTTTTTGGATTCCTCAGCGACAACAACTGTCGATTTTTAGTAAATATCTATCCGGTACGAAGCCCGGCCTCTTGGTATGAATGATTGGTTTGAAGCAAAAAATAACCGACGCTGATGAAACGTCGGTTTTTAGTCATTTTTTGACAGCGGCGCATTGTGCCTAAATGGGGGGGAAATGACAAGAGAATGAGAGGCTTGTCATAATAATTTTTCTTTAAATGGCTGATTTTCCGTCATCAGATTTTGCATAAACACCGGCGATCGCACTATTTGCTAAAATTTCATCTCGCCACCAGCCGCTGGCAAGCCCTGCGGTCTGTTCGTTCCAGCCAATCCAGACGGGTTCAAAGAGAGTTTGGGCGACCACTTTCTTCTCGATTAACGCGCCACTATCGAGAAAACGTTGCGCCAGATAACGGGGTAAATAGCCGCAGCCGAGGCCGCTAATTTGCAGCTCCAGCTTGGTTTTAAAATCGAAAACGGTAATGGCTTCTTGTTCGTCGAGAAGTTGTGAGGCCGTAGAAGCGCCTGCCTGCGCAGTATCCCCCACCACAATCGCCCGATATCGCTTAATAATACGACGATTTAACGGCTCTTCTTCCAGGGCTAACGGATGATGAGGCGCGACCGCAAAGACTTGTTCCAGATCGCCCAACCGTGAAAAACCAAACTCACTGGAAGATGGTGGCTCATGCATCGCGCCAACAATAATATCCGCTCGCCCCTGAGTCAGGGCATCCCATGAACCACCGAGTACGCCATTGATAAACTTCAGGCGCGTCACGCTATGATGTTGATAAAAAGCTTCAATCAGTGGCGCAAGCAGAGAAAAAGGAAACGTGTCGTCCACGCCAATCACCAGCTCGTTTTCCCAGCCTTCATGCAGTTTGATCGCCTGCTTTTCCAGTTCCCGCACGGTATGCAGAACTTCCCGCCCTTTCTCTAATAACATTTTTCCGGTGCGGGTGAATTTAGCGCGGTGACCGCTACGATCAAGCAATTGAATATTAAGGTCGCTTTCCAGCTTGTGAACGGTGTAACTCAGAGCGGACGGCGTCTTGTAGAGTTTGGCCGACGCCGCCGCAAAACTGCCTTCTTTTTCTAAGGCATCGAGGATCATCAACACATCCAGCAGTGGTTTCATACACGCCCCCTTGCAGTGTATGCGGCGTCCTGCTGGCGTGATCGTTTACTCCAGCGGCATTACCAGCGGATCGGGATACTGGTATTCAAATCCCAGTTCATTACAAATCCGACTGCCATCAATAATCTTACCTTTGCCGCTGTCCAGACTATTTCTGAACTGCGGAGGCTCCAGCCCCAGTAAACGGGCCATCTGCGGATAGAAAACATTACGCGCAGGGTGAGCTGGCGCACATATATTATAGATGTGTCCGCCTTTAGGTGCCTGTAACAACAGAGTGATAGCGCCAATAACATCTTCTAAATGGACTAAATTAACACCATGTTCACCATCAGGCGCGGTTTTTCCGGCAAAGAAGCGTCCGGGATGACGTCCCGGTCCGACAAGACCCGCAAGACGCAGAATATCGACCGAAGTACCAGGTAAATTGTGCAGCCAGTCTTCGAGTTCTTCTAATACTCGTCCACTGTTGGTTACCGGATTACGCGGGGTAGTTTCTTTGACCGTGCCTTGCGCGTCGCCATAGACAGACGTCGAGCTGGTAAAAATAATTCGGGGAATACGATGGGCCAGCGCGCTATCCACTAACTCTTGTACCGCTTGTAAATAGAACTCATCGCCGGGGCCGCTACGACGTGCCGGAAGCGTAATGACCAGCGCATCGGCATCCATCAGGGCATCCAGATCGTCAGAATCGCAAACTAACTCAGGCTCCATGCGAAGCAGATAGCTATCAATGCCACTCATTCGGGCCGCTTCGACACCATCTTGTGTGGTTTTACTCCCGGTGACTTGCCAGCCTCGCGCTGAAAGTGACATCGCCAGCGGCATGCCTAACCACCCTAACCCGACAATTGCGACCTTTTTCATCCGTTATCTCCTGATACACCTTAGATCTATAAGGCTACGCTAGCGTATCAAAACTGACAATTCATTCTATGAATGAATCTGTTCAATAATGATAACGACATGCTGCAATGAGCAGTGAATCGTCGGTAACCGCGTATACCAGACGGTGCTCCTCTGTAATGCGTCGGGACCAGAAACCTGACAAATTATGTTTCAGGGGTTCTGGCTTCCCCTTACCTTCAAATGGCGTTCTGCGGGTATCTTTGATAAGTTCATTGATCTTTTTAACAATTCGCTTATCTGTTTCCTGCCAGTACAGATAATCGTCCCATGATTCCTCAGACCAGATTAGTTTCACTCAATAATGTCCTTTTCTGTTCCTTTGCCTGATTTCAGGCTATCGATTGAGTCCATCAATCTCCGGGCGTTAGCGGGGGAACGCAGTAGATAAGCCGTCTCTTCCAGCGAGTTGTATTCTTCGAGTGACATCAGAACACAAGCCTCTCCATTCTGACGAGTAATAAGGATCGGGGCATGATCTTCAACGGCTTTCATCATTGTTGCCGACAAATTCTGACGCGCTTCGCTGTAGCTAATTGTACGCATGTCAATCTCCTCTTTTGTACAGTTCATTGTACAATGATGGGCGTTAATTAACTATTTATTAATTAGTTTGTAGATCAAGGTATTGTCAGTGAGACGAAAATCCAGGCTTCGCTATTTTTGGTGCCGTCAGCTTAGAGGACAGTCCTCTTAGCCCCCTCCTTTCCCCGCTCATTCATTAAACAAATCCATCGCCATAAAATATATAAAAAAGCCCTTGCTTTCTAACGTGAAAGTGGTTTAGGTTAAAAGACATCAGTTGAATAAACATTCACAGAGACTTTTATGACACGCGTTCAATTTAAACACCACCATCATCACCATCATCCTGACTAGTCTTTCAGGCGATGTGTGCTGGAAGACATTCAGATCTTCCAGTGGTGCATGAATGCATGAGAAAGCCCCCGGAAGATCACCTTCCGGGGGCTTTTTTATTGCGCGGTTGATAACGGTTCAGACAGGTTTAAAGAGGAATAACAAAATGACAGACAACACTCGTTTACGCATAGCTATGCAGAAATCCGGCCGTTTAAGTGATGACTCACGCGAATTGCTGGCGCGCTGTGGCATTAAAATCAATCTTCACACCCAGCGCCTGATCGCGATGGCAGAAAACATGCCGATTGATATTCTGCGCGTGCGTGACGACGACATTCCCGGTCTGGTAATGGATGGCGTGGTTGACCTCGGGATTATTGGCGAAAACGTGCTGGAAGAAGAGCTGCTTAACCGCCGCGCCCAGGGTGAAGATCCGCGCTACTTTACCTTGCGTCGTCTGGATTTCGGCGGCTGCCGCCTTTCGCTGGCAACGCCGGTTGATGAAGCCTGGGACGGCCCGCTCTCCTTAAACGGTAAACGTATCGCCACCTCTTATCCTCACCTGCTCAAGCGTTATCTCGACCAGAAAGGCATCTCTTTTAAATCCTGCTTACTGAACGGTTCTGTTGAAGTCGCCCCGCGTGCCGGACTGGCGGATGCGATTTGCGATCTGGTTTCCACCGGTGCCACGCTGGAAGCAAACGGCCTGCGCGAAGTCGAAGTTATCTACCGCTCGAAAGCCTGCCTTATCCAGCGCGATGGTGAAATGGAAGAATCCAAACAGCAGCTGATCGACAAACTGCTGACCCGTATTCAGGGTGTGATCCAGGCGCGCGAATCAAAATACATCATGATGCACGCACCGACCGAACGTCTGGATGAAGTCATCGCCCTGCTGCCAGGTGCCGAACGCCCAACCATTCTGCCGCTGGCGGGTGACCAACAACGCGTAGCGATGCACATGGTCAGTAGCGAAACCCTGTTCTGGGAAACGATGGAAAAACTGAAAGCGCTGGGTGCCAGTTCAATTCTGGTCCTGCCGATTGAGAAGATGATGGAGTGATCGCCATGAGCTTTAACACAATCATTGACTGGAATAGCTGTACTGCGGAGCAACAACGCCAGCTGTTAATGCGCCCGGCGATCTCCGCTTCTGAAAGCATTACCCGCACGGTTAACGATATTCTCGATAACGTGAAAGCACGTGGTGATGACGCCCTGCGGGAATACAGCGCGAAGTTTGATAAAACCACGGTTACCGCACTGAAGGTGTCTGCTGAGGAGATCGCCGCCGCCAGCGAACGCCTGAGCGACGAGCTAAAACAGGCGATGGCGGTGGCAGTAAAAAATATTGAAACCTTCCACACTGCGCAAAAGCTGCCGCCGGTAGATGTAGAAACGCAGCCAGGCGTACGTTGCCAGCAAGTCACGCGCCCGGTCGCTTCAGTTGGGTTGTATATTCCTGGCGGCTCCGCCCCGCTCTTCTCAACGGTATTAATGCTGGCAACTCCGGCGCGTATTGCGGGCTGTAAAAAAGTGGTGCTGTGCTCACCGCCGCCGATTGCCGATGAGATCCTTTATGCGGCGCAGCTGTGCGGTGTGCAGGACGTGTTTAACGTCGGCGGCGCACAGGCCATTGCCGCACTGGCGTTTGGTACGGAATCTGTGCCGAAAGTGGACAAAATCTTCGGGCCAGGCAACGCCTTTGTCACCGAGGCAAAACGCCAGGTAAGCCAGCGTCTGGACGGTGCGGCGATCGATATGCCCGCAGGCCCGTCGGAAGTGCTGGTGATTGCTGACAGCGGCGCTACGCCGGATTTCGTGGCTTCTGATTTGCTTTCTCAGGCTGAACACGGCCCGGACTCACAGGTGATTTTACTGACGCCCGATGCTGAGATGGCGCGTCGCGTAGCCGAAGCTGTCGAACGCCAACTGGCAGAACTGCCGAGAGCTGAAACCGCCCGCCAGGCACTGAACGCCAGCCGCCTGATCGTGACTAAAGATTTAGCGCAGTGCGTGGAGATCTCCAACCAGTACGGCCCGGAGCACCTGATCATTCAGACCCGCAACGCCCGCGATCTGGTCGATGGCATCACCAGTGCCGGTTCGGTATTTCTGGGTGACTGGTCACCGGAATCGGCAGGTGATTACGCCTCCGGCACCAACCACGTACTGCCGACTTACGGTTACACCGCCACCTGTTCCAGCCTCGGGCTGGCAGATTTCCAGAAGCGTATGACCGTGCAGGAACTGTCGAAAGAAGGCTTTTCTGCGCTGGCTTCGACCATAGAAACACTGGCCGCCGCCGAGCGCCTGACCGCCCACAAAAATGCCGTTACTTTGCGTGTTAACGCCCTTAAGGAGCAAGCATGAGCACCGTGACTATTACCGATTTAGCGCGTGAAAACGTCCGCAACCTGACGCCTTATCAGTCAGCGCGTCGTCTGGGCGGTAACGGCGATGTCTGGCTGAACGCCAACGAATATCCCACAGCCGTGGAGTTTCAGCTCACTCAACAAACGCTCAACCGCTATCCGGAATGTCAGCCGAAAGCGGTGATTGAAAATTACGCGCAATATGCAGGCGTAAAACCGGAACAGGTGCTGGTCAGCCGTGGCGCGGACGAAGGTATTGAACTGCTGATCCGCGCTTTTTGCGAACCAGGTAAAGATGCCATCCTCTACTGCCCGCCAACGTACGGCATGTACAGCGTCAGCGCCGAAACCATTGGCGTCGAGTGCCGCACAGTGCCGACGCTGGAAAACTGGCAACTGGACTTACAGGGCATTTCCGACAAGCTGGACGGCGTAAAAGTGGTCTATGTTTGCAGCCCCAACAACCCGACCGGGCAACTGATCAACCCGCAGGATTTTCGCACCCTGCTGGAGTTAACCCGCGGTAAAGCGATTGTGGTTGCCGATGAAGCCTATATCGAGTTTTGCCCGCAGGCATCGCTGGCTGGCTGGCTGGCGGAATATCCGCACCTGGCTATATTGCGCACACTGTCGAAAGCTTTTGCTCTGGCGGGGCTTCGTTGCGGATTTACGCTGGCAAACGAAGAAGTCATCAACCTGCTGATGAAAGTGATCGCCCCCTACCCGCTCTCGACGCCGGTTGCCGACATTGCGGCCCAGGCGTTAAGCCCGCAGGGAATCGTCGCTATGCGCGAACGAGTGACGCAAATTATTGCAGAACGCGAATACCTGATTGCCGCACTGAAAGAGATCCCCTGCGTAGAGCAGGTTTTCGACTCCGAAACCAACTACATTCTGGCGCGCTTTAAAGCCTCCAGCGCAGTGTTTAAATCTTTGTGGGATCAGGGCATTATCTTACGTGATCAGAATAAACAACCCTCTTTAAGCGGCTGCCTGCGAATTACCGTCGGAACCCGTGAAGAAAGCCAGCGCGTCATTGACGCCTTACGTGCGGAGCAAGTTTGATGAGTCAGAAGTATCTTTTTATCGATCGCGATGGAACCCTGATTAGCGAACCGCCGAGTGATTTTCAGGTGGACCGTTTTGACAAACTCGCCTTTGAACCGGGCGTGATCCCGGAGCTGCTAAAGCTGCAAAAAGCGGGCTACAAGCTGGTGATGATCACTAATCAGGATGGTCTTGGAACACAAAGTTTCCCGCAGGCGGATTTCGATGGCCCGCACAACCTGATGATGCAGATCTTCACCTCGCAAGGCGTACAGTTTGATGAAGTGCTGATTTGTCCGCACCTGCCCGCCGATGAGTGCGACTGCCGTAAGCCGAAAGTAAAACTGGTGGAGCGTTATCTGGCTGAGCAAGCGATGGATCGCGCCAACAGTTATGTGATTGGCGATCGCGCGACCGACATTCAACTGGCGGAAAACATGGGCATTAATGGTTTACGCTACGACCGCGAAACCCTGAACTGGCCGATGATTGGCGAGCAACTCACTAAACGAGACCGTTACGCCCATGTAGTGCGCAACACCAAAGAGACGCAAATTGACGTCCAGGTGTGGCTGGATCGTGAAGGTGGCAGCAAGATTAATACCGGCGTTGGCTTCTTTGATCACATGCTGGATCAGATCGCCACCCACGGCGGTTTCCGCATGGAAATCAACGTCAAAGGCGACCTCTATATCGACGATCACCACACCGTCGAAGATACCGGCCTGGCGCTGGGTGAAGCGTTAAAAATTGCCCTTGGCGACAAACGCGGTATTTGCCGCTTTGGTTTTGTGCTGCCGATGGACGAATGCCTTGCCCGCTGCGCGCTGGATATCTCTGGTCGCCCGCACCTGGAATATAAAGCTGAGTTTACCTACCAGCGCGTGGGCGATCTCAGCACCGAGATGATCGAGCACTTCTTCCGTTCACTCTCTTACACCATGGGCGTGACGCTCCACCTGAAAACCAAAGGTAAAAACGATCATCACCGTGTAGAGAGTCTGTTCAAAGCCTTTGGTCGCACCCTGCGCCAGGCCATCCGCGTGGAAGGCGACACCCTGCCCTCGTCGAAAGGAGTGCTGTAATGAACGTGGTGATCCTTGATACTGGCTGCGCCAATCTGAACTCGGTGAAGTCTGCCATTGCGCGCCACGGTTATGAACCCAAAGTCAGCCGTGACCCGGACGTCGTGTTGCTGGCCGATAAACTATTTTTACCCGGCGTTGGCACCGCACAAGCAGCGATGGATCAGGTGCGTGAGCGCGAGCTGTTTGATCTCATCAAAGCCTGTACCCAACCGGTGCTGGGCATCTGCTTAGGGATGCAACTGCTGGGGCGGCGCAGCGAAGAGAGCAACGGCGTCGATTTGCTGGGCATCATCGACGAAGACGTGCCGAAAATGACCGACTTTGGTCTACCGCTGCCGCATATGGGCTGGAATCGCGTTTACCCGCAGGCAGGCAACCGCCTGTTTAAGGGGATTGAAGACGGCGCGTACTTTTACTTTGTTCACAGCTACGCAATGCCGGTCAATCCGTGGACCATCGCCCAGTGTAATTATGGCGAACCGTTCACCGCGGCGGTACAAAAAGATAACTTCTACGGCGTGCAGTTCCACCCGGAGCGTTCTGGTGCCGCTGGCGCTAAGTTGCTGAAAAACTTCCTGGAGATGTGATGATTATTCCGGCATTAGATTTAATCGACGGCACCGTGGTGCGTCTCCATCAGGGCGATTACGGCAAACAACGCGATTACGGTAACGACCCGCTGCCGCGCTTACAGGATTACGCCGCGCAGGGTGCCGAAGTGCTGCATCTGGTGGATCTGACCGGGGCAAAAGATCCGGCTAAACGTCAAATCCCGCTGATTAAAACGCTGGTGGCGGGAGTTAACGTTCCGGTGCAGGTTGGCGGCGGCGTGCGTAGCGAAGAAGACGTGGCGGCGTTACTGGAAGCAGGCGTTGCGCGCGTGGTGGTTGGCTCCACCGCGGTGAAATCACCAGAGATGGTGAAAGGCTGGTTTGAACGTTTCGGTGCCGATGCCTTAGTGCTGGCGCTGGATGTCCGTATTGACGAGCAAGGCAACAAACAGGTGGCAGTGAGCGGCTGGCAAGAGAACTCGGGCGTGTCGCTGGAACAACTGGTGGAAACCTATCTGCCCGTCGGCCTGAAACATGTGCTGTGTACCGATATTTCACGCGACGGCACGCTGGCAGGTTCTAACGTCTCTTTATATGAAGAAGTGTGCGCCAGATATCCGCAGGTGGCATTTCAGTCCTCCGGCGGTATTGGCGACATTAACGATGTTGCTGCCCTGCGTGGCACTGGCGTGCGAGGCGTAATAGTTGGTCGTGCATTACTGGAAGGTAAATTCACCGTGAAGGAGGCCATCGCATGCTGGCAAAACGCATAATACCGTGTCTCGACGTTCGTGATGGTCAGGTGGTGAAAGGCGTACAGTTTCGCAACCATGAAATCATTGGCGATATCGTGCCGCTGGCAAAACGCTACGCCGAAGAAGGTGCAGACGAACTGGTGTTCTACGATATCACCGCTTCCAGCGATGGCCGTGTGGTAGATAAAAGCTGGGTATCTCGCGTGGCGGAAGTGATCGACATTCCGTTCTGCGTGGCGGGTGGGATTAAGTCTCTGGAAGATGCCGCGAAAATTCTTTCCTTTGGCGCTGATAAAATTTCCATCAACTCGCCTGCGCTGGCGGACCCGACGTTAATTACTCGCCTGGCGGATCGCTTTGGCGTGCAGTGTATTGTGGTCGGTATTGATACCTGGTACGACGGAGAAACCGGTAAATATCATGTGAATCAATATACCGGCGATGAAAGCCGCACCCGCGTCACTCAGTGGGAAACGCTCGACTGGGTACAGGAAGTACAAAAACGCGGTGCCGGAGAAATCGTCCTCAACATGATGAATCAGGACGGCGTGCGTAACGGTTACGACCTCGAACAACTGAAAAAAGTACGTGAAGTTTGCCACGTCCCGCTGATTGCCTCCGGTGGCGCGGGCACCATGGAACACTTCCTCGAAGCCTTCCGCGATGCCGACGTTGACGGTGCGCTGGCAGCTTCTGTATTCCACAAACAAATTATCAATATTGGTGAATTAAAAGCGTACCTGGCAACACAGGGCGCGGAGATCAGGATATGTTAACAGAACAACAACGTCGCAAACTGGACTGGGAAAAAACCGACGGACTGATGCCGGTGATTGTGCAACACGCGGTATCTGGCGAAGTGCTAATGCTGGGCTATATGAACCCGCAAGCTCTGGACAAAACCATCGAAAGCGGCAAAGTCACCTTCTTCTCGCGCACTAAACAGCGACTGTGGACCAAAGGCGAAACATCGGGCAATTTCCTCAACGTAGTAAATATTACGCCGGACTGCGACAACGACACGTTACTGTTGCTGGCGAATCCCATCGGCCCGACCTGCCACAAAGGCACCAGCAGCTGCTTCGGCGACACCGCTCACCAATGGCTGTTCCTGTATCAACTGGAACAACTGCTCGCCGAACGCAAATCTGCCGACCCGGAAACCTCTTACACTGCCAAACTGTATGCCAGCGGCACTAAACGCATTGCGCAGAAAGTAGGTGAAGAAGGGGTGGAAACCGCACTGGCAGCGACGGTACATGACCGCTTTGAGCTGACCAACGAGGCGTCTGATTTGATGTATCACCTGCTGGTGCTGTTGCAGGATCAGGATCTGGACTTAACGACGGTGATTGAGAACCTGCGTAAACGGCATCAGTGAGTTGCGGGGTAAGCGGATGCGATATTGTTGTCGCATCCGGCAAAAAAAACGGGCAAGGTGTCACCCCCCTGCCCTTTTTCTTTAAAACTGCAAAGATTACTTCGCGTTGTAATTACGCAGAGCGTTACGCCCCAACACAATCCCCGCGCCAACCATGCCGCCCAGCAGCACTGCCAGAATCAATGTAATTGCCTTTTTCGGACTATCGCGACGAATAGGTAACGTCGGTTTCATTACATAGCGGTAAGCATGAATATCAAGATCATCAACCTTTAAGTTTTCGATATCCAGCAGGTTTTGACGTGTCTGATAGTAGTTTGGTGAGAACACTAACGGACGAGTCGCCTCATGCTTAATCATCGACTCCAGAGCTTCGCTCCCCAAAAGGAACATAGTATCTTGGGTTACGTCCTGTGTCTGCTGAATCTGCGGCTTTGTCACCTGCGCCTGATTCGCATACTGCAACGCTTCCTGAATCTGACGGATACGCAGATCTTTCTGCTCCTGCGCAACCACTTCCTGGGTCTTCAGAGAATCCTGCAAGTTTTTCATTTGCAGCGCGATGTTGTCTTTCAGGTCTTTTTCCAGTTCTTCATTTACCTGGTCGTCAACTTGCTGGATATACTTCGCCAGCTGCTTCTGCGCACCTTCAGGTGTTTCACCAACATAAGACACCGCCAATGGTAACGACTGGTTTTTAACGGTAGGCTCAATGGTCAGCTTTTCTGCTTCTTCCTGGTTATCCAGCGTTTCCGCTAATGCTGAGAATGCAGTACTGTAACGTCCGATAAGTGAAGCCTGAATGTCGGAGACTTTCGGTACAGCCGGACCGTAAATCACATTCATCGCGTTGGTATAACCAGCGATTTGCCCCACATCAGGTTGAGTAACGATAGCTGTGGAAGTCCACTTTTCTTTGGCAACGGCCAGATACCCTATAGCCAAGGCAATAGCCACAATGACAGAGATGATAATTGTCATCTTGCCGCGCCACAACTGCACCAGTAAATCAATCAAATCAATCTGTTCCGGGTCATGGTTTTGCCCAGAAACATTATTATTTTCTACTCTCATCATTACCCTAACGGACGAAATAATTTTAAGTCGCCATAGTTTAGCGATAATCGCCATGAATGCTATAGGATAAATGATAAAAATAATGAATTATTACAAAGGGAACATAAGAGAATCAGGGCGAAAATCGCCCTGATAACAGGATGTTAGTCACTGCCAAAGAGATCGCGGGTGTAGACTTTGTCTGCCACATCCTTAAGCTCTTCTGCCATACGGTTGGAAATAATGACGTCGGCTTGTTGTTTGAAGGTGGCGAGATCACGTTCCAGGCGAGAGTTGAAGAATGAGTCTTCTTTCATCACTGGTTCGTAGATGATCACTTCAACGCCTTTCGCCTTGATACGTTTCATAATCCCCTGAATGGAAGACGCACGGAAGTTATCTGACCCGCTCTTCATAATCAGACGATAAATACCCACCACTTGCGGTTTGCGTGACAAAATGGCATCGGCAATAAAATCTTTACGCGTGCGGTTTGCATCGACAATTGCCGAGATCAGGTTATTCGGCACAGACTGGTAGTTCGCCAGTAACTGCTTGGTATCTTTCGGCAGACAATAACCACCATAACCAAACGACGGATTGTTGTAATGGTTGCCAATTCGTGGGTCGAGACAAACGCCTTCGATTATTTGACGGGAATTCAGACCTAAACTTTCTGCGTAGCTATCCAGTTCGTTAAAGTACGCCACGCGCATCGCCAGGTAGGTGTTTGCAAAAAGTTTAATCGCTTCTGCTTCAGTGGAGTCGGTAAACAGGGTCGGGATATTTTGCTTAATCGCTCCTTCCTGTAATAACGCAGCGAAACGTTCTGCGCGTTCTGAACGCTCACCGATGACAATACGTGAAGGATGGAGATTATCGTAAAGGGCTTTACCCTCACGGAGAAATTCCGGAGAGAAAATAATATTTTCAGTACGATATTTCTTATGCATCGCTGCGGTAAAGCCAACGGGTACCGTTGATTTGATGATCATAACCGCATAAGGATTTATCTCTACTACGTCTTTAATTACTGATTCTACACTCGATGTATTGAAATAATTAGTTTTAGGATCATAGTCGGTTGGAGTGGCGATAATGACATAATCAGCATCCCGGTAGGCTTCATTTTTATCTAATGTGGCATTAAAGTGTATTTTATCTGATTGCAAAAACTGCTGAATTTCCTTATCAACTATAGGAGATATCCGATCATTCAGCATAGCAACGCGTGACGGTAAAATATCTAATGCCACAACCTCATGATTTTGTGCGATTAGAAGTCCGTTTGACAAGCCTACATAGCCAGTACCGGAAATGGTGATTTTCATTTCATGCTCTCAGAATTAACTTAACTGTGAATCATGATGTTTTTAGCATCCTGATAAGAGTTAAAAGTTTTAACGCTACGTCGATAGCTGGTCAACGCAACGAAAAACAATTCAGATTTTCTTTATAAGAGTAGCTGATATTTATTAAGTTAATATTAAGCAGTGAAATTTAGTCTATAAGATAATTGGCAAAAAAAAGCCCGGCACAATTTACGCCGGGCCTCAATTTATTGCTAGTTAAGTCAGATTAATCCAGCCATTCAGTATGGAACACACCTTCTTTATCAATGCGCTTATAAGTATGTGCACCGAAATAGTCACGCTGTGCCTGAATCAGGTTCGCAGGCAGAACAGCGGCACGGTAGCTGTCATAATAGGCAACCGCAGCGGCGAAGGTCGGAACCGGGATACCGTTCTGTACTGCATAAGCAACGACATCGCGCAGCGCCTGCTGGTAATCATCGGCAATTTGTTTAAAGTACGGAGCCAGCAGCAGGTTAGCGATCTGCGGATTTTCGGCATATGCATCGGTGATTTTCTGCAGGAACTGCGCACGGATGATGCAGCCAGCACGGAAAATCTTCGCGATTTCGCCGTAGTTCAGATCCCAGTTGTACTCTTCAGACGCAGCACGCAGCTGAGAGAAGCCCTGGGCGTAAGAAACGATTTTGCCCAGATACAGAGCACGACGAACTTTTTCGATGAACTCAGCCTTGTCGCCAGCTGGCTGCGCTTGCGGGCCAGAGAGAACTTTAGATGCGGCAACGCGCTGATCTTTCAGAGACGAGATATAACGTGCAAACACAGACTCGGTAATAAGCGACAGCGGTTCACCGAGATCCAGCGCACTCTGGCTGGTCCATTTGCCAGTACCTTTGTTTGCTGCTTCATCCAGAATCACATCAACCAGGTAGTTACCGTCTTCATCTTTTTTGGTGAAGATATCTTTGGTGATGTCGATCAGGTAGCTGCTTAGTTCACCGTTATTCCACTCGGTAAACGTCTGCGCCAGTTCTTCGTTGGTGAGGTTCAGGCCACCTTTAAGCAGAGAATAGGCTTCAGCAATCAGCTGCATATCGCCGTATTCAATACCGTTGTGAACCATCTTCACATAGTGACCTGCACCATCGGCACCAATATAGGTAACACATGGCTCACCGTCTTCAGCTACTGCGGCGATTTTGGTCAGGATCGGTGCAACCAGTTCATAGGCTTCTTTCTGCCCACCAGGCATAATGGAAGGACCTTTCAGCGCACCTTCTTCACCGCCGGAAACACCGGTACCAATGAAGTTAAAGCCTTCTGCAGAAAGCTCACGATTACGACGAATGGTGTCCTGGAAGAAGGTGTTACCACCATCAATGATGATGTCGCCTTTATCGAGGTATGGTTTGAGGGAATCAATAGCAGCATCCGTGCCTGCACCTGCTTTCACCATTAACAGGATGCGACGAGGCGTTTCCAGAGATTCAACAAACTCTTTCACCGTATAGTAAGGAACCAGTTTCTTGCCTGGATTTTCGGCAATCACTTCTTCCGTCTTCTCACGGGAACGGTTGAAAATAGAAACGGTATAACCACGGCTTTCGATGTTGAGCGCAAGGTTGCGCCCCATCACTGCCATACCGACTACGCCAATCTGTTGCTTTGACATTGTTTACTCCTGTCAGGGGGCACCGCCGGAGCGGGTAAAATATATTAAATACTAACGTAACTAAGTTGATTTGAAAAGCTTAATAAAAGTGGTATTACAATAATCAATGAGCGGAGGAAATTATTTCCGCAATATATTGTATACTAATTTCAGTAATGAAACAGGCAATATTCTAGGGATAATACGAATTACACCTGTATATATGACACCTGTCAGATTATCCAACTGTAATTCATATTTTAATTTCGCCAAAAGAATCTCACTCCTAATATAGGAATATCCTTTCCGTCGACACAGCATATTTCTGCCTGCCCGAACATTAACAAGAACCTCACTCAAATTATGAGTGCGATAATCGGCTGCAAGTATCCTAAGCCATAAGTTATAATCTTCCATTAGATAATGATGTTGATATCCACCAAGCTTTTCAATTACGGACTTTCTGAAAACAACAGTCATATGGTTGAAAGGATTTCTTTTTTTTGCAAATTTTTTTATATCTTCATGGTATATAACTGAAAATCTTTTTCCTTGCCTAATTTTCATTGTATTATCAAATTCTTCAATGGCACTTCCCAAAAGAACAACTTCAGGGTGTGATTTCATATAGCTAAGTTGAAGAGCGAACCGTTCAGGCAAACAAATATCATCAGTATCCATCCTAAAAATCAGTTCATTGCGACAATACTGTAGACCATGATTAAGAGCCTTACCTAGACCAACATTATTACTTAATCGCACAATATCAATGGGTAAACGTGATGAAAATTCATTAACAACATGTAGCAAATCATCACTAATATAACCATCAAAGACAATTACAATTTGATCAGGTGCGCATGTATTGCTTGCTATACTTTCTAAACAATCATGCAGAAAAAGTGCAGACTCTTTGTAATACAGGGATAACAGAACGCTAAATTTCATTATGATATACAAACCCTGAATGTTTTATACAGTTTTAAAAATCCAAAAACCAGCTTTTTTCTTAATAGATATCACATCAAGAATGTTAACTATAATTGCTGAAAAAGCAGTTGCAATAGCTGCGCCTAAAGCTGAATATATAGGAATCAATATAAAGGAAAGAACTATTGCAAGAAAGGTTCCCGTAAGGACATTTTTCTTATGCTCTTTTTCCCCATCGATAAACATGAGAATTATATCACATGCACCAGTTAAGCAATTAAACACTTGAGATACTATTAATACTATCAAAACTGCCTGATATTGATAGAAATCATTTCCAAATAGTAATAAACATTCTTTAGAATATAGAATCAAAATTCCTGCTACAGGCACTCCCAAAAATGAAGAAAATAAAACTGAATGATACGCACTTTTATGAATGGATGTAAAATCCTTTAAACTATACGCCCTAGAAACCTGACTTGAAATGACACCACTTATTGCTAATACAAAAAAACCAAGTAAAGTTGAAATTCTTTGCGCGACAATAAAACCTGCGATATCTGCTTTGACCGAAAAAATATTAATAATAATTTGTGAGCCATACATTGTAATTATTTGCAGAAGCTGAATTTTAAATAGCTCTTTACAGGATTTATCAAACCCTTCTGGTTTATAATATAAAGGTGAATAATTCGATGTCAACCTATGATATAAATACAACAGTCCAAAGGATATTAATCCCGCAATAGTAATAATCACGAACTGTTGCTCTAGCGTCATGAATGATAATTTTTTATTTTCTAAATAAAATACTCCCCATAGAAACGCAATCAATAAAAACGAGAATAGATTAAAAATAGCCCGTTGACTAAGGATCATCATCGTTATATTTCCTATTCCTTGATAGAAAAATGAAAGAATATTCATATAAAGAAAACAATATCCTAGTATCAACATTAAAACAAACAAAATAATTAAATTGTTTATTTCATAGCCTTCATATAACAAATAAAATAAAAATGCTGGTGACAAAATTAAAAACATTTTATTTGTTCTTAAGACAACACTTCTTAATACACCGATTTGTTTTTTCTCATTTCCGGCTAAACGTGCTACTGCCTTCGCGATCCCAAGCTCAGCACCTTGAGAAGCAATGGTCACAAAAATTGTAATAATTGTTATATAGAAGAAAATAGTACCAGCACTTTCCGCACCAAAAAGTCGAGCCACAATCCAGCTAAAAAGGAACGAAGAAATAACAGTAAACATTCTTAATAAAAGTGATAATATTGGCTGTATATATTTTAACATATTCATTAAAATAATATCTCCCATGATGTGGAGATTTTTTTTTCGTCGAATCTTTGCAGGTCTGATTTATGTTTTACATATTTCTTATCATATTTCTTACATAAAAGTCTGATGGCTTTTTCGGCAAGCTCATTGCATATATTGTTCTCATCAGAGGTTTTTGTAAGAGAAACTAATGATTCGTCACCCCAGTTTACAAGAATTTCATTTGGTCCAGTAGGACAATCAGTACTTAATACCGGCGTGCCTAATATTAGTGACTCTATAATTACGGTAGGTAATCCTTCTGAATCAGAACTCAAAATTAGAAGTTGAGCTTTATTAATAAAATAGTATGGATTAGTCTGAAAACCTAAGAAATGAACATATTTTTCAATATTAAGTTCCTTGACTAAATTTTGCAAATCATTGCGAAGTTGTCCTTCGCCAATAATAAGTAAATCTATTTCTCCATACTCTCTTATAATTTTGGGCATAGCTTTTATTGTTCTATCAACTCTCTTTCTATCCGTTAATGTAGAGACAGTCACAATAAATTCCTTTGGTAAGGGTATATTTCCTTCACATTGAATTCTTGAATTACCTTCTAGCTCAGTAAAATTAAAAGGATTATATATAGTTATAATCTCTTTATCATTGAAACCTTTTAAGGTCAGTAACTCATCTGCAATTCCTTTTGATACAGAAAGTAATTTAACATTACGAAATATTTTGCTCAATGGAAGCAAAGTACTAAATTCTCTTCTACTGAAGATCTCAATTGGACTGTTATGAAAGTTGACGTAATAGTTATTAGATAATTTACTCTCAAAATAAATCCTATCAACATTGACATATACATTATTATTAACAATTGCATCAAATTTTTTAGTGTTAATAAATTTCTTAAATGCATACATCTCGCATGGAGCTTTTAAAAAATAAAAAAAACTCTTTAATTTCTTAGCATATAGTTTTATAAAATTAAAAAAAACAGAATTACTTTGATTAGTAAAGAAAACTTGCGAATCATTTTTATTTATAGTTGTAGGATTCACTTTTTTTATTTTAAACTTATCTCTAACATAAATCTCTATCCCATCATCTATTTTATAATGTATATTATCAACGCGATCAAGAAGTGATGCTACTTTATGACCTCTATCCCGAAGAGACTTAGCTAAATTAAGAATAACTCTAGCCCCACCTGTTCCGCTTAAAGCGTTATTAATAAATAGTATATTTTTCATATAGATTAGTGATTGATAATTGTTCTATCCGATGATCGTGGAGTAAATAATTCGGAGTTAAAGCTATCTGAAAAGATAGATTGATATGAGTAGTTATTTCTACTTTGTTGCGATTGAAAAAAAATAAAAAGCAAACAAAAAAATAAACACTTATAAAGAAGATTATAACTGTATTCCTTTTTAAGGCTTTTGATGGCTAATGGTAAAGCAATAATCAATGATATATAAAAATATTGCCCAAACCTCATTATATTTAAATTACCCGGGGCAATTATCATTAATAACCCAGCAGTAAACAATAAATTTCTTAATATATAATTATCTTTAAGATTATAAATTGAAAACATTATTAGAAAGATGTGAAAAACAAACCCAAGTCCAGTGCCGAACCCTCCTTGCAAATGTGCAAATTGGCTATTGCCATATATTTCATTATAATATGGTATATTATTATATATTAAGGCTTGTATTTCCGTTGTAAAACCTGAAAGATACAACACTAACAAACCAAATAAACCGATTATTAAAGTTAATGGTTCAAATTTAAATCGATTATAAAAATAAACAGGCATTAACATTAATGCAGATAAATGGAAAAAACTAGCAATGATAATGGCTATAAAATATCTTAAAGGCTCTTTTTTTTCTATAAATTTTATTGAATACAAAAATATGGCAACGGCTAATACTTGTCTGATACGGTCAAGTGAATCTAAATAAAAACCAACAAAGCAAAAAACTATTATTCCCCATAAGAATATCTTTCTCTCCAAAATAACTTTGAACACAAAAAACAAGGTTAAAAATGAGTAGACTGCAAAGACAAGAACATAACCTCGATCTAATGAACTAAATAAAGTAGACAGATATCCAAAAAAGTATTTATCATATGTAATATCTATTCTACCTGCTACTATATTTTTATATATATATACATACGTTTCATAGTCAGGGCCTACATCAAAACGTAGCGCAGATAATAAAAACAAGGAACAAAATACACATCCTATGCTTAAAAACTTGACACCTCGTGAAGTAAATAAGTTAATTCTTTCATGAACGTAAGCAAAGATAATTGCAAATAACACATAAAAATTATATATGAAATAAGATGTCATTTCTTACCTTTAACTTCAAATTTATTTGATATATTACCAAAATGTTTTGATAATAAAGGACTAAATGATGTTCCTTTGAATATTTTTTCGCGACATGGAATGTTAAATATTCCCCCAGAGAATAGAGTAACAGCTGTTTTAATCATTGGAGAATTAAGCACTACTAATTCAACAGGAGCCTTAACCTTGTTCACTTTCACATCTTTAAAATATAATGAATAATCCGTCAATTCGCGAGGATGCTGTCTTATTACTATTTTTTTATCATTATACTCTTTTATTATTTCATCGTATAATCTGATTTTTTCATTTTCACTAATAAAACCATCTTCACTTAAAGGCTGAGTTAAAATCATGACGTCAGCAACCAATTCATCTTCGATACAGTAATTAAAGATATGATTAATTTCTTTTTTTTGTACTGAATTAAGTTTTTCCCAAGCCGCAATAAGGTCAAAAAACTCAACTTTGTCATTTATAGTTGGATCAATTATATCAATCATTCCAGAAAGAAGTATTTTATTTACTTTGGTAGAGCGCCCAAATGTATGGCCTCCTATTATAAGTTCATATAGACGAGAATAATGTGGGTATCTATAATTTGCCAAGCCGTCCTCAAGCAAGATGAACTCGTTTAAGAAGGGTTTAGAAAAAAAAAGATGATCTTGCCCTAAAAATCGATAGTCTTTTCTATTAGAAATTAATTTTCTTAACTTAGGATTTATTATCAACCTGAATAAAAAACAAAAATAATAAAATATTTTACTAGTTTTGTTGTTCCCTTTTTTAATTATATATCGCTCTTTACCTGGGAAATTTATATCACGAAGCGAAACATTATCTGAATATATATATATAGTATCATGCAATTGATGGTTAAATAATATACAATAAATAAGCAAGCAATATGGAGAATCAAAAACAAATACATTATTTCTCATTTTCATTATATAGCTCTATACTACGAAAGGTTTGTCTATTTTTAAACACCTAGTTTACAGTAAGGCTTAAATAAACTTAGGGCTGTTACCTTAAAGTTCAAATGACACATCATAAAAATCCTTATATTGTTCATGGTTACTTAACAGGAATTCTTTGATATGCTTATAGGCATTATTCATCACATTATGTTTATAATAAGGGTTCACCGCATTCTTAATACCATTAATGTAATGTTCATCTAAGCATTTTTTTATTGCTTCAGAAATGCCTTCAGTACTGCATTCACAATTTATAACAGTAGTTCCGTGAACCCTCCCTTTTTGCCTGTCTCCAATATTAACTGTGGGTACTCCAAGCGAAGGAACTTCAATTAAACCAGAAGAAGAATTACCTATTAAACCTTGCGAGTACTTACATAGTGCAAGATATTCCTCTGGTAGTATAGAAACAAAATATTTCGTATTATTCTCTTTACAAAAATTTTTAATTTTTTGTGTGATTTTGTCTGAACCAGTGTCAGAATTAGAACCAATGAAAACAAAATTATATTTTTTAATGAAGGAGTGTAAACTTTTTAATAAAGATTGAACTTGAATTTCAGGAGAAACACCACTAAGCGTTTCAGGATGAAAAACAACCACAAAATAAGGTTTAGATAACCCTCCAAATTTTTGTTCAAGAACATCTTTTGGTGGTAGAGTAAGTAAAAGTGAATTTTCAGCTCCAAGAGCACCTATATCATAAACGTTAGATGGATGCTCCCCCATCTGAATTATCCTTTTTCTGTATTCATGCGTTGAGGCCAGATGTAATGAACTCATTTTAGTGATTGAATGCCTAATAAATTCGTCATAATTACCTAAAGTTTTCTCACCTCCATGAAAATGAATAATTGGTAAGTTATGCATAGCTGCTGCTAATGCTACCGACATGATTTCATACCTATCCCCAAGTATCATCACAGCATCAAACTTATTATCTTGAAAATATATACCAAATTCAGATAAACATCTCGACATGGTTTTTATTATCTCAGCGTTCGTGTCATTATTAATCTCGATATCTATTATTTTATCGACACGAAAACCATCATTTTCAATAACTTTGTATGTCATTCCATACTTCTTATCACAGTGCATTCCAGTTGCAACTATAGATAGATCTATACTATCATCTTCTTTTAGTTGCTGTAATAATCTTTTCATTATTCCATATTCAGCACGAGAACCTGTTACATATAAAATCTTTTTCATTTTATTAACTCCATAAGTTCTTTTTTTAGTTGTCTATATGCTTTTCCGTTGAAATGTAACCCATCATATGTAAAATCAGCAGATAAATTCCCAAAGTCATCATAAAACATATCAGAAAGTGATACCCATCTGACGTGATTAATTTTATCTAAACCCTTAAACAAGAAAGCATTCAAATGCTCAATGACTTTATTATTTCTATCAACCCTTCCATTAACTGGAGGCAATGATAAAAAGTAGATAATTACATTTGGATTAAGTTTTACTATTTTATCAATTATTTTCATGAGCCATCTTAAGGTGTCATTCTCATCCCAACCCTGAATAACAATATCATTTGTACCCAACATTAAAAAAACCACATCACCAATTTCTTTTATGAGATTAGCATCAAGGATAAGGTTATAATAATCTTCAGATGTAATACCTGAGACACCATAATTATTTACCTCCTTACCTGCTAAATCAGATAACTCCCAGTTATCAAATATGGAGTGACCTATTAATGTGATCGGTTTTATGGCATGAGTTATCGAAAATTTTTGTTTAATTCGTCGCGCAACAGCTTCTTTGTCTATTTTATTTTTATTTTTTTGTAACATCCGTGAAATAGCAAATTCAAAATCCAGCCTATCATCAATATCTATTGAATCAGCCTTATTCATAATATAAGCCAAGCTATCAGCGCCAAAAAAATGTTTCTTTTTAAGATACTCTTCAACTGTGCCAATAAAAATTGCGCCATTGGGACTGTATTCTTTTTGATTATCTTGTCGTCTATAGCCACTGTAGTCATTATTGAAATTACTCAGTCGCATTGAGGAATCTAAAGTTTTCATTAAATCTGAGGATATTTCGCTTTCTGTCATTGAAACTAAAAAATTGGCTTCAACATCCCCCTCAAAAAGCGTAATGGCTTCCTTTATATGATGGGCATTTCTAAAAGGAGACGTCGGTTGTAATAACATAAAATAGTCACAATCTTTATTGTGACTCAATACATTCTCTATAACCATATATGTAGTTGCAGTATCTGATGCAAGCTCTTCACTTCTAATAATAACTTCTGCACCGTATCTCTCAGCGATACTTTTGTATTCTAATGAATCTGTTGAAACAATAATTTTATTAAAGCACTGCGATTCTTTTGCCGCCTCTATAGTATAAGCTATAAGAGGTTTATCTATTAACATTAAAACATTTTTATTTGGTAACCCTTTTGATCCCGCTCTAGCCGGAATTATCGCTATCCTATTAGTCATTTAAATTAGATCTCCTGTTCATCGAATCCAGAATGACTTATTAATTGATCCTCATCGAAATTTTTTTCCGCCTTCTTGCCTAAGATATCATACCAATACATAGGACTAATTCCGTTTCCTGGCCGCTTTGTGGTGATATTATCAATCGTATATATTTCACCTTTTTTAATGTTGCATTTTGCCACTATGGACTTTCTTGCTACTATCTTATTTTTTTGTTCAGATTTTGTTACTATTTTCGCATAGCTTCCTAAACATTTTTCAACAGCCCGAATCCCCTCACACAATAATCGTAGCTCATCTGGTGTAACTGATGCCTTATGATCAGGCCCTTCAAAATCTTTATTTAGAGTAAAATGTTTTTCGATGAATGTAATTCCATACGGAACTGATGCAATAGCTGCATAATAACCTGGTGAATGGTCAGAAAAGCCAACGTTATATCCTTTAAATTCATTCTTTAGACCAATAATTGAGTTTAAATTTACATCTTCATATGGTGTAGGATATTCAGTGTTACAATGTAATATTGTGATCTTTTCAGGAACCATTCCATTTTTAGTAAGAACATTTACACTTGCTTTGATTTCTTCAATTGTGGCCATTCCTGTTGACAATACAATCTCTTTTCCCTCAATCGGCAATCTGCTTATTTTTTCAAGATACGGGAGATTAAGCAATTCACCTGAAGGTATTTTCCACATTTTTTGATTTCTTGAAGCAAGAAAATCGATAGATTCAAAATCAAATGGTGTTGAAAAGACATCAAGTCCTAACTCTTTTGCATATTCTTCAAGTTTTATAAACTCTTCATAAGGCAGCTCAAGCTTCCTTGTCATTTCTAATTGGGATTCCTGATTACCAGTTACTTTTATCTGATACTCTGCCTTAGGTGCGTATTTCGAAATTAATTGATCAGCTTTAAAAGTCTGAAATTTGACTGCATCAACACCAGCTTTTTTGGCTTCTTCAACCATTTTTTTTGCAAGATTAAAATCACCATTATGATTACATCCAATTTCAGCCACAATATATATTTTATTCATTTGCTTACCTTTCTCTTATTAATCTTGTTGGTGTTCCTGCAACAACAACATTATTAGGGATGTTTCGTATTACTACTGATCCAGATCCAACAATTGTCGAGCTTCCTATTTTTATTTGCCCATTTACAACAGTACAACTACCTATAAAACTTTTCTCTCCAACATATACATCACCATTAAGGACTACATTAGTTGAAATATTCGTACAATATGAAATATGATTCCCATGTTCTATCAAGGCTCTAGTATTAATTACGACTCCATCCTCTAATTGTGAATCACAATTTACTATAGCCATTTTCCCAATGTAAATACATGTTCCGATTGAAGATCTTGTTGATACAATTGCTGTTTTATCAATGACATTTATCGTTTCAAGCTTTAGATCTCGTATTTGACTTAACCATAATGCTCTATCATCAGGATCACCAATGGCAATAAAATAATAGTACTCAGTTGGCAAACTAATATCACTTAATGAATGACCAACGATAGGATATCCTTGATGCATTCCGGATTTCAGTGAATCAACAAACCCTTCAAGAGCGTATTCATTATGATCCAGACTATCTATTACTGCTTTAGCAAACCCACCAGCCCCGATTATGATCAATTTTTTCTTCATTCACGCACCATAAGTGAAGTTTAGCATTTGAATTCGCCTTCCAGTGAGGGCATTATCAGACACGCTACCGCCCCAGGCTTAACAGCTACCAGTGCACTGTAGAGATTTATTTTTTGAAATTAGAATCCTTTTAAATTATTTTAAAAATTTAAAAGAAGATATTCTAATTGTCTTACCAATCCGCTCTGGAAACAAGGAAAATCCTGGAAAACTTTGACTAAAATCCTATTGCTAACTCGTTGTTATTCTGATTGTTTATATAAAACAACGGCAGGAATATTCGCAACAAATTACTTTCGCCACAAATCTTCACTGCCGTTATAATTTTCTTATCAACCGTTACATTCGGTCAGATTTTCATTATTCGCTTAACAGCTTCTCAATGCCTTTACGGAACTTCGCCCCTTCTTTCAGGTTGCGTAGTCCATACTTCACAAACGCCTGCATATAACCCATTTTTTTACCGCAGTCGTAGCTATCACCTGTCATCAGCATTGCATCAACAGATTGTTTTTTCGCCAGTTCGGCAATAGCATCAGTCAGCTGAATACGTCCCCACGCACCAGGCTGCGTGCGTTCAAGTTCCGGCCAAATATCGGCAGAAAGCACATAGCGACCAACGGCCATGATGTCTGAGTCCAGCGTCTGCGGCTGATCAGGTTTTTCGATAAATTCAACAATGCGGCTGACTTTGCCTTCACGATCCAGCGGCTCTTTGGTCTGGATGACGGAGTATTCAGAGAGGTCACCCGGCATACGTTTTGCCAGCACCTGGCTGCGTCCCGTTTCGTTGAAGCGCGCAATCATGGCTGCAAGGTTGTAGCGCAGCGGGTCGGCGCTGGCGTCGTCGATCACAACGTCTGGCAGCACCACGACAAATGGGTTGTCACCAATGGCAGGTCGTGCACATAAAATGGAGTGGCCCAAACCTAAAGGTTCGCCCTGACGCACGTTCATAATGGTTACGCCCGGCGGGCAGATCGACTGCACTTCCGCCAGCAGCTGACGCTTCACACGCTGTTCAAGGAGAGATTCTAATTCATAAGAGGTGTCAAAGTGGTTTTCGACCGCGTTCTTGGACGCATGAGTTACCAGGAGGATTTCTTTGATCCCTGCAGCCACAATCTCGTCAACAATGTACTGAATCATTGGCTTGTCGACGATCGGTAGCATCTCTTTGGGTATCGCCTTAGTGGCAGGCAACATATGCATCCCAAGACCCGCTACCGGTATAACTGCTTTTAAATTCGTCATTATTTTCCTACCTCTAAGTGGCTGATAGTGCGTAAATTATTGCCATAGGTTAGCCAAACGGTATGGCTATATACCAAAGCTTAGTTCCGCATAACTTTGAATAAACCTTACGATAACACTACACACCATCAGCATCTGGATTACTCGGATTACTCGGAATTCCGCATACTGATAATTTAATCAGTACCTCTTTCCGAATAATCGTAGTCCAACCTGGTCCTTTTTTCTCTGACTCGTCTGCATTACTCAGAAACAAACGTTATGTCGTCTTTTTTGGCATGAACGAATTCATACTGCAGAGTTCGATCCAGACCTTGCGACAGCGTATACGGTGCCACAAAACCTGAAGAATGCACTTTCGTTGCGTCAAACTGTGTAGTCGCGCAGAATTTTTTCACGCGCACAGAGCTGACAGCGTATTTTTTGCCCGTAATTTTGCTCAGGATATCAAAGCAATATCCACCCAGCATTCCTAGTGGGTAAGGCAAGTGCATAGAAGGGATCTTTTTGTTCAGGCTTTGTTCAACTTCAGCAACCAACTGGTTCATGTTCAGGTCTGGCTTATCAACGTAGTTATAAACCTCATAACCTGCGGCAACATTCTTCAGTTTGTACTTGATAAACTCAACAATGTTTCCAACATAAGCCATGGACTTATAGTTAGTCCCTGCGCCCACCATCATAAACTTGCCGCCAGCGATCTGTTTCAGCAAGTTATAGACGTTACCGCGGTTTCGTTCACCGAAGATAACGGTAGGACGGATGATGGTTAATGAACGTTCTGTTGGTGCTTTGTTATACCATTCACGCAGCACTTCCTCTGCCTGCCACTTACTTTTGCCGTAGTGGTTGAAAGGATCGTGCGGATGGTTTTCGTCAGGGTTGTGTTTGTTCAAACCATAAACAGCAACGGAACTGGTAAAGATGATATTTTTAACGCCATTTTTTTCCATGGCCGCCAGCACATTGCGGGTACCCTGAACATTGACATCATAATAGAGAGAAGTAGGGCTTACGTCATCGCGGTGTTCCGCTGCCAGTAGTACAACAGTGTCAAAACCGGCTAACGCCTGGTCGAGTGCCTTTTGATCGCGAACATCGCCAATCTGTGTGATTTCTGGATAAAAGTGGCTCTGCTGTTTGTCCAAGTTCTTGATATTAAAGTCAGCAATTGCCGTTTCAAGTAGTCGGGTTCCTACGAATCCGGAAGCTCCTATGAGCAAAACGTTATCGTTCATAAATCACTTTAGTCTGGTTGTTACGTAAGAAACACAAGATAAAGATGAGTACCTTCCCTGAGTAGTCAATGCTGCCCAGCCCCAGCTTTAACAGTTAGTGTGAGGATTATAATCTTTTAGAACATTATATCCAGTAAGTTTATGAATGGTCGCAAATCTACTCTCTCCGTTCCGGCAATCTAAAGTTAATCTTTTCCACATTAACAATATGGTGATTAATCCTGTCGATATCGACGGAGCTTTGCCCTCTTTCATTCACCGCATGAACATTTGCAAGAGACAGCAGTGTTTCTTCTTTCGCCATAAAGACGCCTCGAACGTCTTTGCGCATGTCGAAGTTCATGATCAATGCGGGTCCAACAGAGGATTCCTGCATCACATTGATATTACGCATAAAAAGATGTTGCGGCTTGTTGTGTAACTCCAGCGAGGCACGCTTCATCTCAATATTAGTTAGCGACACAAAGGAGACGGCATTCCCGGCGGAGATTTGGATACCGCGCAATTTATAAGCAAGGTGGGTATTATCCAGTTGAATATTATTCACTCGGAAATTTTGCGGTATCGAGAGATATTTGCCTTTAATTACCCCATAGCCGATTAACATCCCGGCGCTATTAATCATTTCAATATTATCAATCACGAAATTGTCACAACCGTAAATAGCGACCGTGGCGTTATCAATGCCCGCTTTCTTACTGAAATCCGGCGTGATATTGCGGGCTTTGATATTACGAATAACAAAATGTTTACCATTTTCAACATGGATCAGCTGCCGACAATCCGATCCCGTGATATTCGCCACAACAAAATTTTTCACTGTCTGGTCTTCCGGGTAATTGTTATTGTAGGTACTTCCCGCAAGACCTATGCCAATGCCCCAGTTGATTTTGCCGTTAGTACAGTTGATGCGCTCGATGATGTGGTCGGAGATCAAAATATCACTGTCGTTAATCGCCACGTTCCATTCGATGGCGTCGCCCTGTAAATCACTGAACTTACAATTGGTGATGTTGGCACCGATAATCTGGTTATGAAATCCCTGGCGTAAGATGGCGTAATTAGCGTGGCTAATGGTCAGGTTATCGATGGTCAGGTTGTGCATGACCCGTTTGTTTTTGCCGCCGATATAAATCTGCGTTACCGGGCCAAAGCCGCTCATTGCCAGCCCTTTGATGGTGCAGTCAGAGCCGCGCACATCCAGGGTGATGTTATGCATACTGCCGCCCTCCTCCCCTGTCACCTGGCTACCGTCCTGTAAGACAAATCGCCCTCTGCCGTTGCCGCGCAGGCTTCCAAGGATGTGTAACGTTTTACCTGCAGGAATGAAGATGCCGGTGTTGATATTGTCACAAACCAATCCGCCAGGCACGACGACCGTTTGCCCTTCACTAAAAGCTTGTTTAAATGAGGCGATCCAGTCGTGCGGATTGTAATCGTTAATATTAACGCTTGGTCGAGCAGGAAGTGCGCGAGCGAAAGGGGTATGGAGGAAGGCAAGCGCCGAGCTTGCCGTCAGGAAGGTGCGTCGGGAGAGTTTTTTAAATAGCATACGTTCTCCTCTATAAAGCTTGCAGCAAGCTGGCGAGTTCTCGATTGATCACCTGCTGGTTAAAATCGTGTTCGACTTTTTCGCGCGCACGTTTGACGACAGGAGCCAGTTCGTCGGTGTCCAGTTGGCTAAACGCCGCCAGTCGTTGCGCCAGTGCGCGAGCATCGTTCTCAGGCACCAGCCAGCCGGATTTATCGGCCTCCACCAGTTCCGGTATTCCGCTATGCAGAGTAGAAACCACCGGAATACCGACCGCCATCGCTTCCATTAGCGCCACCGGAATACCTTCCATATCACCATCCGCACCTGTAACCGATGGCAAGAGGAAGACATCCGCGTCGTCGAGCATCGCTTTCACTTCATGGCTCGGTTTAAAGCCCGGCATCTCCACCACATCTTCCAGTTGATATTGTTCGATGAGCGTGCGCAGGCGTCGTTCCCACGGGCCAATGCCGAGGATGCGATAGCGAAATGCCACGCCCTGCTCTTTCAACTGCCGGCAGGCTTCGATCGCCACATGCAGGCCTTTTTTCTCGGTTAAGCGTGCGACGGAAATAATCTCCAGCGGTGTTGCGAGCGCTTTCACGGGACGCGGGCTAAAGCGCGTCATATCTACGCCCATGCGCGATACGGCGATTTTTTCTCTGGGGCAGCCCATTTTTTGCAGCCTTCCGGCCCACAGATCGCTTATCGGTAACATCAGGTCGCCACGGCGAAACAGTTGTTGATATTCGGGAGTGTAGTGGTTGAGAACTTCCCGACTGGAGATATCAATACCGTGAAAGATAGTGGCAATTTTGCCGCGAATGACACCCAGTTCGCGTAGTTTTGCTGCGGTTACCCCCGCTGGACCAAAATGAGCGATAAAGACATCGGCATGTAACGGTGTTGCGACCTGACCACAAATGGCAGACAAAATCAGGTTCCGCGACTCGGCACCATAGCGTTTGAGGTTGAGCGCCTGCCAGGTATTTTTACGATGAATGCCGCGTAAGGTCTGGCTGGCGCGGTGGCGCAGTTTCGCTATTTTGCCCGTAGGTTCGTCCTGTAACCAGCGGGTTCTGGCGGCAAGGTTGTATTTCGTCCATGCCGCGTGGGTATTCTGGGTGTCGCCTTTTTGCAGCGCGACAATCTTCACCTCAAAGCCCATATCAATAAACGCGGTAATTTGGTTGAGAACGAAGGTTTCCGACGACAGCGGGAATTTCAGTAAAAAGAAGCCGACCTTCATTTCACCTCCCCGATGCGCTCAAGCACAGACTGCACCATCTGCATTCCTGTCTGACGCTCACGACTGACGGCTTCACTAAGTCGCGCATTCAGCGCCGGAAGCTGGCCTAAGGTATCCGCAACCATCGCTTGCAGGCTGCCGTCTAATAAATGACGGATATCAATTGCCATCTCTGGCAGTCCCAACTGTTGCATAATCCCGGCGGATTTATGTTCGTAGTTGATGGCAATTGCCGGAGTGGCAAAATTCATCGAGATAATGGCAGAGTGCAGGCGCGTACCGACGGTGAGTTCACAGGCACCGAGAATTTTGCCCATTTCCAGATCGTTAAGTTCATCCATCACTACGTGATAACGGGCAGGATCACTGATGTGCTGGCGCAGGTTGAGCGCCACCATGCGGTCGTCTTTGTTATAGCTGTCGATACCCGTACAGGTGGAGAGCGCAATAACCTGATAGCCTTCGTCGAGAATGCGATTGACCACCCCGGCAAAGGCTTTTTCATACGCTTGTTGAGTGGTGCCGAGACGTTTGTCGAACGGTGCCAGTTCGCGCAGGGTAATTGCCACCGTTTTCTGTTGTGCGGCAACGTCCAGCCAATGTTGAACGGCATAGCTGGCGGTGAAATCTTCGGTGTGGTGATCGACCAGCCACGCAGTATCGACGCCATGTTCAACTTTTGCGGTAGTGATATTGCTGCGTTTCATCAAATCAAGGCTGACCGATTCGCGCAGGATCAGCGCGTCACAGTGACCAAAGACATAGTTCGCCAGTTGGTTAAATTGCTCATCCTGGAACGGGCCAACACTGTGACCAATCATAAACAGCGGCTTTTTCGCCATGAAAGTACAAAGTGCATGTTCAAACTGCGGCACGCCGTAGAGATCGACAAAAAACGATCCGCCGACCTGGATAATGGCGTCGTAACCTGACAGCAGGCGCACGAAGTCGGTGAATCCCTGGGCGATGGCGATATTGCGCAGCTTGCCAGTGTCGGTGACGCGTGAGAGCAATACCTGGTGCTGATAGCGGCGACGGAGGACTTTTTTAACGCGCCCGACAACGCCCGCCGCGCTGTTGTGTTGTTTCATTTGAAGGAACAGCGGATCGCCCATTACCGGGCGGTTGAGCAGCCAGGAAGAACTGACCGGATAGCGGCTCATCACGTCCACTTCGGCGTGTGGATTGAGGATGTTGATGGCATCAAGTAAGCCGCGCAGGATGGCGCTGTCGCCACGATTGCCGCAAGTGTGGTTGCCCAGAATAAGTAATTTCATTTTTTCCTCATAAATTTGATGCCAGGTGAGGCTGCGTTTGTTTTGTTCGTTGCCGCTTTTTGCCTGATGCGACGCTGACGCGTCTTATCAGGCCTACAGGTCCCGAGCACAGAACCGTAGGATGGATAAGGCGTTTTACGCTGCACCCGGCAACCGTTGTCGGAACCGAAAACAACAACTCACCCCGCCCGTAAAAGCATTTTCATTTTTTCGCTGCGACAAAACTGACGCTTTACTTCCACCACCAGCGGATGGCGCGACAGCACAATCATCACCACAAACGCCAGCACACCCGTGGCTATTTGCACCGCCAGCAGCATCCCCAGCGCCAGTTGCCCTTTCAGCACAATGCCCAGCGCATAACTGACCACCAGCGTCGGCAGCGAGAGGTAAAACGGCAGCCACAAACTCAGGATGTACTGGCGATAACTGGAACCAAGAACCGGTTTAATCATCACGAAGTAACTCAGAATGGTGTTGATAATCTGCACCAGCAGGAAACCGAGCGTGACGCCGATTGCGCCCGCCATCTGCCCACCAATAACAATCGCCGGAATAAACAGAAATGTTTTGAATACGTTGAATTTAAAGCTGATATCGACCCGCGCTTTCGCCATCAGCAGCGAACCAATCGGGTTACCCACTGAGCGCAGCAGACCCACAATACACAGCAATTGCAGCACCGGAATAATGCTGATCCACTTCTCACCAAAGACCAGCGGTACAAAATTATTCGACACCACCATCAGCCCGAGCAGCGCCGGAAAGTTGATAATCCCCACCACCGACAGCAGCTTGTAGAAGTTCACGCGCAGCTTTTCGGTGTCGTCCTGAATTTTGGCAAACGCCGGAAACAACACGCGGGTGATGATGGGGTTCAGCTTCATCGGCGGCACAACGGCCACGTTGTACGCCAGGTTGTATCCCCCTGCTACGCCCGCGCCGAGAATACGCGCCAGCACCAGCGTTGAAAGGTTGGTATTGAGATAGTTGATGATGCTGTCCGCCGTCAGCCAGGCACCAAAACGTAAGTTCGGTGCCACCGACGCCAGCGAGAAGTGCAGACCGGGGCAATAAATTTTGCGGCCAAAGTAGCCAAACAGCAGCGTTCTTACCGCACTATTGACCAGATAACCGAGGATCGCGGTCATCGCCAGCGGCCAGAAATGGGCGCTAACCACTGTAAAAGTGAAGCCCGCCAGCACCGCGCTGGTTTCGATCATGCCGATTTTGTTGAACTCCAGTTCCTTTTGCATCAACGCGCGGAACTGCTGCCCGTGGGGGATCACCACAAACGCCAGCGACAATGTTTTAATCAACGGTGCCAGGTCCGGGTTATTCAGCACGTCACCAATGGCATCACTCAACAAAAACACCGCCACGCACACCACAAGCCCCAGCCCGACGTTCAGCCAGTACAGCGTGGTGAGTTCAAGGTGGCTGATTTCTTTTCGCTGAATAATCGAGTTAGCGATACCGAAGTCAGAAAGCGTATCTGCCAGCGCGATGATCACCAGCGACACGGTAAGCAAACCGAACTGGTGGTTGTCAATAATCCGCGCCAGCACGGTCATCTGTACCAGCCCGAGGCCGATGATGATCACCGTAGCAATCGCCGACCACTTCGCGCCGCTGATGGTTTTTTCACGTAAGCTCATATCAATATGCCGCTTTGTTAACGAAGCCTTTGAATACCGTCAGGAAAACGATTTTGATATCGAACCAGACGCTCCATTCGCGGATGTACTCAAGATCGAACTCGACGCGTTTTTCCATTTTCTCCAGTGTGTCCGTTTCGCCGCGCCAGCCGTTAATCTGCGCCCAGCCGGTAATGCCCGGTTTCACCTTATGGCGCAGCATGTAGCCTTCAATGAGCTGTCGATACTGTTCGTTATGCGCCACCGCATGCGGACGCGGACCGACAATCGACATCCCCCCGGTCAGCACATTGATAAACTGCGGCAATTCGTCCAGCGAGGTGCGGCGCAGAAAGTTCCCCACTTTGGTGACGCGCGGATCGTTCTGCGTCGCCTGAGTCACCACTTTGTCGTTCTCCATCACTTTCATGGAACGGAACTTCCACACTTTGATCGGCTTGCCATCCATGCCATAGCGAGTCTGGCGGAAAATAACCGGCCCTGGTGAACTGAGTTTCACCGCCAGCGCAATACAGCACAGCACCGGGGAGATCATCAGCAGAATAAGCGTCGCCAGCACAATGTCTTCCGCACGTTTTAGCAGGCGGTTAACCCCGGAAAGCGGCGTGTCATACAGCGGCACCACCGGAACGCCGTTCATCTCTTCGAGACGTGAATGGAGAATGTTGAAGGTAAAGACATCGGGGATCAGCAGCACCGAACAGGTGGTGTCTGCCAATTGATGGACCAGTTTTTTCACTCGCGCGCCGTCGCACATTTGCATCGCGATATAGACGTTATGAATCTTACCCGCTTTAGCATCCTCGACCAGCTGTTGCAGGTTACCCGCCCAGTCGTTAGAAACGCCGCCCGGTTTCGGGTCGTGGTAAACGCCCACCACTTCAAACCCTAACCACGGCTGATTACGGAAGCTCTCCATCAGCATTTGTCCGGCGGCTAAATCCCCCGCCACCGCGACCATGCGCTTGTTATAGCCATGATTACGCAGCCAGCCCGCCCCAATGCGAATACATGAACGGCAAACCACCAGTCCGATACTGGTCAGCCCATACCACGCCAGCCAGATTTTCAGTTGCGTGTCGAAATCATTGTTGAACGCCACCAGTCCGGCACTGAAAATCACGCTTAAGGTCCAGTTTTGTAGCAATAGGGCAAATTCTGTCGCTGCCCGAACACCGCGCCATGAGCGATAAAAATCGGTGATGCCACCCAGCATCTGGAACACCACCAGCGTAATCAGCGCCACCAACAGGTGCATGTAGAGGAATGACAGTCCGCTGACTTCGCAAACCAGCCATAGCCCGGCAAACATGATGGTGATATCTGAAAAGCGTTGCACCATAGAGATTAACGATGCATTGGTTTTCGCTCGCTCGCGCTTTTTTAGATTTGTCATCGTTGTTCCTGTTATTAGCCCCTTACCCGCAGTGGGGTAAGGGAAGATCCGACATTACTCATTCAGCAACGTCAGCAGAGTTCGCGTTCGCGCTTCCATCAGCGGCACATCACCGCGCGATTCCACATTCAACCGCACCACCGGTTCGGTGTTGGAGGAGCGCAGGTTAAAACGCCAGTCGGCAAAGGTCATACTGATGCCATCGGTACGATCCACCGCCAGCGCCTCACGGCTAAAATGCTGTTCCACGCGGTTAATCGCCTCAGCGGGTTGCGCCAGTTTGCTGTTGATCTCACCGCTTGCCGGAAACGCCACCATCCGGTCGCGTACCAGTTCGCCCAGCGTTTTCTCTTTCAGGCACACCAGTTCGGCTACCAGTAGCCACGGGATCATGCCGCTGTCGCAGTAAGCGAAATCACGGAAGTAATGGTGAGCGCTCATTTCGCCACCGTAGATGGCGTCCTCCTTGCGCATACGTTCTTTAATAAAGGCGTGTCCGGTTTTCGACATTACCGGCGTGCCACCTGCGGCAGTCACCACATCAACGGTGTTCCAGGAGAGACGTGGATCGTGGATGATCTTCGCGCCGGGATTTTTTTCGAGGAATGCTTCTGCCAGCAGGCCGACAATGTAATAGCCCTCGATAAACTGCCCTTTTTCGTCAAACAGGAAACAGCGGTCAAAATCGCCATCAAAGGCAATGCCCATATCCGCGCCGTGTTTGATGACCGCATTGCGGGTGTCGTCGCGACATTCCGGTAGCAGCGGGTTAGGAATACCGTTGGGGAAATTGCCGTCCGGTGTGTTGTGTACTTTGATTAATTCCACGGGCGCGCCGAGGGCTTTAAAGCGGGCTTCAATGGCGTCCACCACCGGACCCGCTGCGCCATTCCCGGAGTTGATCACCAGCTTGAGCGGCGTGAGATTTTTGACATTGATATAACCGAACAGGTGATCAACGTAAGCGTCACGCAGGTTGATTTGCTGATAGCGACCGCGTTTGGTTTCATCGACGGGAGGAAAGTCGTTGGCTTCAGCCAGGCGCTGGACATCGCGCAGTCCGGTATCACCGCTGATCGGGCGAGCCCCCTCGCGCACCAGCTTCATGCCGTTGTAATCCATCGGATTATGGCTGGCGGTAACTTCAATGCCGCCATCCACGCCGAGATGGAACGTGGCGAAATAGATCTCTTCGGTGCCGGACATACCAATATCCAGCACGTCAACGCCCGCATCCTGTAAACCTTTTGCCAGCGCCAGTTTTAAGGTTTCGCTGGTGAGGCGGACATCACCGCCTAACACAATGGTTTTCGGTTTGAGAAATTCGCCATAGGCGCGACCAATGCGCCAGGCGATATCTTCATTCAGTTCTTCGCCTAATTTCCCGCGAATATCATAGGCTTTAAAGCAGGTTAATTTTTTCATGTCGTTACCCTTTTTCAGGCAATAGTTGGCCCTGACCGAAACGGCCAATTTTGTTTTTGTCGTTATTTACATCTCGGTTTCGCATTCATTGCCTGATGCGACGCTGCCGCGTCTTATCAGGACTACAAACCCGAACCGTAGGTCGGATAAGGCGTTCACGCCGCATCCGACAAACAGCTCCTGATGCGACGTTTACACCCGTCCGTAGCGATCCGCGAAGCGCACCACATCATCCTCTTCGAGATAAGAGCCGGAGCGCACTTCAATTAAATCGAGCGGAATTTTCCCCGGGTTTTCCAGGCAGTGCGTCGCCCCCAGCGGAATATAAATGGACTCGTTTTCACCAAGCAGTTTGATATCACCATCAATGGTGACTTTTGCCGTTCCCGCGACCACTACCCAGTGTTCCGCGCGGTGATGGTGCATCTGTACCGACAAGCCCTCGCCCGGTTTCACGGTGATGCGTTTCACCTGGTAGCGGTCGCCCGCGTCGATAGAGTCATATTTGCCCCACGGACGATACACTTCGCGATGCACCCGATGCTCATGGCGACCATCGGCTTTGATCTGCTCGACCACTTTTTTCACATCCTGTACCGCGTTACGGTCGGCAATCAGCACCGCATCTTTGGTCTGCACCACTACCAGATCTTTCACCCCGACGGTGGTGACCAGGCCAGATTCGGCATACACATAGCTGTTTTCAGTTTTGTGATTAATCACATCGCCGTGGCAAACGTTGCCCTCGGCGGTGTGGGCGCTGATCTCCCATAATGAAGACCAGGAACCAACATCGCTCCAGCCCGCATCCATCGGCACCACAACAGCATCTGCCGTACGTTCCATGACCGCGTAATCCACCGACTCTTCCGGGCAGGCGAGAAACGCTTCTTCATCCACACGAATAAAATCAAGATCCGGATCGACGGCGCTCATCGCTTTTTCACAGGCATCGAGAATATCCGGGCGATATTTTTTCAGTTCTTCGAGATAGCGTCCGGCGCGGAACAGGAACATGCCGCTGTTCCAGTAATATTCGCCGCTTGCCACATAGGCCTGGGCGGTTTCCAGATTCGGTTTTTCGACAAACTGCGCCACTTCAAAGGCCACCGTATCCTGCTCACCCGCAGACACTTCACCGCGACGAATATAGCCATAACCGGTTTCTGGTAGATCCGGCACAATGCCAAAGGTCACCAGCTTGCCCGCTTCGGCATATGGCATGGCATTACGCACGGCGGCACGGAACGCGTCTTCATCGGCAATTACATGATCCGCCGCCAGCACCAGCATTAACGGGTCGTTCTCCGGGCTATGACGTTTTGCCGCCAGCGCCGCCAGCGCAATGGCCGGTGCAGTGTTACGCCCTGCAGGTTCGAGAATAATGTTCTCGGTAAGTTTGTTCAGTTGACGCAGCTGTTCCGCGACAATAAAGCGGTGCTGCTCATTGCAAATCACCACCGGGCTTTCGCACTCCACGCCGTTCAGGCGGCAGATGGTGGTTTGCAGCATGGTGAGATCGCCTTTCAGGCATAAAAACTGCTTGGGGTAAAGTACGCGGGAAAGCGGCCATAAGCGGCTACCGGAGCCACCTGCCATCACAACTGGATAGAGTTTCGACTGCGCCATAATTATCCCCGAATATCATTTATAAATTGACGTAACACGTTCTCTTTATCGAGCGTGCGTTCGGCATATTCACGTGCCACCGTGTTGTACTTGGGCAGCAGGAGCGCCTGACGAATCCCCGCCACCAGCGCCTCGACCGATTCCGGTTCCACGCAAACCGCAATGCCCGGAAAGGTTTCGCAAAGCTGTCCCAGTTCTGTGTGGGCCTCTGCGGTAATCACCGCGTTACCGCCTACCGCCAGAATATTGGTCAGTTTCGACGGCAATACGGCATCTGCCGCGCCGCGTTTTTGCACCACCAGATGGCAATCGCCCATCTTCAGCAGTGCGGGTAAAGCGTCATACGATTGCAGCGGGAAAAATTGCATGTTGCGCAGTCCACGCTGCTGCGCCATTTTTTCCAGCCGCGCTTTGCCGCCGCCCTGCCCGACAATGGCAAAAATCAGCGGTTCATCGCGCAGGCGATCGGCAGCTTCAATAACGTTTTCCAGTCCCTGCTTTTCACCAATATTGCCGGAGTAAAGAATGATTTTTTTGTTATCCGGCAGGCCAAGCTGGTTACGAAGGGCATCAACATCGGCGTCTGCAACATGCTGAAAACGGGCGATTTCCGACCAGTTGGGGAAGAAAATGATGTTATCCGCCGCCACGCCTTTTTCGATGGCTTTATTCATCATCGAACGCGAAATCGTGGAGACGTTATCGACGTTATGCAGTCCGCTACGTTCGAACGCCGTTGCCAGCTGTGCCACTTTGCCGCCTTTGCCTTTTCCGGCAAGGCCCAGCCCCAGCATGGCGTCCACTTCGTAATCCTGAATATGCAGCACGGTACGCGCACCAGAGAGTTTCGCCAGCAGGCGCATTCCCGGCGTGCAAAACAGCGTTGGCACCACGCCGATAATGCGATCCGGCTTCCAGCGACGTTGCGCCATCAACGGGAAAAAACTGCTGACGGCAAAACTGCCGAGATGCAACAGGCGTTTCAGGGTGCTCGGCTGTTTTGGCACGTACAGCGGGCAGCGCCACACCGTGGCGGCCCCCTCTTCTCGTTTGTAGCGCCAGGCGGAATAGTTCTCACCCACCTGCCATTGCGGGTAGTAAGGCGGTGCGGTAATGACCCGCACCTCATGACCTTGTGCCGCCAGCCATTCCACCATCTCGCCGGTGTATTTGCCGATGCCGGTTAACTCCGGCGAGTAGTTAATGCCGTAGACCAGTATTTTCATAATCCGGGTACTCCGGCACGCTTCTCAGCGAGAAAATAGGCGCGGCTGTTAGCGTGAACATTGTCACTGGCGAGCAGTGCGTCCGGCGTCAGCCAGCGGTAATCGTCATGCTGCTCATCCGGCAGTAACAGTTCTTCTTCCGCTACTCTGAAGCGAAAACCGAGCACCACATAGTGAGTGGTGAAATCCGTGCCGGAGAAGTTATCGTCATAAAAGTGCTGCCAGACACCGTAAAACTGGCCTGCTGTTATCGGCAGACGCAGCCCCAGTTCCGCCATCGTCAGCCGCTCAAATGCGGCTTCCAGCGTTTCGTCTTTCTGCACGCGCCCTCCCGGCACAAACCAGTAACCCTGCGCCGGGCGGTTGGTTCTTTTGCCAAGCAGAAACTCGCCGCGACTGTTCTCGACAATAAAGTCGAGAGAGACAAGCGGTGTGGAGCGCACTACAGTGGCAAAGTCTTCCTGACGTAAAAACATCATTCCCCCCGAAAGCGGTCTTGATTCTCAAGGAACCACTGGTAAGTGCTGGCAAGCCCCGCTTCCAGTGAGATTTCGTGATACCAGCCAAGCTGATGCAGGCGCGTCACATCCAGCAGTTTGCGCGGCGTACCATCCGGTTTGCTGGCATCAAAAACCACCCGACCTTTGTAACCCACCACTTTGGCGATGGTTTGCGCCAGCTCGCGGATAGTGCAGTCAACGCCCGTACCAACGTTAATGTGCGACAGCATCGGCTGGGTGTTCTCCAGCCAGACTTCATGCGCCAGCTCCATGACATGAATGCTCGCCGCCGCCATGTCATCGACGTGCAGGAATTCACGCATCGGTGTACCGCTGCCCCATACCACCACGTCCGGCGCATTCTGTGCCGTCGCCTCGTGGAAGCGACGCAGCAATGCTGGGATCACATGCGAGTTACTCGGGTGGAAGTTGTCATGCGGGCCATACAGGTTGGTCGGCATGACTGAGCGGTAATCGCGTCCGTACTGGCGGTTGTATGATTCGCACAGTTTGATCCCGGCGATTTTGGCAATGGCGTAAGGCTCGTTGGTCGGCTCCAGCGTGCCCTGCAATAACTCGCTTTCTGCCATCGGCTGTTTTGCCAGTTTCGGGTAGATACAGGACGATCCAAGAAACAGCAGTTTGTTCACGTCGTTCTGATGCGCGGCGTGAATGATGTTGCTCTCAATCATCATGTTCTGGTAGATGAAATCCGCCGGATAGGTGTTGTTGGCAACAATGCCGCCCACTTTCGCCGCCGCCAGATAGACCTGGTCAATGCGTTCGCTGGCAAAGAAATCATGCACCGCGCGGCTGTCCAGCAGGTTCAGCTCGTCGCGGGTGCGTAATACCAGTTCCACATCACCGCGCTGTTCGAGCTGCCGCCTGATGGCAGAACCGACCATTCCGCGATGGCCAGCGATAAAAATGCGTTGTCTACTCATGCTTATGACTCCAGCGCGATCGCCACGTCGTAGCCGTGAGATTTCAGCAGAGAGTGTTTTTTCGCCGCTTCGAGGTCATTAGCCACCATTTCAGACACCATCTCTCTGAGGGTGATTTCCGGTTTCCAGCCCAGTTTTTCGTGCGCTTTGGTCGGGTCGCCGAGCAGCGTTTCAACTTCAGCCGGACGGAAGTAACGCGGATCAACGGCGATAATCACATCACCCGGTTTAACGCCCGGCGCGTCATGCCCGGTGACGGAAACCACAATGCCCTTCTCTTCAACGCCCGTGCCTTCAAAGCGCAGTTTGATGCCCAGCTGTGCCGCTGCCATTTCCACGAACTGACGCACGGAGTACTGAACGCCGGTCGCGATAACGAAATCTTCCGGCTGTTCCTGTTGCAGCATCATCCACTGCATTTTTACGTAGTCTTTGGCGTGGCCCCAGTCACGCAGGGAATCCATATTGCCGAGGTACAGGCACGACTCCAGCCCCTGGGCGATGTTGGCGATTGCGCGGGTGATTTTGCGGGTAACGAAGGTTTCGCCGCGGCGCGGGGATTCATGGTTGAAGAGAATTCCGTTACAAGCGTACATGCCGTAGGATTCGCGGTAGTTAACGGTGATCCAGTAGGCGTACAGTTTGGCGACCGCATACGGAGATCGCGGGTAGAACGGCGTGGTTTCTTTCTGCGGAATTTCCTGCACCAGACCGTACAGTTCAGAGGTGGAAGCCTGATAGAAACGGGTTTTCTTTTCCAGACCGAGGAAGCGGATCGCCTCGAGCAGGCGCAGCGTACCCATCGCATCGACGTCTGCGGTATATTCCGGTGACTCAAAAGAAACCGCAACGTGGCTCATTGCGCCCAGGTTGTACACTTCATCCGGCTGCACTTCACGCAAAATGCGCGTCAGGTTGGAGGTATCACTCAGGTCGCCATAATGCAGATGGAATTTCGGGTTGCAGGTGTGCGGATCCTGATAAATGTGATCCACGCGCTCGGTGTTGAATGACGATGCACGACGCTTAATACCATGCACCTCGTAACCTTTTTCCAGCAGAAACTCTGCCAGGTAAGAACCGTCTTGTCCGGTTACACCGGTGATGAGAGCGACTTTTGACATGTCTTATTCCTCTGTATTTTTGAATTTATTCAGTTTCAACGCGTTCGCGTATCACCACTGCGGGATTCCCCCGGCAAACCACATTTGCCGGAAGCGATTTAAAAACACTGCTTCGTGCACCCACGACGGTGCCGTCGCCGATTGTGACGCCTGGGGCAACAAAGACATCGGTTGCCAGCCAGCATTTCTCGCCAATCACAATAGGCGTGGCGTTAATGGTGAAATGTTGACTTGCATGGTCGTGGCTCCCGGTGCATAAATAACTTTTTTGCGATATCACCGAATGTGCGCCAATGGTTATTTCACCGAGGGTATATAAATTGACCTCATCACCGACCCACGCGTAATCACCTAAGGTTAATTTCCACGGATAGGTAATTTTTACTGACGGCCGAATAACTACGTTTTTTCCTATTTTTGCGCCGAATAAACGTAATAAAAATGCCCGCCAGCGATACAATACTTGTGGCGACAAGGCAAATAATGTTGCCTGTACTGCCCACCACAATTGCACTTTAATAGCGTTGCCACCCCGGAACCCTTTCGGCACCGAGAATCCACTTAAATCCTGCATCGTTTTCCCTTATATTCAGCTTTTGTTATATAAGGCTTTCGTCTTTGAGGTAGTACGCTGGCGTAAATGCCAGGATAATTCTGCCCAGAAGCCAGGCACATGTAATATTTGCCGTTGGACTTTTTTCGCGTCAGCACACAATTCCATATTATTGGTGGTAGATACCCCACCCATAGAAAATTCAGACACCAGGCCATTGAGTTTTTTAAATGCATAACCTGCTTTATACATTTTGGCTGCCAGCGCGTAATCAGAAGAAACTTTATATTCCAGGTCATAACGCCATTTTTTCAAACCGGATACTGGGAAAAATATCGCCTGATGACTGGCGGGCAGGCTGTGATAAATATACCAACCCGGTTTGGCGCTACGTTTAATTTTATGCCCGTCGCCAAAATCCAGCAGCGCATCGCCGGTGATCATCACGTTATCTTTTTGCATTTTTAACTTACGGACAAAATATGCGGCATCCTGATGAAAAATATCGCCCGAGTTGAGAAACAACGCGAACTTGCCTTGTGCCATCGCAATGCCCTTGTTCATGGCGTCGTAGATACCGTTATCTGGCTCGCTGACAAAGCGTAGGTTATAGATACCATTGAGATTTTCCAGATACTCACGGGTGCCGTCATTGGAGCCGCCATCGACAACAATCCATTCGAAGCTGATATCGTCCGCCTGCGCCAGATGCGCCAGCGAGGCATGTGTTTTGACTATCCCTTCGAGGTTACGAAACGCGACAGTGATTATGCTAAGCAACATGTTCTTATTCTTACCTCGTAATATTTAACGCTTTTCGCAAAATAAACGGACAGACGATTAAAAATGCATATTCCGGGCTAAATATCGAACCGGTAAAAAACAGCGATACCGGAGTAAAAAGATATAATTGCACGCGAAAATTGCGGTTATCACCAAAAGCGTTGATCATCATTTTTATCACTTTCCCCATGTACCACAGCGATAAAAACACCGAGAACCAGGAAAAATAAATAATCAGCAGATACAAACCATTGTCTATGGTTTTTCCGACATCCGCACCGTTAAATATTCCGAATGATGCGACATATTCATAAAGTGAGCCAAATCTGACTACACCGTCAATATGGGTCAAAGAATAACCGACCATCACCAGCGGACCGACAATACGATAATACGATGACGATCCTTCCGTACCTAAATCGCCCAGACGGGTGGAAATATAAGGAAACGCGATTACCACACCAACCAGGAATACAGCCAGAGAAATCAATGCCAACGGTAACTTTTTCTTAATCGCCTCTTTATTCAGATATTGAAATGCCCACTCCAGCAAATAAAACAGGATAAAGGTCATAACCCCTGAAAACGATCCGGATAATATTATCCCTGCGAGAATCATAGCATCGGTTTTAGGCGTTTTGATACCAAACTGTTTGATGCTGAGCCAAATTGAGATTAATGCCAGAGCGAAAAATGCCGGTTCGAAATAAAGTGCTGTCGTGCGCTTGCCGCCGAATTTAATGAAATTCAGCACATAGCTGTTGCTGTAAATCAGATATTTCGAAATCGACTCCATAATACTGCTGCCACCGGTGAGGATAATTTGCGCCATCTCCACTGCCGCCAGCGCCACCACCAGCCCGACCACCAGATAAAAGAAACGTAATATCTTGCGATGGTTGTGTGGCGAAATTGTTTTAAAACGAATACTCCACACCATGCCAATAATGATCACAATATAGACAAACAGCATGGTTGAAGTGACGTATTTACCGGCATCCAGCGACTGACCAAACAGGTAGTTAAACGCCGTGAGTCCCGCACCAATCCCTAAGGCAATCATCAATTTTTTAACGCTGATGCGTTCTAAAAACAGCAGTAACAAGACAGGTAAAAAAGTGACGATAGTGATGGGGAAACTTTCGCCAAGCTGGGCGATTTTGACGTTAACCAGCAGGTAGATCAGCGGCAGCAGCAGGTAGCTACAGATTCTGATAGAAGTTGACATACTCCTCCAGCATCTGTTGTCCACTGTAGGCGGCGCGGCTGCGTTGGCTGAACTCAGCCAGCGTGGTACCAAATATCGCCTGCGCGATTTCCGGTTTGCTTAACTGCACCAGTTGCAGCACCTCTTCTTCACTGACGGTTTTACCGCCGGATTTTTGCAGCACTTCACGCGCCGCATCGCTATGGGTGGCAATCACCGGCACGCCAATCGATAGCGCCTCACACAAAATCAGCGGGTAGTTATCGACGCGAGAACTGAACACCAGCGCATCCATCTGATTGAGCGCGCTCATCAGCTTACGTTTGTCGGTTTCAAAGCCGTGATTAACCACGTTACCAGCGGTGAACGGCGAGAACTTACCAAAGGTATGCAGTTCGATTTTGTCGCCCAGCGCCATCATCTCACGCACCAGTTGCTGGTTAGTTTTGCCGTCGTAACGCAGGTCATGCGCCACCACCGCGATTTTCGGCTTACCCTGGGTTTCGCGCACCGGAGGCAGATCCGCCAGAATCGCTTCGGTTGCCATATCAATACCGTTATTGATAATCCGGCAACGCCCTGGACCGTACAGGCTATTGAAAGCGTCAGCCACATGCTGGCTGGGGGAAATAAACTGACAGCCCAGCGCCAGCATCTCACGGAATAACTGGCGTTTGCCCGCCACCAGTTGGTGTGCGCGATCAATCTTCACCGGCGGATAATTATTTAAGGTCGGGCATTTCTGGCAGCCCGTTTTCCAGCCTTCACAACCGTCGGTAAAGGCGCAGCGTCCGGTAACGCTCCAGTGGTCGTGCAGCGTCCAGACCAGAGTGACGTCCGGTTTATGGTTTTTCACCTTTTCGCAAAAGCGCACCACGCTCTTAAGATTTAGCCAGTAGCTGTGCAGCACATGAAAATGCAGGACCACCGGACCCGGTGTACGAGTAATGGTGCGATATAACTCATTGAAATTGCCAAACAGATCGCGATTAAACAGACGAAACAGGACAATATTCGCCATTGCAGTCATCCGCGGCGTATGTTTGATGACCTGCGGATAGTTTTGATGGCTGACGCTCTCTTTGCCGCCTTTGCCGTAACCGTAGACAAAATGTGACGCTAGCCCCTGTTGCAGCGCACGCTGGTGGAGATCTAACGCCACACCTGCTGCCCCGCCTTCCGCCAGTCGCACATTAAATTGCAAAATATTCATTTAATTACCTTCACTCGCGCTTTTTCTCCCACCACCAGCGCGTTGTCCGGGACAGAGTCGAGCACCACGCTGCCCGCACCCACGGTGACGTTGTTACCAAGCGTGATATCACCAAGAATAATAACGTTGGCACCGAGTTCGACGCCGTTGCCAATATGTGGACATGCCATGTTATCGGCACCACGATTGCCGATAGTGACGCCGTGGCGAATGGTGAAATCATCCCCCGCCACCACGTTTTTATTGATCACTACGGCGTAACCGTGATGGATAGTAAAGCGGCGGCCAATGGTCGCGGCAGCCTGGATTTCATAACCGAAAAAGCATTCGGTGATAATGCGATACAGCACCAGCAGAGGGGCCGCCCAAATATTGTTGAGGACGTTCTTTTTGCGCCACACCGAACAAAAATGAGCGACGCGATAGGCTAGAACCATGCAGCACGGACGTAAACTCCAGCTGTTGGCGCGCAGATCTTCCAGCATCTTTAGCGCCCCCGAATACCATCAGCCAGACGTTTGCCGTTACGCACCGACAGCAGCGTCAGCAAAGTGCGCCAGGTCATACGTTTATTGCGGATCTGGTAGAGGGTAAACAGCTGATATTTTTTGCTTGCACGGTCAAATTTATCTTTGTGCTTGCGGTAAAAGTGGAAGTACCCGGAGAATTTTTTCGGTGACGAGGTGATCTGCATTTCACCGTGATTGATATGCAGGATCTGCGTCGCCTCTTCCACTTTCCACGGCTCGCCATACTCCACCACCATCCGCAGGAAGATGTCGTAATCCTGTGCTGCTTTCAGTTCGGTATCGAACAAGCACTCTTTGAAACGCCACGCCCAGGTAAAAACCTGATTGCCAATGATATTGCGTTTATAGAACAGGCGGCGTGAGTACGGCGATTTGGGATACAGTGGTAAGCTTGCCGGTTGGGAATAAACTTCTCCCTGGCATACGTAGTCGTTAGCGTACAAAAAGGCGTGAGTGACCAGTTGCTGTTTATGGGCGAGGAAGACGCTCAGGCGGTTGGGCGTCCATTCATCATCGTCATCGATCCCGGTAATGTATTCCCCTTGCGCCAGCATAATCGCCTGGTTACGTACCGCGCACGCCCCGCTGTTAATGTCGTTGTGAATGTAGGTAATACGCGGATCGTTGAGGGCGGTGACGTACTGTTGCAGTTGTTCCCAGGAGGTGGAGCAATCATCCACGATGATCATCTCCCAGTTGCTGTAGTCCTGGCGCAGGACCGATTTTATCGCCCGAATCGCCAGTTGTTGGCGGTTCCAGGTCGGCATATAGATTGAGATCAGCGGATTGTCTTTCATAGGTTGTTCTCCCGGAGTGTCGAGATGTTCTGCCGGTTTATAAGCTTGTTTACGGGTTCTGTTGCCGGATGCGGCGTGAGCGCCTTATCCGGCCTACGGAGCTGGTTTGCTTGCCGGATGCGGCGTGAAGGTAGGTCGGATAAGATGCGTCAGCATCGCATCCGACAGCGGATGTCGTTATTTCGCATCCGACTTATATTCGTATTCGTAATAGCCATAATCCTGATACGCGCTGGCGCGGCGGAAGATGGAGTTCAGAATCACCCCTTTCACCGGAATACCATTTTGCTCAAAGCGGCTCAGACTGGTTTCCACTTCTTTCAATGTGTTGACCGCATAACGCGCCACCATTAACGTGGTTCCAACATGACGACCAACAATTGCCGCATCGGTCACTGCCAGAATCGGCGGCGTATCAATCAACACCAGGTCGTAGTTTTTACTCGCCCAGTTCACCAGTTCGGCAAAGCGTTCGCTCATCAACAGTTCAGAAGGATTTGGCGGTACCTGACCGCGCGGGATCAGGTCAAATTTGGCAATAGAGGTCGGTTTAGCTGCGGTAGTAATATCGCCCTGACCAATCAGAATTTCCGACAGGCCATTAACGTTATTAGTGCCCAACAGCTCATGGGTGTAGCCTTTGCGCATATCGCAGTCGATCAACAACACCCGTTTATTGGTCTGGCTGATCACTGCCGCCAGGTTGGCGCAGACAAAGGTTTTACCGATTGACGGGCTCACCCCTGTCATCATCAACACATTGTTCTGCGCCTGCATCATCGCGAAGTGCAGACTGGTACGCAGACTGCGGATGGCTTCAATCGCCAGATCGGTTGGATTCCCCACCGCCAGTAGCTGGCTCTGTTTATAGCGTTTAATCCCTTTGATGGTTTTGACGCTATCGCGCGCTTTCTGCCATTCCGACAACGGGATGCTGGCATAGACGCTGATACCATGTTCTTCCAGCACCTGCGGGCTTTCGATGCCGCGATTAAACAACGAGCGCAGCAGCACACCCACGATAGAGAGCATCAGGCCAAGGATAATCGCGCCGAGGATAATCAGTCCTTTCTTCGGTTTCAGTACACCTGGCTGGGTGATTGCCGGGTCAACAATGCGCACATCGCCGACGGTGCTGGCTTCGGTGATTTTCAGCTCCTGCTCTTTATTCAGCAGTTGCATATAGACCTGCTGACCAGACTCGACATCGCGGGTCAGACGGACAATTTCCTGCTGGGTTTTCGGCATCGCCGTTACGCGACCATTAAGTTTGGCTTTTTCGTCTTCCAGCGCCTGACGTTTCTCCAGTAGCGTGCGGTACGCCGGGTGAACTTTGGTGTACAGCTTGGAGATTTCCGCTTCTTTAAAGGTCAGTTCGTTCAATTGTGCGTCGATGTTCACCATCGAATCGAGCACCGCTTTCGCTTCCAGCGGCAGATCAACAGAATCTTTATCCTGACGGAAGGCATTCAGTTTGTTTTCGGCAACATCGAGGCGGCTACGTACTTCCGGTAACTGTTGCGCGAGGAAAGCGAGGCTTTTCGACGCTTCCGCCGATTTGCGCTCAATATTTTGTTCCTGATAGTTACGGGCGATGCTGTTAAGAATGTCGCGGATCTGTTCACGATCTTCACCGGTATAAGTCAGGCTCAGTACGCCTGCGTCTTTTCCGTTCTCCGTTACCGTCAGGCTGTTTTGCAGTTGATTGATCATCCCCAGCGTGGAGTATTTGATGACGGTAAACTCACTGCCCGGGCGGGCGTGAATGGCTTCAACCATCAGCGTGACGCCTTCTTTTTTCAGCATCTGGCCCGCTTGCCCACGGGCGCTAAAGCCGCCATCACTGCTCAGGGTGTAGTTTTTGTCATCCAGCACATTAAGCGTAAACACCTGATCCGCCATCTCTTTCGGGCGGTTAAAGGTATTCACTTTCACCGTCTCGTTCTGACGCCCCATCAGGCGATCCCAGCCCGCCCCGAAAATCGGGAACGTGTTTTTGCTCACCGCAATATCGAGGTCGAGATCGTCCACCGTTTTACCAAGCACCAGGCGCGAACGAATCAACTGGATCTCGGCGTCCGATGCAGGCGGTTTGTTGGCTAATGCCGAACCAATGTCCTGCACTAACGAATTGCCGCTGTTTTGCTCGATTTGTACCAGTGCGTCGGCACTATAAATCGGCGTGGCGAAGAAAGTGTAAACCACGGCACAGAGGGCAAATACAGCGGTGATGCCAATCACCCACCAGCGCGCTTCAATGACGGTGCCGACCAGGCGACCAATATCGATTTCATCACTGCCCGTTACCGGAGCGGCATGTTGTTTTACTTTTTCTGTCATTCTTATACCTGCTCTGCGTTCAATGCCTGCGCCCACTGGCGGGCAGACCGTTCAAGTAATGCGTACACCGCTGCAAACGTTTCCCGGCTTTTGCGATACGGATCGGGGATTTCACATTCGTTATCCCAGTGACCAAACAGCATCACTTTGCCGCGCATCTCCGGTGCCATCTCGCATAAGCGTTCGATATGGCGCTTTTCCATGGTCAAAATCAGGTCATAGTTGCGACACAGGCGGCGGCTGATTTGCCGGGCACAGTGACCTTCCAGAGACAGTTGATGTTCTGCGGCGACGCTGATAGCAGTAGGGTCAGCGCCCTTACCGACCAGCGCGCCGAGTCCAGCGGACTCCACTTTCAGCTCCGGGTGATAACGTTGCAGTAAGCGTTCCGCCGTCGGGGAACGGCAAATATTGCCGACACAGACAACTAAGATGTTGTTAAACATGACGATTACCAGTTATGAATGTCGCTGGCTGTATCCGTCATGTAACGGACACCGCTAATAGTTGGCAGCAACTGATTGATCAGACGGTTCCAGCGGGAAACCGGGGCGGTGGTGACATACACCACGTCATAAGGTTGCAGGCGGAATTCTGTCGCCATCACCAGCGACGTGGCATCGGACATATCCAGCTGGTAGATATTGGCAATCTTGCCGTTACGCCCGCCCTCGCCTTTCAACGGACGAATGACAAAGATGCCGCTGGCGTTGGAGGTGGTCATGTCGATGCCTTCAGCATTGCCCAGGGCTTCAGTCAGGGTCATGCCGCTAAAGTCCATTTTCAGGGTGCTCTGTTTCTTCACTTCACCCATCACAAATACTTTCAGATCATCATTACGTGGCACGTAGAGAATATCGCCGGGGTAAAGCAGGCGATTCTGGTTGAGGTCGCCGTTTTGCATCAGCGCCTGCAAAGAAATGCGTTCTTCACGACCATTGTGTGTTAGCACCACGTTGCGCCAGTCAGCGGTGTCGGTCAGGCCACCTGCGGCGTTGATGGCATCGAGAATGGTCAGTGGCACATTGGTGATCGCCTGTTGACCGGATTTATTCACCTGACCGGAGATATAGGCCTTTTGTGAGCGGAAGGCGGCGATATTAACGTCCACCTGCGGGTCAGCGATGTACGTCGCTAAGCGCCCGGTAATATCACTGCGGATTTCAGCGAGCGTTTTCCCGACTACGTGAACCTTGCCGATATACGGGTAAAACATAGTGCCGTCAGGCTGTACCCAGTTGCCGGTGTCGCTGGAGCTGCGGTACTGACCAGCTGGCGTGGTGAGTTCCGGGTGATCCCAGACGGTGACATTAAGAACGTCTCCCGGCCCGACGCGATACTGGTAATTCGCGATCTCACTTTCCAGCGTCATATTGGGGCGCGCTACATTCGGGCGTGGGCGTAATTGGTCAATCAGGCGCGGGGTCAGCGGATAAACATTCACCATTTTGTCGAGATCGAAATCAGCGTCCTGCTGTTTGATGACGTCTTTGCCCATCGTCGACATATTGCTGCCCGGAAGTACTGTGCAACCGCTTATCAAGGTTACTGACACCAATAATGGCATCAATTTCATTTTGGATTTCATCATTGTTTATTTATCACTTTGGCAGAGTAATTATCCTGTGCACTATTAATAGCAATGTCGCCATGCACATTTACCTTGCAGTTAATTGAATAAAAATTTAACTGGCATCAGTCCTAAAAAAATTGATTTCATCCGCAGGCTATTGACAGAATAATTCAGACTGGTCTTTCAGGCATCCAGACACGCTACCGCCCCTGGCTTTTTAGCTACCAATACACTGATTTAGCTTAATTTTTCAAACCCTCCCTGCATACAATCGTTGATGAGAAAGGGTTATTGCGGAAATTAACTTCCGAATATAAGGTGACATTATGGTAATTGAATATTGGCTCTCCAATAATGCAGGAGGAAGTGTTACAGCTAACGGAATAGCAGGCAAGGTAACAATTCGGCAATTGGCTATTTTTAAGAATTATATTAAGTGTCATTCAATATGGTTTTTAGGAGTTTCTTTAGGTTGACAATATTTAATATTGCGTCTCCACATGCGATATTTCTTAAATAATGTTTTATTATTACCACTTTTAATTCAGGGATAATGTGAGGTTATTACCCTCAAATAATATGAGATAAATAGTGCTGCAACATTGCATTTTTGCCCCGATTTATCCATGATCGAATTGTGACATTTGTCATACAACGAATAGGTTTTGTACTTACTATGGAATGGATTGCCGATCCGTCTATCTGGGCCGGGTTAATCACGCTGATTGTGATCGAACTGGTCCTCGGCATTGATAACCTGGTCTTTATTGCCATCCTCGCCGAAAAACTACCGCCGAAGCAGCGCGACCGCGCACGGGTTACCGGGCTGCTGCTGGCGATGTTAATGCGCCTGTTACTGCTGGCGTCAATCTCCTGGCTGGTCACCCTGACGCAACCGCTGTTCAGCTTCCGCTCGTTTACCTTTAGCGCCCGCGACTTAATCATGCTGTTTGGTGGTTTCTTCCTGTTGTTCAAAGCCACGATGGAGCTGAACGAACGGCTGGAAGGGAAAGACAGCAATAATCCCACACAACGCAAAGGTGCGAAGTTCTGGGGGTGGTGACACAAATTGTGGTACTGGACGCCATCTTCTCACTCGACTCAGTGATTACCGCCGTCGGGATGGTCGACCATTTACTGGTCATGATGGCCGCCGTGGTTATCGCTATCAGCCTGATGTTGATGGCCAGCAAGCCGTTAACGCAATTTGTTAACAGTCACCCGACCATCGTTATTCTCTGCTTAAGCTTCCTGTTGATGATTGGCTTTAGCCTGGTGGCAGAAGGTTTCGGCTTCGTCATTCCGAAAGGCTACCTGTACGCTGCCATTGGTTTCTCGGTGATGATCGAGGCGCTCAATCAGTTGGCTATCTTTAACCGGCGACGTTTTCTTTCCGCTAACCAGACGCTACGCCAGCGGACTACCGAAGCGGTAATGCGCCTGCTTAGCGGGCAAAAAGAAGATGCGGAACTGGACGCCGAAACCGCGTCCATGCTGGTGGATCATGGTAACCAGCAGATCTTTAATCCGCAGGAACGGCGGATGATTGAGCGGGTACTTAATCTTAACCAGCGTACTGTCAGCAGCATTATGACGTCGCGCCACGATATTGAGCATATCGATCTCAACGCGCCGGAAGACGAGATCCGCCAGTTGCTGGAGCGAAATCAGCATACGCGGCTGGTGGTTACCGACGGTGATGACGCAGAAGATTTGCTCGGTGTTGTTCACGTTATCGACCTGCTACAACAGTCACTGCGTGGCGAACCGCTCAACCTGCGGGTGTTGATTCGCCAGCCGCTGGTGTTCCCGGAAACCTTGCCGTTGTTACCTGCCCTGGAGCAGTTCCGTAATGCCCGCACGCACTTTGCTTTTGTGGTGGATGAGTTTGGCTCGGTGGAAGGGATTGTGACATTAAGTGACGTCACTGAAACCATTGCCGGTAACTTACCGAACGAAGTGGAAGAGATCGACGCCCGCCATGATATTCAGAAGAATGCCGACGGTTCCTGGACTGCGAATGGTCATATGCCGCTGGAAGATCTGGTGCAATATGTGCCGCTGCCGCTGGATGAAAAACGTGAATATCACACCATTGCCGGGCTGTTGATGGAATATTTACAGCGTATTCCAAAACCTGGCGAAGAAGTTCAGGTGGGGGATTATTTGCTTAAAACGTTGCAGGTGGAAAGCCATCGCGTGCAGAAGGTGCAGATTATTCCGCTGCGTAAGGATGGCGAGATGGAGTACGAGGTGTGATAAAACATCAAATGCGCAGGTTCAAACTGCGCATTTGATTTATACAAAATTTAGTATAATCTAAGGATGGAGTAATGAGAAAAAAACTGGCTTTTCTTGATACCAGTCTTGACGATTTACGCGCATTTCCAGAATCGTCTCGACAGGAAATTGGCTATCAACTCGACAGGATCCAACAAGGGTTAAACCCATACGACTGGAAACCTTTTTCAACTATCGGCCCTGGTGTGCGAGAGATTCGTACTCGCGATGCTGATGGGATCTATCGCGTCATGTATGTCGCAAAATTTGAAGAAGCGGTTTACGTATTGCATTGTTTTCAAAAGAAAACACAGACTACCAGTCAATCGGATATTGATTTAGCCAAACGACGCTATAAAGAACTTGTTCAGGAGCGGAAAAATGAAAATTGAAACCTTTGATAGTGTGTGGGATGCGGTGAGTGACACCCCTGAACAAGCGGAAAATATGCGGATCCGTGCCGAACTTGTTACGATCATTAATAACTGGATTGAACAACAAGGGTTTAGCCAGGCTCAGGCAGCGTCTGCTTTAGGGGTCACTCAACCTCGCATATCTGAACTTGCCAGAGGTAAAATCCAGATCTTTAGTATCGATAAATTGATCACCATGATGGCTCATGCAGGGTTGCATATTCAACGTATTGAAGTTCAATATCCACATGCTGCTTAGTGCTATAAATACAGATGGCGACAAATTGACGCCGCCATCTGCATAACTTGTCTTACATCTTCTCCAGCAACTTCTTCACATCTTTGCCATTGCGGGAATCTTTATTCCGCTCGGCCCAGTCATTCAGGCGACGTTTCGCTTCGTCCTGTAGATGTTTGCGCAGTAACTGATCCACTTGCAGACTGTAATTGAGTTGCTGCCAGTTGCCATAAACCCGCAGCGGTACTGGCGTTTCTTTGAGGAAATCAATCAGTTTGCTTTCCCCGTTCCAGCCACCCACGACCCGAATATCAAACTGGGTGTCACAGGTTTGCTCCGCCAGATTCAACGTACCAGCCCCGGAAAGCGCCAGCATGGGCGATTGACCTTGCATGTCGTTTAACGTCACGACGCCATCCTTCAACGTCAAATCGGTGGTAAAGCGGTCAAGACGCGTTACGTTATCGAAGTTTTCAGCGGCCTTCACATCACCACCATTACGTTCTACCGCTTGCTGAATCATCTGCTGGAAGTTCATCCCTTCCATGCGCGTGTCGGTCATTTTGACATGTGCCTGTCCTTGCCAGTTGTGGCGGAATGCGTCGGCATCTATGTCAGCACCGGAGAAATCACCAGCCAGTGACATTTTTCCGGTCAACGAAATCGGATAGTTAAACGCCTTCAGAATGGTACCAATCTCAACGTTTTCCAGCCGTGGCTGGAAGTTTATCCGCGGATTTATTGATGTCGCGTCCAGCGTGCCCGGCAGTGAAACCTGTCCACCGTTAAGCTTGCCCTGCAGTTGAGTAATTTCCAGCAAACCCGACTTGTTGGTCATTTGCGTGGCAACATCTGTAAAATTCATTCCGCGCCAGCGCACGTTACTGGCCTGCAACAAAATATCAGCCGTAAAGCCTTGCAGTCCCTGATATGCCGGTTCATCAATACGCGAAGAAATGACCGGGCGCGGCAATGTTGATTGGCTCTGCCCCTGCTGCGCGGCACCGTTTTCACCATTCGCTGTTTCATTAAGCGGGATGAGGTTGTCAAGATTCAGTTGCGGGAATTGCAGTCTCAGCTGCCATTCAGGTTTCTCTGTCAGCGTGACCTGTGCTTGCCCGCTCAGCGTGCTGTCATTGGCGGTCAAGCTGATTTGGTTAAATGAAAGGCGTTTATGTGACTCCTGCCACTGGGCCTGGAAACTCCCCTGCCCCTGAATACCTTGTTTTGGTAAATCTGCACCCTGCAACTGCCAGTTAATTTGTTCAATAGCCGCCGTTAAATCATGCGGATAATCAGAAGCATCTACCGTACCGTTAAGGGATATCGTGAGATCGCGCTGATCGCGATTAACCCGCCCGGAGAACTCAAATGAGCCACGATGTTGGGGATCTTGTTCCATTTGCAGGCGGATATTGCGGATTGTCACCTGCTCGTCATCTTCATGCTGGAACACCAGCACGCTGTCCGCCACCTTAAGACTGGATATATCAAACGACCATCCGCGATCGTCTGACAGATCCGGCAAGGTATTGTCGCGCGGTGCAACCGGAGCGTCTTCACTGCGCACCGCTTCCGTCTGCGGCGTCAGTTGGATCACTGCCCCTTTTAGCATCACCTGCTTAACGCTCAGTTGATGACTCAGTAGTGGTAAAAGCGCCACGTCCAGACGCATGTTGTCGGCGCGAACCAGTGGCTGGCTTGCGCCCTGGGCGGTGAGAGACATTCGCCCGGAGAGGATACTAAGCTGCGGCCAGACGTGCCAACGCAGTGGCCCGTCGAGCTGCAATTGATAACCGCTACGTGCAGCAACTTGCTTGACCATATAGTCGCGGAAATCATTCGGATTCACCAGCAACACTAACGCAGATAACCCGGCCACCAGCACGACCAGGAGTATCATCAGCGTCGTCAGAAATCGTCTCATGGTATCCTCAATGGGCCTGAATTAGTCTTTATCGATTCGGCTGGCTACCGCGCCCTGCTGGTTGCGATATTTCGCATCTTCACGGCGGTTGTAAGGTCGCGCCGCCGGGCCGGAAAGCGGCTCAAAGCTCAGCGCACCAATTAACATGCCCGGACGCAGCGCCAGCGGCAGCTTACCGGAGTTGTAGAACTCCAGCACAATGCAACCAGACCAGCCCGGATCGATACGGTGCGCGGTGACGTGCACCATAAGCCCCAGACGCGCCAGTGAGGAACGACCGTCCAGCCATCCCACCAGATCGGCTGGCAGCGTCACC
>OKVF01000194.1_pt1 | contig 75739 bp, 67 predicted proteins | sample 1604831 | NCBI WGS metagenome assembly OKVF01 (sample SAMN01760980, study PRJEB22395) | human gut metagenome
AAAAAGTAAGCTTTACTTTTTTCAGAATGTCAGGGATTTTGAAAAACAGATTTTTCTCGGTTTAGGGCTTTCAAGCCCGTCCGGAAGACCGATGAAGGAGATGTTGAAGGGGTGGTGAACCATCGGCAGGCAGGTGAAGGATGGTCCTTCACCCTGAAAGCCGCATCAATACAGGGAGAGTGAAGGGGTGAAGGGGTTTGGGGAGGGAACGTAAGAGTATTCTATTGTCTTTTTCTTGAATATCATCCGTATGTTATTGGGTTGCCATTAAACCACACAGCAATGCAATGCCGAAACTCAGAAATGTTCCGGCAAGGACATACTCCGTCTTTGCCGTATCCGTGTCTTTGAATCTGAGTATGGATTTTGCCGCTATGATAAAACCGATAGCTTCATATTGCCCAATGATAACGAATATGATTGTGAGAATGCGCTCTAAATTTCCAATCAGCGCTCCGGCATTTTTGATGTTTTCACAGGATTGTGTCTCCCCAACCTGATATTTCTTTAAGACTAACTTGATCAGGATATTGGCAGGCTTGACGCACAATAATACCGCCAATATGAACAGAGGAATTGAGAAACCGGCATTGCAATCCGTTGCTTGGATTGGCAACTCTGTTGTAGTGTCAAAGGAGGACGCCACTATAATCAGTATCGCCAAATGGGCAATCTGATCAATAACAAAATTCCATAATCCTTTGGGACTATATGTTTTGATGGCATCTATTACCAGATGGGAAAGAGCAATGGCAAGAGCATAAAATCCGAAATCATAAAAAGGAACAGCTATCCATGACACGCCGCCGATGATAAGCGAATGCACATACAGAAACCAGCTTTTGAATTTCCGTTCCTCTTTCTGTATACAGTATTTGTCATTTTGCAGGTAAAAATCACCTGTAACATGTGCCAATAGCAGACTTAAAAACAACCAACTATTCATATTCTTCAAAATTGATCTGTTCAAAACATTTTATGGCCTCTTCTATACAATACCATTTTGTGGCTGTAGAAGCATTGTTTACACTGGCTTGGGATATACCCAATTTCCTGGCAATGTCTGCTTCTTTGAAACCAAGCAATTTATAGTAAACGACTTCACTCTGGCGCACGGTCATGTCATTTAATATGGCATCAGTCAGTAGGGCTATCGTTTGCAGTGGGACGGATAATTGCCTTTTACAGGTTTGGACAGACATCGTTCCCTTATTCAAGGAACCCATTTCCTCAAGCGCACGTCCTGACAGATATATGGCCTCACCGTCCCAAATACCTTGTTCGGTAGCCACTATCCTCATATCTCCGATGCCAATGGCCATCCGTATTCCGTATGTCTGGAATCTTTTCGTCTTTTCATTTTTAACTGTGGAAAAAGATTTGATGCAGGATTTGATTATAAAAGCTATCCGGAATGCGTTTGATACATTTTGCATGACGCACTCTATATAGTCCCCTTTGATTTGGCGACCTTCAAAATCAGGATAACTCATTTTTAGTAAGTCAAATAATGATTTTATCTTTTGCTTTAATCCTATCATTTCATTCACAGACAGGGATGTGGATGCTACTATATCCGCTGAAATTGTTGCAAACATATTATTGTTCGTTGATTTGATGACAAAGGTATGATTTTTTTTTATTTTACCAATAATAATAGGTTAAATAATCTATAATTATAGAATATAGATAAATTAGTCTATAGTTATAATTTATAGATAATATAATCTATAATAAAAATCTGCATTATTTCCTGTTCCTACATGCTCTCTTGTACGCTTCCATCTGTGTCTTTTCTATATCGGAAACCGGCAGAGAATCTTGCAGCCCTACGTTCCCGATCACACGCTCATCCGGTTTATCCTTTGCGATCGGCTTTCACAGTCTTTTTCGTTAAAATGCTTGATGAAAAAGATCCGGTGCCTGGATCAGGATTGCCTATGTATTTTTACCGTCATGCCCTATGGTTGGCATGAAATAAATAAAATCCGTTATGTTTTTGTGTAATGAAGGGCAATAATTTGCGATACATCTGTAATTTTTGTAATTTTAGGACCTCATGAAACTTTTGGGCTATGAACAAAAATAACAGAAAAGAACGTTTGTATGCTGCTGCTTTCAAGCTGTTTCTTACGAAACGCTATGATGCGGTGAGCATCACCGATATAGAGAAGGAGTCGGGGATGACCCGCGGTGCTATCGTTTATTATGGTAAAGACAAGAAAGGATTGTTCTATGATGTCTTGCGGCATTACCTGGTGGATTCCCAGAATTTAGACTTCAAGTTAGGGAAAGGGGAATTCAAAAGTCTGAATGACTTTATTGAAGAGTATGTAAGGAGTTGTCAGGAAACCATGGATCGTTTCCATCAAATTGATCTGACCATCAAAAATGGCAGCAGGGCTTATATGGCGCTGGTTCTGCAGATCTGCGATTATTTTCCGGATTTGCATGAGCAATATCTTGAAAACCGCAATAAGGAGTTGCTGAAATGGATAGAAATTATTCAGATGGCTATTAATAATAAGGAGGTCAGGAGTGATATAGATGTGATCACTACGGCAAAAATATTTATGAGTATCTTCTACGGACAGTCTTATCTGGATGCTTTAAGCATGGGACTTAATACTGTAGAGTTGAGGCTGCAATTTCAAAATATCTACAAATTTATAAAAAATTAACAAAAATAATCTTGTACAGATGGATCTTTTGTTGTTCTTTTGCAAAAAGAATACAAATCGTAATGTAAATTATGCTTTCATCTGTTTACTTAAATCGAATCTCAGCATTTTTACCAAATTCTCCAATTGGTAATGATGATATGGAATTATATTTAGGACTGGTTGATGGACAACCGTCCAGAGTAAAGCCTATAATTCTTCGTCAGAATGGTATAAAAACACGGTATTATGCCCTGACAAAGGATCAGGAAATAACGCATACAAATGTAGATCTGGCTAAATGCGCAATTGACAGGCTTGGTTTATCCGAAGATAAATTGAATAAGATTCAGTTCCTTTCATGCGGAACTTCCATGCCAGACCAATATTTGCCATCTCATGCTGCGATGGTGCATGGTGCAGTATTTAATCATCCTTTGGAAATTGCATCCCTTGCAGGAGTGTGCATGTCAGGATTAATGGCTTTAAAAACAGCATACATGTCTATAGCCTCAGGAAATTCTGATAATGCCATTAGTGTTGCTTCTGAATTGATTTCCCCAACTATGCTTTCCAAGTTTTTTACGGAAGAGGTTAAACATAAAAAAATGATAGAGGAAAATCCCTATCTTGCTTTTGAAAAAGATTTCTTGCGTTTTATGCTTTCAGATGGTGCGGCTGCATTGTATTTAAGTAATAAACCGGAAGAGGAATTCTGTTTAAAAATAGAATGGATTCGTACATTTTCATATGCAAATAAACAACCTGCTTGTATGTATATGTGGGCGGAAAAGGACACTAATGGAGTTCTGCATGGGTGGAAAACATTTACAGCTAAAGAAATAGAGGAAAAATCAGTATGGTCACTCAAGCAAGATGTACGGCAGTTGAATAAATATGGTATGACTCTGTTTGTGGATGCTGTTGAAACGTCTTTAAAACAGGCAGATATAAATACAGATGATATCACATATGTGATTCCACATCTGTCATCAATGTATTTTTATAATATTCTTGACCAGGAATTCCAAAAAAGAAAAATAGATTTGCCTACTACAAAATGGTATACCAATCTTACCAGCGTTGGAAATATAGGAGCCGCATCGCCATTTGTTGCACTTAACGGATTGATAGAAACAGGGCGCTTGAAAAAAGGTGATACAATATTATTGATCGTTCCGGAGAGTGGCCGTTTTTCATGTGGAACAGCACTGTTGAGATGTGTTTGATTATTTAAATAAGTTCAATCTTTTCGTGTTGGAATGAATGTGTTGTTAATAAAGGTGGATAAGTTATGTGTATTGGTGAAGGTGGCTCCGATCAGTTGAAAAATAATACAGTAGAAAGATTTGTGGGCGATAAAATCATACTTGTGGCAGGTGGAGCCGGTTTTATAGGTTCTCATTTATGCAGTAGGCTTGTCAAAGAAGGACATCGCGTGTTGTGTGTTGATAATCTTAGTACAGGCAATATGAACAATATTTCGCATCTGATGTCAGATGATAAATTTTCATATATAAATCATGATGTGATTTATCCGATGACAGTCAGTGATGTAGCTATGATTTTTAATTTGGCCTGTCCGGCTTCTCCTGTCCAGTATCAGAAAAATCCGATACACACGTATAAGACATCCATTATAGGGAGCATGAATCTTCTTGAAATGGCAAGAGAGAATGGCGCAAGGATTCTGCTTGCCTCAACGAGCGAGGTGTATGGAGATCCACAAGTAGCCGTACAGAATGAGCTGTATTGGGGAAATGTAAATCCTTACGGTATTCGCAGTTGTTATGATGAGGGTAAGCGTGGCGCCGAGACTCTTTTTCATGACTATAATAATATGTATGGTGTAGACACACGTATCATTCGCATATTCAATACATACGGTCCGAATATGAGTATCGGGGACGGTCGGGTTGTCTCTAATTTCATCGTACAGGCATTAAAGGGAGAGCCTTTGACTATCCATGGTAACGGAACGCAGACACGTTCCTTTCAGTATGTTGATGATCTTATCGAGGCGATTATGCGGGTCATGCAAGATGGCGTACAGCACGGGCCGATTAATGTCGGTAATCCTGATGAGATTGAAATCAATACGCTTGCAAGCATGGTGCTCGAGAAAACCGGTTCTTCATCAACAGTAGTTTGTACACCGCTGCCTCAGGATGATCCGTATCGTCGCAGGCCGGATATCAGTCTGGCCAATAAAATACTGGACGGCTGGCAGCCAAAGGTCAGTATTCATGAAGGTCTGGTGAGAACCATAGACTATTTCCGTGGTGTAATCTGTAAATAAACAGAGGAATATGGTACGGAAACGGAAAGAATATGACTGCCTGATAGTCGGTTCAGGCTTGTCGGGAGCCACTTTTGCCTATATAGCCAGACAGCATGGCAAACGTTGTCTGGTGATAGACAAACGGCCACATCTTGGCGGTAATGTGTATTGTGAGAAAGAAGGCGGAATAATCGTTCATAAATACGGACCGCACATTTTTCATACTAACAGCGAGAGGGTCTGGCGATTTGTCAACAGGTTTGTTACTTTCAACCGGTTCACACTCAATACCATTGCCAATTACGACGGCAGACTTTACAACCTGCCGTTCAATATGCATACGTTTTATCAGATGTGGGGCGTGACCAGGCCGGAAGAAGCTGAGGCCATAATAAAGAAACAGCGTTTTGAAGCCGGATCAGAATGCCCCGGTAATCTGGAGGAGCAAGCCATCAGTCTGGTAGGAACGGATCTGTATGAAACCCTTATCAAGGGGTATACGGAAAAACAATGGGGACGTCCATGCCGGGATTTGCCCGCTGATATCATCAGGCGTATTCCAGTGCGATATAGCTTTAATAATGATTATTTTGACGATCTGTACCAGGGTATACCGGCAGGAGGTTATAATGCATTGATTGAAGGTCTGCTTGAAGATGTGGAATGTAAGACTGATTGTAACTATATTGACAATCGTACTCATTTGGAAGGAATGGCGGAAAGAATCATATATACAGGTCCGATAGATGAATATTTCAATTACCGGTTAGGACGGTTGGAATACCGAAGCTTACGTTTTGAGCAGGAAGATCTGCCGATCAATAGCTATCAGGGTAATGCTATCGTGAATTATACAGATGTCAAAGTACCTTATACGAGGATAGTGGAACATAAATGGTTTGACATCCGCAATGATGATGCCGTCAATTCTCCACATACGGTCATCACCCGTGAATATCCTCAAGCGTTCATGTCTGGAAGAGAACCATACTATCCGATAAATGATGAACGTAATGCGGCTTTGTATGGAGAGTATCGCATGTTGGCCGAAAAAGAAGCACCGAATACTGTATTCACAGGCCGATTGGGCTCGTATAAGTATTTCGATATGGATAAGACCATTAATGAAATAATAGATTTGACGGGAAAGCTATATGGATAAAGAACTTAGAAGAATAACCGACTATCTCCTTTTCAACAGTTCATGTATGTCTGATGTCGGGCTGTTTCATGGAAAAATGGGTATAGTCATATCGTTATATGCTTATGCCAAACGATATCAGGACAAATTGATGGAAGAATTTGCATGGGAGTTGTTTCAGCAGGTTTATGACGGTGTAAATACTGATTCACCCGTCAATCTGGAGTACGGACTGGCCGGAATCGGCTATGGCACTACGTTGTTGTGTGAATGGGGATGGGTAGAATGTGATCTGAATGCCGTTTTGGCTGAAATCGATACAAAAATCATGGAGCGTGATCCGCGTCGTATGACAGATTTTTCCGTGCGTTCAGGTGCGGGCGGATTATTGCTCTATCTTGCAGAAAGGCAGAAAACAGGTATGCCTTTGTTGACATTCGACAGCCAGTATCTTGCAGAATTACAATCAGCTGTGACAAACAGAGTAGTGATAAATTCTTCTACAAAACTGATAGGATTGCTAAACGCACCTTCATTTGCAATAGATGACTATTTGGACAAGCCCATTGGTATAGATGGAGGTTCTGCTTATTACATTTTAAAAAACATACTCGAATGATAAATATCTTCATATTCAACAATGCAAGTCGTGCGGCAGGTTATGGCATAGGTACTTACATCAGGCAGTTGTCTGAGGGATTTTCCGCCATACCCGATACGAAGGTGTCTTTTGTGGAAATGTATGCTGATACAAAGGAATTCTCTGTGAATGTTGATGATTCAGGACATACACATTATCTGATACCTCCATTGAAATCTGCTATAGAGAGTGAGGCGTATTATCGTAGTATATTCTATTTTCTTGCAAGGAGCATTGCAATCTGCGAAAATGAAAGGACAGTATTCCAGTTTAATTATTTTCAACACTATTTACTGGCCGTATTATTAAAGGCATGGTATCCTCAGAGCTTGATAGTTTTTACTGTACATTATTTGAACTGGTGTTTTGAATTGAATGGTAATGTCAAATATATGAAAAAAATCATTACAGAAGACTATGAACCATCTGATGATAAAGAGAAGCAAGTGATATCGAGTTTTGTGCAAGAACAATTATTTCTGCATTTGGCTGACGTCGTACTCGTATTGTCAAAAGTTACAATGGCTATTCTTGCTGATAGTTACAAGGTTTCATCCAGTAAAATGCATCTTGTATACAATGGGATCTCCACTCAGGTATGTAGCTGTGTTAATGGAAATAAAAGAACTGAGCGTATAATACTTTTTATGGGGCGTCTTGATAAAGAAAAAGGATTAAAATATTTAATTGACGCTTTTGTTCGGATTGCAAATATATATCCTGATTTAAATTTGGTGATCGTGGGTGATGGAGATTTTCAACCTTACATGGTTCAAAGCAGAAAATTGCCTGGACGTATCGCTTTTCTTGGCAAGATGGATAAAGATGAAATAGAAAACGTTTACCAATCGGCTTATATAGGTGTTATGCCATCATTTCATGAGCAATGTAGCTATACAGCCATTGAGATGATGCGGCATGGCATACCTATTGTAGGTACAGATTCAACAGGTCTGGCAGAGATGATTGATTCAATATCGGAATTTCGAGTACATATTGATGAGGATAATTTTGATGAAGATGATTTCGTTATGCAGATAGCCTTGCGGATGAATTTGTTGCTATCAGATGAAATGGTATATCAGCGTGCTTCTGATGCTGTTCGTCAACTGTATGAAGAACGGTATACCATAACAGCTATGATTAAAGGCGTGCAAAAAGCCTTGCTGGCTGCATCAACGGCTGCAGACGGATCTATTTCATCGGATTTTTTGTTGCATATTGATGAGTATATGATTAATCTAATTAATAAACATCCGGATATGGATTTGGATTTCTATGGACTTAGTGGTATTGGATGTTACCTATGGTGGCGCGTGTCGCAAATGGAAAAAGAGAATGTGGCCAATGCAGACCAGCTTGCTTTGATAAGGGAATATCTGATCTATTATTTGGATTGGATTGGTGAGGTAGTGGAAAATGAGCCGTTACCGGTAGAACTGCATAAAGTATTGCTTGATATGAAAGCCTGTTCGTTTTATCCGACAAAGGTCAATAATATATTGGAGTGTAATAAAGTAGCCTATGATGACAGATGTCTTTTGTCAGAACAGGAAATATTGCATAATGCCTTGAAAATATGTACATGCAAAATATGAAAACAAACCCCAAAATATCGGAATGTCTTACGATTGGCATTCCCATACGTATAGATAGTGAAGAGAGAAAGGCCAATTTGCGGGTCGTAATTAAATATCTTGCCCTCCTACAATGCCGTATTATGGTACTGGAAGCTGATGAGCAACCGCTGGTGGCTGATCTTTGCAGAGAGAATTCAGTGGACTATCGGTTTATTGAGGATACCAATGCTGTTTTTCACAGGACGCATTATATCAACCTGCTTCTTCAAATGGCTCAGACTGAGGTGGTAGGGATTTGGGATGCGGATGTTCTCGTGGATTATCCTCAGATTTTCGAGGCTCTGTTAATGATACGGAATGGAGCCACCATATCCTATCCGTATGATGGACGTTTTATAAAACTGTCTGAAGAGTTTTCAAAGCAAATTCGTCAAAACTGGGATTTCGGTTATCTTCGGAATTTCAGAATGAAATCATTTCTTGGACGTCAGTTGTGTGGAGGCGCTTATCTTGTTCATAAGCAGCGGTACCTGCAATGCGGCGGTGAAAACGAACATTTTACGGGGTGGGGACCGGAAGACGCTGAACGTCAGCATCGGGTAACCATTCTTGGATATAAGGCCTGCCATATATCTTATGGCGAACTTTTTCATTTGTATCATCCTACAGGTACAAATTCAAACAGTCAGTCAAAAGAAGAAACAAGACGTCAGAGAGAAGAGTTTATAAAGATTTGCTGTATGTCATCTGTTGAACTAAAATCATATATAATGAGATGAAAACTATCCTTGAATATTTTTTAGATGCCTTAGAGATTGATTATACAAGACATTTTGCGACTGCATTGTTTCAGGAACATCCGCACAAATATAATATGTACGGACTGAAAAAAATGCTGGACGTGTATGGAGTGAAAACTTTGGGCGTGTGTTTTAATACCAAAGACTTGTCAGAACTAACCTTTCCTTGTATTCTGCATATCTATGGTGACTTTATTATAGGAGTAGGTTGTGATGCCGATACAATAACTTACCGGCAATATGGTAAGGAAACGACAGTGGGTCATGATGTCTTTAAAAGAATGTGGACTGGCAATGCCCTTGTGGTAGAAGAAACTACGGATGCAGTTGAACCGGATTACAAGAAAAATCGGTGTAATGAGTTGGTTTCAGTTGTGAAAACCTACAGTATTCCTGTCATCTTGCTGTTGGCTGTGATTATCGGAATCATACATAATCTTGGAAGCATAGTTTTGGGGGATATTCTGCGCATCGTGTTATGTTTGTCTGGTGTGCTGGTATGTTGCATGCTTATGGAGAAGCAGTTGTTTGGAGAGAGCAGGTATGGCGACAAGGTATGTAGCCTGTTCCATCATGCCGACTGCAACAGTGTGCTTGACGGACCTGTGTCGAAGATTTTTGGTATCAGTTGGAGTGAGATCGGTTTGGGCTATTTTGTAGCCAATATCATGCTTCTTTCCTTATTCCCGGCTTCATCTTTCTTTGTGGCAATAATCAATTGGGTAGCCATGCTTTATGGACTGTGGAGCGTTTACTATCAATGGCGCATAGCCAAAAGCTGGTGCGTGCTCTGTGTCATTGTGCAGGTCATTATTTGGATAGTGGGGCTAACTGCAATTATTTCATACATGGCGGTGCCTTACACTTTCGATCTTGGGGACAGTTTGCTTTCTTGTATGGTTTTTGCTATTACCATCTTGGCCGTGCATCACTCTGCTTCTGCAAGGATAGCGGATCAGGAACGTGTGCGCGCAGTACAACGGTATCGTGCACTTAAAGTAAATAGTGCTGTAGCTAAATCATTCATTGAATCAGGTGATTACTATGAGACTACACTGGATGATTCTTCTATTATTTTGGGTAATCCTAAAGCAAAGATGCGTGTGACGATACTGAGCAATCCTCATTGCAATCCCTGCGCGAGGATGCATACAAAGGTGGAAAAACTATTAAGAATGAGTGAAAATAAAATTTGTATACAATATATTTTTTCTTCATTCAATAAAGAATTGGAAATAAGTAATCGTTATCTGATCTATAATTATAATATGGCAGTAAACATAAAAGATAAGTGTGCTATTTTCACAGACTGGTTTTTATATCATAAATTTCATCATGAAGAAATAATCCAAACATATTTAGGATATTTATATTCAAACTGTATTAATAAAGAAATGGAGAAACATGCTCAATGGAAAAAACGTACAGGGCTTGTAGCTACACCAACAATCATTGTCAATGGCTACATATTACCTAATGAGTATGATATAGAAGATTTACCTTTAATAATTAATTATAGTTCCTAAAATAGTATATTGCAGTATACCAATAGCCGAAGCACTACGCTATTGTGAGCGAACAACAAACGCGAGAGAGTCAGTGTGATTATTAACAAAGCTAGAAAACAACAAATATGAAAAAATTAAAAAAGTTTGTACTAAACTCTAGTATTAGTCGTCTTACAGATTTTGAACAATTGAGTATTGTTGGAGGAAATACTTCTACTACGAGTTGTTCTGATCAAGCATATGAACAATGTAGTGGTATTTGTTATTCCTATGGATATCAAGGCAACTGTGGATGGATAAAAACTGAGAGTAGATGCGCTTGTGCAGTCATGTATGTAGACTGAACACTTTTCTAATTATATGTGATGAACGTATTTTATTAAATATGTTCATCACATACGAAAAATAATTAAATAGAATATGAAAAGAATAATTTTAATTGTATTGGCATTTATTCCAATATTAGCTAATGCTCAGGATATAAAGATGAAGGAACTTGAGGCTGTTGAAATTGAAGTAAGTTATGAATTGGATCAATTATGTGGCTATCCCAATCAACGGAATACTGAAGGATGGCGTGAGAAATATACTCTGTTTCTTGAAATCGGGAAAGGAATGGCACACAGCTATGTGGAAGAAGAACATCATGGACTGATTGATCAATTCGTTATGCACCGTGATAAAAACAGATGGAAACTTACGCCTTTCAATATCCATGCCCTTTTGGGAGAAACATTCATTGGTTATCCAAGTGCAGACGTGTTGACACAGATCGTAAATCTGGATGCAGCAGGAGTTTATCAATACGTTGAACCCATTCCTGATTTAAAGTGGAATGTTTCTTCCCAATTTAAAAATATCATGGGATATAATTGCCAGTACGCGACCACCACGTTTCGCGGACGAGAATATGAGGCATGGTTTACAGTTGACATCCCGTTAAGCTATGGTCCATGGAAATTCCAGGGATTACCGGGACTTATTCTTGAAGTAAAAGACTCTAAATGCGAATACCATTTTACAGCCAACGGCATAAAACAGGTGAAAGGCGAAAAAAATATCATGATGTTTGATGAAGATATTAGAAGTATTAAACGTAGCCGTGTCCTGAAAATGGAGGCTATGTTACATAAAAATCACGGTGCATACGCGGCCGATTACGGCATCAATTATCATCTGGGTAATGGAATGGAAAATGAAGCGCAACCTTATTATCCAATAGAATTGAAATGATAAAAAAATATATTTTGCTTTTTCTCTGCGTGACACTTGGCATTGTGACATTCGCAGCCCAACGAGATACGATACAAATATCAGGTCGTGTGGCGAGTATACACGGCCTGCCAGTAGAAGCTCTCATTGTGACAGCATTACATCCTAACGACTCATCTGTAATAACTTATAGCATGACGGATGAAAAAGGCGCCTATTGCATGAAATTCTTTACTGACGAGGATGAAATCCTTGTCCGTCTGACCGGTTTCAATGTGAAAAGCGAAATAAAGAAAACAAAGGCGATTAGCAAAATATTGGATTTTGAAGCAATAGAGGAAAGCGTCACGCTGCGTGAGGTTCAGATAAAGGCGCAAAAACTATGGGGAAACCGTGATACTCTCAATTATCTGGTGGCGGCTTACATGACGGAGCACGACCGCACAATAGGCGATGTATTGAAACAACTTCCCGGCATAACCATCGAGGGAGGAACCATCAAATACCAGGGAATGCCAATAAACAGATTTTATATAGAAAACATGGATCTGTTACAGGGACGCTACAATATTGTCACAGAGGGACTGAAGGCAGAAGACGTTGCTACGGTTCAGGTATTGGAAAACAACGAACACGTGAAAGCGTTGCAGGATCAGGTTCCTCCCGAATCTGCAGCCATCAATATCAAATTAAAAGAAAAGGCAAAAGGAGTCTGGACAAAATCTTTCGGCATTGGATTGGGTTATGACAATGATGCGTTGTGGAACTGCGAGGCCAATCTGATGTATTTTGACAAACAGCAGCAACATGTCATATACTATGGTAATGACAACACGGGAAAAGGGGCAGACCGTTCGTACCAATACTATGGACATAATGGACTAGGCCCGGTAATATTGACCGACATCTTATATCCGGGTTCGGCGCCAGTCGGTTCCACATTATACAATAATGAGCATGCTTTTCACACAAGCAATTTGCACAGACTGAATGAAACAGCACAGCTGAACTATAGCCTCACATACAATCATGATATCCAGAAAAAGAGCTCATATATGCAAACCACTTATCTTTTGCCTGGCAGTGATACGCGGATTATCAGCGAAGATATTTCTTCACGTAGCACCACCAATGACGCCAATATTCGGCTCTCATACGAAAATAATGCCGAAAAAGATTTTCTGTGCAACACACTTGACCTGTCGGGACAATGGTATGAAGCAAACGGAACGATACAGGCCAACATGGAAGAAATATGGCAGCATGCTTACAATCGCAACCTGGGATTCACAAACAATACCCGTTGGATACACCGGACCGAAGAAAATGGATTTGAAATCACGAGCAAGAACACTGTACAGACTACTCCGCAAGCTCTTTCCGTGTTAGAGGAAACAGAGGCACGACAAGAAGTTGACATCACAAGAATAAGTTCGTCTAACTATTTTTCCTTGATAAGGGATCTCCGGCGGCATCGTTGGAGTATTGTGCCAACCGCTGCATTGAATGTGAATTATGTAGGAATGAATTCCATGCTCAGAAGTTCGGTGTCTGATTATGGTGACATGCGCTATTTATATTCCGAAGCCAATATAGGAACAATGTTAAGATATGTCAAAAATGAATTCCGGTTGACATTCAGACTTCCGCTCACGTTGTCATACACGGATGTGAAAGATGAAGCCCATGCGGCACGTGTGCTCGTTTCTCCATCGTTCAACCTTTTATGGAAAGCCAATGACAACTGGACGCTTTCGTGCGATGGTAACTATGGCATGAACCAGACATCATGGAACCAGCTTATTACATCTTATATCATGAGTAACTACCGTACTACCAGCCGTTATATCGCAAATATTTCTAATAATTATTTGGCCGTATTAAACGCCAAACTGAACTTTAAGGATATCCTGAGCGGTTTCTTTGCTTATGTCCAAGGTTCGGTTTCCCGTTCATGGAGTGACGTAATTTATGGAACGACTATTGATAAGAATGCTCACACTATCATGTTGGCTGAATATATGCCACACCATGATGATAGCTATTCATTGACAGGTAATATCAGTAAAGGATTCGATTGGAAAAAAATGCGAATTGAGATGAATGCGAATTACAGCTGCAACAATAGCCGTATTTTGCGCCAGTCTGTCACGACGGACTTGCAAAGCACTACATATTCCGTACACGGTAATGTGTCTGCAAGTCTTTTTAAAGCAGTCCGTGTAAGTTATGACTGCCATTACACGTTTTCACGATCTGTATCTGAAAATTATTCGCATATCATTCGGACATTAGGCCAGAATGTCAATCTGGATTTTTCTCTCATACGTAACAGCTTGCAAGCTAATATGGTGGTACGCCATACTCATAACAGTGGATTGAATGGAAAAAAGAATTATGCCTTTATGGATTGCTCAATCATTTATAAAACAAAAAAGAAGATGGATTTTGTTCTTGAAGCCGACAATATCTTCAATACACATACTTTTGTTTCACGTTTAGATACACAACTGACCGAATATTTTGAGGTATTCTATCTGCGTCCTCGCAGTATAATGCTCACATTGCGTTTAAATCTTTAAAATAATTCACTATAAACACAATAATGTATTTATACGCTTCGGATAAATTCTCAAAACTACGGTATTGGTTAGTCTATAGAAACTGTATAGTTGTTATGTTTATGTCTCATGACACAATGTCCATATTTTCTATTATTTTAATGGATACTGAATGGTTGGTAATATCTTTATTCACAAAATTAATTATGTTACTCTTAAAGGTTGGACAGAAAACCTTATGAGTATCGTTAATACCTTAATTTTCAATTATGGCGAATTTTGTTTTTTATTTCATCAAATAATTAGAAAAAAGATATGAATATGAAATCTTTCCCGTATTATAGGCAACATGATGCTTCTGATTGTGGACCGACATCCCTACGTATGATTGCCAGATTTTATGGTCGGGATTATTCTATTGAAATGATACGGAAATATTGCCACATTTCTCGTCGGGGCGTCAACTTATATGGTATAAGTGAGGGAGCACAGCATCTTGGCTTTTATACAATAGGTTTAAAAATGACTTTTGAACAATTGGTAGAAGAAGGCGTATTTCCTTGTATATTATATTGGAATCAAAATCATTTTGTAGTATGTTACGGTATAGAAAAATGCAAAAATAAAAAATATAAAATCCATATTTCCGACCCAGCTTCACAACGTCTGACTTATTCAAGGGATGAATTCGAACGGTGCTGGATAGGTCCTAATCCAGATAAGAATGGCAACGGAGTAGCTCTGATGCTTGAACCCCGTGATGATTTTGGCAGCGTGGAAGACGAATATAAGAAAAACAGCCGCAGCATGTTGTCTTTTGTCCGTTATTTTACCCCTTATCGCAGCATGATAGGACAATTGCTGTTAGCCATGCTTGTGGGAAGCCTGATACAGATGGTTCTGCCTTTCCTTTCACAGGCTATGGTTGACCAGGGTATCAATGGACGAAACCTGAATATCATCACACTGATACTCTTTGCCCAGCTTGGTTTCTTTGTGGCTACTTTAAGTATTGACTATATCCGTTCCTGGATTATGCTTCACATGAACTCTCGCATTGACATCCAGCTGATAGCCGATTTTCTGATAAAGCTTACAGCCATGCCGCTACAGTTCTTTGACTCGCGTATGACAGGGGATATCCTGCAACGCATTGGTGATCACGGGAGAATCAAGAATTTTCTTTTATCCAATAGTATGCGTATCGTGTTCTCGCTTATCAATTTTGTGGTTTTCCTTACCATTCTCGCTTATTACAATCTGTTGGTGCTGACGATATTTGTAGTGGGTAATACGCTGTATGTGATCTGGATATCCTTTTTTATGCATTACCGGAGAGAACTGGATATCAAACGTTTCAACCAGTCGGCTTTGGAACAAAGTAAAATGATCCAACTGGTGCAGGGCATGCAGGATATCAAACTCAACAACTGTGAGCGGCAGAAACGCTGGGAATGGGAACGGATACAGGTCAAACTGTTCAGGATTGGACTGAAAGGCCTGCGTATAGGGCAGATCCAACAGTCCGGTTCGGTCTTTTTTACCCAAACCACGCATATCCTTATTTATTATATTGCTGCGAAAGCCGTGGTGGAAGGGACGATGACTCTCGGTATGATGATGTCGTTGACCTATATTATCGGTCAGGTCTCTGCGCCTATAGGTGAGTTTATCGGTTTTGCCCAGTCATTTCAGGATGCGAAAATAAGCCTTGAGCGACTGAACGAAATACATTCGCAGGATGATGAAGAAACAGATATAGAAAAGAAGCGTGCCGTACTGCCAGCTGAACATGGCATTGAGATTAAGAATTTGTCTTTCAGCTATAACGGCTCTGAAAGTGAACTGGCCCTGAAGGATATATCACTTACCATACCCGCCCATAAGGTGACGGCCATAGTCGGCGAGAGCGGGTGTGGCAAGACCACGCTGATCAAATTGCTGCAAGGATTTTATGAACCTACACGCGGCAGCATAAAAGTGGGAGGCGTATTGCTGTCTGATATCAACCCGCATACCTGGCGGGCTGCTACGGGATCGGTGATGCAGGACAGTTTTATCTTTTCCGATACCATTGCCGGCAATATCGCCGTCAATACGGACGAGACGGACAAGAAACGTATGAGAAATGCCGCCCGAATGGCCTGTATAGATGATTTCATAGAATCGCTTCCTTTAGGTTACAATACCATTATCGGTATGGAAGGAAAAGGAGTGAGCCAGGGACAGCGTCAGCGTATACTCATTGCCAGGGCGATCTATAAAAATCCGGAATATATTTTTCTTGATGAGGCTACTAATTCGCTCGATGCCACGAATGAGGCCAAGATCATGGCCAATATGCGGCGATTTTATGAAGGACGTACAGTGGTGGTCAGTGCGCATCGTCTGAGCACAGTCCGTGAAGCCGATCAAATCATTGTGATGGACGGTGGCCGGATTGTGGAGCGGGGAAATCATGAATCGTTGCTGGAAAAGAGAGGACGGTATTATGAGCTGGTAAAGCATCAAATGACTGCCGAAGTGAAACAGAATGCCTGATTGACTTAAGAAATGCTGTTAAAACGAAATATGAGACGGAATCGTATGAAAGTTATTGAACATAAGCCGGATATGAAAACGAGTGATTTACACCGCCATTGTCCTGAAGTGGAAAACCTGATGGGGGGTAAAATGCCTTTCGTGACACAACATGGAATCACGTTAGTCGTGCTTGTCCTGATCGTCATTGCGGTGATCCTGTTTCTGTCCGGAGAAGCGTCCCATGAACTGATGAAAAGGATTATAGAACATACCATAGAACAGATAACCTCAAAATATTAGTGATAGATTATGAGTAAAAGAAACTGTGTAATATCCGCCGTGGGCAAGAACAGCCTGCATAGAATGTGGACAAAAGGAGATAAAGACTTTGACCTCCATCTGATTGTATATGACGATTCGTTGGAGCAGTTCCGTCATGACGCGAAATATGCGTGTCATATCAAAGGATATAAGTTGAAGGTGATATACAAGTATCTTGAAGCGAATCCACAATTCAAGGACATGTATGACTATTTTTTCCTTCCGGATGATGACATACTGATGGACACTGTTACTATAAACGCATTGTTTGAGGCTATGAAAAGATATGACCTGAAAATCGCACAACCGGCTTTGCGGATGTCTTATTATACGTGGCCACATACCCTGTATGACAGATACAGCAGATTGCGTTATACGAACTTTGTGGAGATGATGGTGCCTTGTTTTTGCCGTGAGGCTTTACAAAAAGTTCTGTTCACTTTCAACGAGAATGAAACCGGCTGGGGGACGGAGACCCACTGGCCTCTGCTGATAGATGCCTCACCGCGTGACATGGCGATCATTGATGAAATAACTGTGATTCACACGCATCCTATACAATCGGGACAGGCTATCCATAAAAAGGAGCTGGCTGCTTATTTGAATAAGTTCGGATTAAAAACACAAGTGTGTAGTTATGATGTTATACCTGCACGGACAGAACAAAAGTATTGTTGTGATAGAACTGCATTTTCTACAATACGGGACATGTTGCTGCATTGGATCAACAATGAGAGGATAACAGCCATGTATGTGGGAGAGAATGGATATCTGGGGTATGTCCACTTCCTGTTCCTGATTGCCGGAATCACGCAGGCCCGGAAATATGCCGATGTTGCCATTGATTTGCTTGCAAAGATACAGGACGGACTGGGTATGGTGAAGAATGACATGACTTTTGGGCGTGGCATTACCGGCTGTAGCTGGCTGATAGAATATCTTGCAGGGGAAAAACTGCTGGATGAGGATCCGCAGGAACTCCTGTCCGAAATCGAAACCCACATCCGGCATTGTTGGGATGAGAATGCTGAAAACCTGACTGTCGCCGAACTGGCCGGTATCGGTAAATATTGGCTTGTCAGGCTGCGGAACAGACCGGATGCCGGCCTTAAGACCACTTTCCTGACGTTAGGGCATTACCTTAAATCCAGACTGTCATTGCCACAGTCGTTTTATGATATCCGGGTTTATCTTGACGCACTGGAAATATTGAAGGCGTGTGGTGAAGACATATTCCAATATGTCACTTCGCTGGAGCGTGTAATGATGCAAGCGGATCTTTTACAGGTAGAATATGCATATAGCCTGTTCCGGCTGTATGTGATTACAAACGATGAACATCTGTACGTTTGTGTCAGAGAGAGGCTGAAAAACTTAGTGCCGCAGCTGTTGGATCTTCCGGACGCCCTGATGTTGGCAGAAATATTATATCATAAAAACAATCCTAACATTAACTGAACCATGTCTATACATCATAATACAGCCATATTGTTTGTCACTCATATCTTTAATGAGGAGATAAAAAAACAAATCGACAAACTTGAAAAGGAAGCCGGGGATTTTGCCACAGTATATGTCGTTTATCAGGCAGACCGGGTAGAATTGGAACTGCCCGAAAGCATAAACCGGCATGCATTTACGATACATGATCTCAACCGGCTTGGTTATACCTCGTGGGGATGTACGATAATGGACGGTAATTTTCATTTTGTCCTGTTGGATTTTTACCGCAAGCATACCGAATATGATTATTACTGGCTTATTGAATACGATGTACGTTTCAATGGTAACTGGGAGACATTTTTCTCTTTCTTTCAGGATAAAGAGGAGGATTTCCTTTCTGCACATATAGAAACAAGAAGTGATTATCCCGGTTGGATGCGGTGGCATGAGATAGAATTGAAAAATATTCCTCTGGACGACATGATGCTCCGCAAGTCGTTTAATCCGATATGCCGTTTTTCCAACAGGGCATTTGCATTGTTGCATTCACGCTGTATGCTGGGTGACAGGGGGCATAATGAAATATTGATGCCTACACTGTTCAGCTATTTCAAATTGAAGATGGCCGATTTCGGCGGAACGGGCCGTTACAGCTATAGCGAACATCCTAATTTATTCTATGTACTTGACAAGGAAGATGATGCGGAAGATAAATACACGCACAGGTGTTATCCTCCACACAGTGCGTCAGCAATGAAATTCAAGAATATGATTTATCACCCTATAAAAAAGTAAAGAGTATGGAGCAGCCTTCAAATATATGCCTTTTAATGCTTACCCATACCATGAACAGTCATTTGTGGAGTTATTTGCAAATGTTGAAACGTTCGTCACAGGACATCATGGATCTGTATGTGCTTTATGATTGCGCTGGTGGAAAACCGGATATTTTATATGGAAATGATATCCCTTTCCATCTGTTCAGTTCTTCCGATCTGCCCAACTTCTTTCATCGGGGTGAACGTCAGTTACCTAATCCGTTATTAGCCCTGATTGATTTTGCACATAGTCATAAGTATGACCGTTATCTGCTCATGGAGAATGATATTGTGCTCAGTGGCGATTGGTGCAGTTTCCTTAAAATCATAGAACGGGAGTATGATACAGACTATATCCATATCGCTTCAGATGTGCTTGGTGGGCCGCTGATGCATTGGCCTGCCAAATTCATACGACGGAGTCCTTTTTTGAAACTTTACTTTTCCTGGTGTCAGCTTTTCCTGGTCAGTCACTGTTATTTAATGGATTTGGAGTCATTCATGCAACAGAATGATTCATTCTATTATGAGTTTCTGCTTCCTACAATGGCATACAACGGTGATTACCTGGTCAGGCAGTTTGAAAATTTCGGTTATAATTTTCAGGTGTCCTGGGGACCGGTAGAATGTTACGAAAACAAATATCAGTACGAACGCCAGAACAATACGTTTTATCATCCGATTAAACATCTTGGCATAGTTGATCTTGCTTGATATTCGGAGTTAGCAATATTAAAGAATCTGGACTGAATCTGTAGCTGTATGAAAGAAAACTCGATTTAGTCCGGATTCCTGTAAATGAACCATAAATATAATATAATGAAAATCATAGAAAAAATACTGGAAAGGTTTCTTGGCTTTTTTACCATTTTTGATGTGTCTTATATGATTTCCGGCATAGCAACGCTGTCTATTGTGCTATGGGGGCTATTCAAATGCCAAGGCTTATTATGGAATGATACATCTAATCCCAAACAACTGTCCGATTTTTTAAGGGATATGCATCATATCATGATGAAAGCACGCAAGACTATGGCATGAGTTTGAGCACTTCTATAAATTATTATTATCCGGAATGGAAAACCAACTTCTATTTCAGATATAGTTATGATAGAACGGCTTCGTTGCTTCCACAAGGGAAAATGATAGGTAATATGGAGTATCCTTATCTGTCGATCCAGAAAACTTTCCTAAAGGATCGTTTGGATATCCAATTGACATATTACGGCATGTTTCATCTTTTTAATAATAAAGACACGAAATGGACGGAAAATACGGATATCAGACAGACTACGATTGTGGATCCTATTTATGACAGACATAAGTATAGGCTGACCTTGCAGTTGGCCTACCGTTTTTCTGGCGGAAAGTCTGTCAGAAAATATCGTCGTGACATGTCAAACGAACTTTGATTATTTTGTGATGATTCTGCTCCATGGTAATAGAATAAGTATCCGTTACATGACTTCTTGATGAAGATCTGTAGATCAGCCGGGTCCGGCAGGTGGCCTTCCCCTGACTTTAAATTCGTCGGAATGGTTAAATGGTTTAAAAATGCAAAAACTACTAATTATTTAGTTTGTACTCTATTCTTTTAGAAGTATATTTGTGACAGTAAAGATGATTGGGGTCTGTAAAAGGAATGCTGATCACAATCACTGAATATTTGCAATTAAATTCATATACCATGAAGACAAAGCTGGTTTCTGCCATATTATGTATTTTCTCTTTTGTAGCTTACGGGCAAACGGAAGACAGCATCGCATCTACTCTTTTGGTGGCGGATTATGACTATACGTGCCATACCTCAAATGCACAAGATGAAGACGTGGATGTGAACTACGGTCTTACGTTACAGGTGGCCGGGGACATGGCATGTACAATGGGGCAAAAGCGGCATGATGGTGAAGATGACATGACAGAACAACTGTTGTATGTGCCGACCACATGGTTGAACTATCCGCAAGGAAAGATCACCTCGGTGGAGACCGTACCGCCTTACCGGTATCTTACATCTGAAAAAATGGAAAAGATAAACTGGACCTTGCAGGCAGAATACGATACGATATGCGGTCATCCGTGTCAGAAAGCCACAGGCCGATATGGCGGCAGATTATGGATAGTATGGTTTGCAGGGAGCTTGCCTACCCGCTGGGGGCCATGGCGATTGAATGGGTTGCCCGGTCTTATCATGCGGGCGGTATCTGATGACGGCATCCATTGTTTTGAATGTCGTCATGTGGAGGCGGTTAAAGAAACTGTAAACTATAGTGTGCCCGAAGAAGTCATAAAATGTTCACGGTCCCAATTCGTAAAACTGCGCAATCGCCTGTTCGGCAATCCTAATTATGTGTCTAATCCCGCATATTATATCAAATGGGCAGAACATAGCGTTACAGTATTTGAACGTACGGGTACGATGATAGTGGGGCAAGTTCCGATTAACATTAAACCGGACAAGTTCCAACCGCTGGATTACTGACATGTTGCGGTATGGGAAGCCTAATATTGATGATAGTTTGTTTGACGTGGGGCTGTATGGTCTCCAGCGCCCAAACCGACACGATAAACGTGAGCGGGCAAGTGCGTTGCGGCACAGAACCGGTAAAAGAAGTGATTGTCACCATGCTTCAGCCTTCCGACTCCAGCATTGTCGCCTATGCTGTCACTGACGGGCAGGGACGCTATTCGCTGAGTGCGACAGCCAAGTCTGATGAAATGCTGATAAAGGCAACCGGATTTAATATAAAACCCAGGGTGATGCGCATAAAAAGCCGTTCACAGACGTGCGCCATTGCGGTGGAAGAGGAAAACATGAAGTTGCGCGAGATCCTGATTAAGGCGCAGAAGCTGTGGGGGAACCGCGACACGTTGAACTATCTCGTGTCTGCCTACACACGCGAGCACGACCGCACCATCGCCGACGTGCTGCGCCAGTTGCCGGGAATCACGATCACGGACGATGGTACGATCAGTTATCAGGGTACGCCCATCAACCGTTTTTACATTGAGAACCTCGACATGCTGCAAGGCCGCTACAATCTTGCCACAGAGGGCATCAGGGCCGAAGATGTGGCCACCGTGCAGGTGATGGAGAATCACGAGCACGTCAAGGCCCTTCAGGATCAGGTGCCGCCGGAAAGCGCTGCAATCAACCTGAAACTCAAGGATAAGGCAAAAGGCGTCTGGACAAGGAGCATGGACCTGGGCGCAGGAGGCTATGCCGATGGTCCGCTGTGGGATGCCACGCTGCAGGCCATGTATTTCGGCAGTGGCGGACAGCACCAGCTGAGGTACAGCGGCGACAACATGGGGCGCAGCAGCGGAGCGGCAACGGTGCATTATGGCATGGATACAAAAGATGTCCCGAACATGGTGGGCATTGTGGGGCATGGCTCATCACCCGTTGGCAACAGTTTGTTTGGTTACCGTCACGGCGTAAACCTCAACAATCTGGCAAAGCTGTCGGAGGATGTCACACTCCACTACAATCTCAACTACAGTCATAACCTGTCGCGCGGTTCATCGTATGCCCGTACCACCTATGTTCTGCCCGACGGTACTGACGTCCTGCTCACGGAAGACATTTCCGACCGTATCCATACCAATGTCGCCGACTTGACACTCACATACGAGAAGAATGCCAGTCGGCAATTTCTGAACAACACCTTTTCTCTATCCGGAAAATGGAACGAGGGGCAGGGGATGGTCAGTGCCACAGCGCAGACCTTGCATGACAGGACGCTTGCACTGAATAACCGTACACGCTGGGTACATCGTACCGCGCGGGGCGGCGGCTTTAAATGGACATCGAACAACAGCGTGGTCTCTTCGCCGCAGTCGCTCGTTATTGGCGGCGACATGACAGCCCGGCAGGATGTCGGTATCACCACCATCTCTACGGCCAATGACTTTGAGACACTCCGTGACCTTCGCGCCCACTCCTGGACCTTGTCTCTCTCGGCACAGGCCAACGCCACTTATACCACGCTTGCTACGGCACTTTCCCATCCCAATATGCTGACTGACGGACATCTGTACCACTTCAACGGTAACCTTGGCGTCGGTCCCTTGATCCGTTATGTCAAAGGCTCGTTCCGCACTACGCTGCGATTACCCTTGGCTCTGAGCTGCACGCGCCTTGACAATACCGACATACCCGGCGAGACTACCGATGCCCAACGCATCCGTCTGCGTTTCCAGCCCTCATTCTCGTTGCTTTGGAAGGCGACCGACAACTTCACTTTCAACGGTAATGTCGATTACTTGTCCTCCGAAACATCCTGGCCGCAGCTTTACACCACCTATCTCATGCAGAACTATCGCAGCCTTTCGCGTTATCGCGCCTTGCTCTCAGACAGTCACGCCGTTTCTGCCCGTCTCAAGATCTCGTTCAAGGATATCTTCAACGGCTTTTTCGCCTATGCTGAAGGCAACTGGCATCGTTCGTGGAGCGACATCACTTATGGCACAACTCTCGATGAGCAGGCTCACACCATCCTTGAGGCAACGTACGCGCCCAACCACGGCACGGGCTATGGCTTCACGCTTTATGGCCGGAAGGACATCTACTGGCATACGATGCAACTCGACCTCAAGGCTTCCGCTACGACTGACCGGAGCCAAATATTGCGCCAGTCGGTGCTCATGGAATACAAGAGGCAAGGTTATGCGCTCAGCGGCACATTGGCCTTCGACATCGTTACGGGTTACCGCCTCGACTATTCTGTCAGATGGCAGCGAAGCCGTTCCACTTCGACGGTCTACGCTACGACTTTACGCGATTTGTCGCAGTGCGGTCGTCTCACAGTGCGCCTTGTGTCTTCCCGTCTCTTTTTCAACGTGAATGCAAGCCACTCGTACAACTCCAGCCTGCCATCCTCTCGCAAAAACTTTGTCTTTCTGGGTGCGGGATTACAGTGGAAAGTGTCTAAAAAGTTGGAATTCAACCTCGATGGTGATAATCTTACAAACATACGGACTTTCATCGTCCGTAATATTGGTAACTTGGAAGAGCATTACGAGGAGTATCATCTGCGTCCATTGTCAGTAACCCTGACAGCACATATCAATATGTAAGGTTCATACATTTTCTTTATTTCAGACAGAAGGTCTTATAATCGTTTTAAGGAAGTAGTATTCTGATGTTTTGTCATTTTTAGCCTCAATGAAAATTCTGGTCATATTACCTTATTTCAATTTCCTGGTTGATAGAATAATCCAAACTTTCTAAAGAATAGTGATACGCTTTTAATTCATCATCAGAAGTTTTCAGTAATTTAAAAGCAGCCACGATATCGTCAAACTTGCCAAATGCAGCGTCCCGAAGTCCTTTAATGGAATCAGTATCATGCGTTGTTATAAATAGCTGGGTGTTGTTTCTTATTGCAGCATTTATTCAAATGCTTACTATCATTGGAACAGGAATCCGAAGAAACAGAAATAAACAGATATGGATCAGTTGAAATGTTTTACTGCGGAGTAATGTGTTAGCTGCTGTGATTCGAAGTGTCTCAAGTGGGGCTGATGCTGCCTCATATTCCACATGACTGTTCAGAAAGGATAAAAAAAACAGTATAAAAATCCACTTTATTAGTGGATATATGGGTAAATATATGTTATCTTTGCTTTGTGAACAATACGAAAGATTACAGTAATCAGTTTTGATAAAGACTATTTACGTCAATTATATGAAGAGGGGAAGACCACGGATAAGAAACATCGTTTCCAGCCGCATATTGTGGCTAAATATAAGAAAACGATAGATTTGTTGGAGTCCTTGAGTTGTGTTGAGGATCTTTATCGTTATCATTCGTTGCATTATGAGGCTTTGGTAGGCGATAAGGCAGGGTTGGAATCTGTTCGTGTTAATGATCAATACCGCATAGAGGTGAAAACGGAAAAGATATCTTCGGAGACAGTAATCACAGTGTGTAATATCATAGAATTGTCCAATCATTATAAATAAACAAGGGGTATGGGAGCAATTAAACAAGGATATACACCTACTCATCCTGGTGAAGTGTTGAAAGATGAGATAGAGTACCGCAAACTCTCGCAGCGCAAGTTGGCCGAGCAGATGGGTATCTCTTATAAGGTTTTGAACGATATTCTTAACTGCCGCCGACCGGTCACTACGCAGACGGCCATGTTGTTTGAAGCGGCTCTTGAGGTTCCGGCTGATTCGCTGATGCGTTTGCAGTTGAAATATAATATGCAGCAGGCCGCTGCAGACCCTTCCTTTATGGAGCGGCTTAAGCAGGTGCGCAAATATGCCGCTCTGCTGTAGGGTTTGATATACTGTAATTTTTATTGTTCCGCTCTGTTCTTTTCTGACAGGAAGAACAGAGCGGGATATTTTTATGTCTTGATGGTTGAAAGATTGATGGCTTGTTTTATAAAAAAATCCCAATCCGTTTTTATGAGGTCACGGATTGGGAATATATCAGTAGCCGACAGACGGACTGTATGTCCGGTCTGTGGTGGTCATGTTTTGATGTTTTGTCAGGCCAGCATGTCGAGCACATCCTGCCAGGCATCGCACAAGGCTTGCATGGACGGGAACAGCAGATCGGCTCCTGCATCCCAAAGCACCTGATCGGGGAGCGGTCCGGTATTGACCGCAATGGTGAAGATGTGGGCTGATGAGCCAGCCTTTACACCCAATGGTGCATTCTCAATGACGAGGCCTTCCCATGGCTGGATGTGTGCTTTCGACAGTCCCATCAGGTAAGGTTCCGGATCGGGTTTGCCATGCTTGACGTCGAAACTGGTTACCATCAGTTCTTTCCTGAAAATGCCCGGGAAGTTTTTCTCCAGACGGTCGAGCAGAGACAATTGTCCGGATCCGGTGACGACCATTGGCGTGCGCCCGCTGGCCTTTACCTTGTTCAGAAGCTCGTGTGCGCCTGGCATCTTACGGGCTTCGGGGCATTGGCTGAATGCTTCGGACTTGGCCTTGTAGATGGTCTGTTTCTCTTCTTCCGTGGCATCACGTCCCCAATAGCGCTGTGCCAGAATATTGATCGTGCCCGCTCCTGTACGGCCTTCGTGCAGATAAGCTTCTTCCGGTGTCATCTGCAAGCCGAACTGTGTCATGGAGTGACTCCAGGCATAGGCATGATTGGGCATGGAGTCGAAAAGGACACCGTCCATATCAAAAAGCACGGCTTTGAGGCAAGTGCGCTCAAAGCCGTTTCTTTCCAGATATTTGTTTCTTTCGTTCTCAAACATCATGATTATTTGTTGAGTTTAGCACGGATGGCTTCACTTTCCTTTTCGTATCCGGGCTTGTTGAGAAGGGCGAACATGTTCTTCTTGTAAGCTTCTACACCAGGCTGGTTGAAGGTGTTTACACCCAACAGGTTACCGCTGATACCGCAGGCTTTCTCGAAGAAATAGATGATCTGTCCGAGGTAGTATTCGTTGAGTACCGGTACGCTCAGACGCATGTTGGGCACACCGCCGTCGACATGAGCCAGCTGTGTTCCGAGCTCAGCCATCTTGTTGACTTCGTCTACACGCTTGCCTGCGAGGAAGTTCAGACCGTCGAGGTTTTCTTCATCAGACGGGAACAATACCTTGTGATTCGGTTCCTCGATGCTGATGACTGTTTCGAAGATGGTACGTTCACCTTCCTGAATCCACTGACCCATAGAATGAAGGTCGGTAGTGAAATCTACGGCTGCAGGGAAGATGCCCTTGCCTTCCTTACCTTCAGACTCTCCGTAAAGCTGTTTCCACCATTCGTTGAGGTAGTGCAGCTTGGGCTGGTAGTTGACGAGAATCTCAATCTTCTTTCCGCTCTGGTACAAAGCATTACGGCATGCGGCGTAAACGGCAGACGGGTTCTCTGCGAAAGGAACGTCAATGGCAGTGGCCTTTTCCATGTCAGCTGCACCTTCTACCAACTTGGCAATGTCGAAACCGGCTACTGCGATAGGCAGCAATCCCACCGGAGTCAGGACAGAGAAACGTCCGCCCACATTGTCAGGGATAACGAAGCTCTTGTAACCTTCCTTGTCGGCAGTAGTGCGTGCTGCGCCTTTCTTGGCATCGGTTACGGCAACGATTACCTTTTGAGCCATTTCCTTGCCACGCTGGTCTTCGCACTGCTTCTTGAGCAGACGGAATGCAAGTGCTGTTTCAGTGGTGGTTCCGCTCTTTGAGATGTTGATGACACCGAATTTCTTGTCTTTCAGATAATCGCACATTTCGGCGAGGTAATCTTCACCGATATTGTTTCCGGCAAAAAGAATGACCGGATTTTTCTTGTCGTTGATCAGCCAGCTGAATGTATTGCTCAGGGCTTCGATGACGGTACGTGCGCCGAGGTAGCTTCCGCCGATACCGGCTACTACGACTACTTCGCAATTTTCGCGCAACACCTGTGCAGTGGCGTTAAGTTCAGCAATAAAATCAGAAGTGATGGAAGAAGGCAAGTGTAACCATCCTAAGAAATCATTTCCCGGACAGGTGCCGTTTTCCAATGCTTCCTGGGCGGCCTTTACCTGTGGTTCATAAGCCGCGATTGCGTCAGCGCTCAGAAACTGAGCAGCTTTAGTGATGTCTAATTGAATATTCTTCATCTTTTTACACATTAAAAAGTATTATCTGTCTTTATATACAATGGGGAGACCGTTAGCGGAACGAATCAGTCAGCAGTTTGATTTCAATGCTGGGAGAGATCCGCTCGTAGAGGATGTTGTATACTGCATCCAGAATCGGCATGTTGACATGCAGATGCTTGTTGATGTCTTTCATGCACTTGGTGCCGTAGAATCCTTCAGCGATCATTTCCATTTCTATCTGGGCGCTTTTGACACTGTACCCTTTGCCTATCATGGTGCCGAACACGCGGTTGCGGCTGAAGTTGGAATAGCCGGTTACCAGCAGGTCGCCCAGATAGACGGAGTCGATAATGCTGCGTTCGATAGGATGGACTGTTTTCAGGAAACGGTTCATTTCCTGTGCCGCATTCGACATGAGTACGGACTGGAAGTTATCTCCGTATTTGAGTCCGTTGCAGATGCCTGCAGCTATGGCATATACGTTTTTGAGTACGGAAGCGTATTCTATGCCGATGACATCATCACTGATCTTGGTCTTGACGTATTCACTGGCCATCATGTCTGCAAAGTTCTGCGCTTTGTTCAGGTCGGCGCAGCCGATGGTCAGATAAGTCAGGCGGCCTAATGCGACTTCTTCCGCATGGCTCGGGCCGCTCAATACGGCCAGATTCTCATCGGGGACACCATATACCTGATGGAAAAATTCAGAGCAGACCAGATTCTCGTCGGGGACAATACCTTTGATTGCCGTGACGATGAATTTATCCCTGATCCTGGTTTTCAGTTTCTTCAGGTGACTTTTCAGATAGGGTGATGGCGTGACAAAAATCAGTGTATCCGCATTCTCCACGATTTTATTGATATCCGAAGAGAAATGAATGCGGTTGACGTCAAAATGGACGCTTGTCAGATAAGCGGGGTTGTGTCCAAGGCGGCAGAATTCTTCGATACGGTCATCCCGACGCATATACCAGTAAATGGAATCATTCTGTTCCAGCATCATTTTGGCAATGGCGGTAGCCCAGCTACCGCCACCCATGATGGCTATGGTTCCACAATTTCCCATGATACCTAATTAAGCTTCTCTATCCATGCCGCTACGTCGTTGACGGAGGGCTTCTCTATTTCTAATTTATATTTTTTGAGGATCTCGCCGATTTGCTGCTGTACTTTTTGCGGGTTGACGCCCTGCAGGTCGCTGACCAGATTATAGCCGGCTTTCTGGAGTACGGGCACGATGGCTTCCGGTATACCTATTTCCATGAATTTGGCAGGCTGATCCTTGGGGATCTTCTTTTCAGGACGCATCTGCGGGAAGAAGAGTACTTCCTGGATGGTAGTCTGTCCGGTCAGCAACATGGTCAGACGGTCCATACCGATACCGATACCGGCCAGATTAGGCATACCGTATTGGAGGGCACGCAGGAAGTCCTGGTCGATAAACATGGCTTCGTCGTCACCTTTTTCGCTCAGACGCAGCTGCTCCTGGAAACGCTCTTCCTGATCGATCGGGTCGTTGAGCTCAGAGTAGGCGTTGGCCAGCTCCTTACCGTTGACCATCAGCTCGAAACGTTCGGTCAGTTCCGGATTGTTACGGTGTTTTTTCGTCAGAGGTGACATTTCAATAGGATAGTCTGTGACGAATGTAGGCTGGATGAACGTACCTTCGCAGAATTCACCGAAGATCTCGTCGATCATCTTGCCTTTTCCGAATGTTTCGTCTATTTCGTCCATGTGGAGTGCCTTACAGATTTCACGGATTTCCTCTTCGGTCTTGCCGTTCAGGTCATAACCGGTTTTTTCCTTGATGGCATCCAGAATAGTGATTCTTCTGTAAGGAGCCTTGAAGTCGATAATGTTGTCGCCCACTTTCACCTGGGTCGTACCGTTCACGTCCATGGCGATTTTTTCCAGCATCTGTTCGGTATATTCCATCATCCAATACAGGTCCTTGTAGGAAACATAAAGCTCCATACAGGTGAATTCCGGATTGTGGTTGCGGTCCATACCTTCGTTGCGAAAGTTCTTGGAGAATTCGTATACGCCTTCGAAGCCGCCGACAATCAGTTTCTTGAGGTACAGCTCACAGGCAATACGCATATAAAGGTCGATGTCCAGCGCATTATGATGGGTGATGAACGGACGGGCAGAAGCACCACCTGGAATGGATTGCAGAATAGGAGTTTCCACTTCCGTATAGCCGTCCTTGTCGAAGAAGGCACGCATGGACTTATAGATCTGAGCACGTTTCAGGAAGGTTTCCTTGACACCGTTATTGACTACCAGGTCCACATATCTCTGGCGGAAACGGAGCTCGGGATCATCGAATGAGTCGTATACTTCGCCGTCTTTCATCTTGACGATAGGAAGCGGCTTGATGCTCTTGGCCAATACGGTCAGTTCCTGGGCATGTACACTGATTTCGCCAGTCTGAGTCTTGAAAACAAAACCCTTGATGCCGATGAAGTCACCCAAATCGAGCAATTTCTTGAAAACGACATTGTACATGTCCTTGTTCTCCTCCGGGCAGATGTCATCACGGGTGATGTAAACCTGGATACGTCCCTTTGAATCCTGCAATTCAACAAATGAAGCCTTGCCCATGATACGGCGGCTCATCATACGGCCGGCAATGCAGACCTGACGTTTTTCTTCCGAGTCCTGATATTCTGCTTTGATATCGGTTGAAAACGCGTTGGTAGGGTATGCGGCTGCCGGGTATGGATCTATCCCCATGGCACGAAGTTCATTCAGATTGTTTCTTCTGACGATTTCCTGTTCACTTAACTCTAGAATATTCATTTCTTATAATAATTACAATATTTGGGGACAAATTTACAAAAGTTTTCCGGAATTTACCAATGAAAACCAGGATTATTGGCAGGTAGACCGATAAATTGCCTTAAGCGGTTGGAAAAAAATGTCCCCGCACAACTCGGAATCTTGTGCGGGGACGAATCAGTGAGCGGTGGGATTACTCCCAAATGCCGGTTTGAAATCCGGTCTGGATGTTGCAACGGTTGTCACCGTCGAAATCTTCGTATTCATCATGATTGATGCTGACGCTGTTGCTACCGCTGAGAAGCGTTTCGCTTGCCGTCATATTTAAAGTCCGAATGGATGGATGCTGGTATTTTTTCATGTGCGGTTATTTAATGATGATTTTCTTGTGGTTGATGATGTAGATGCCTTTCGGAAGCTGTTTCAGACCGGTGCCCTGACTGTCTGTATCCCCAATGTAGCGGCCGTCCAGAGTGTAGATCCTCAGGTGGTCGTCAGCCTGATCTGAAATTTCATGGATGGCTGTGGCTTCATTGTCAATGTGGAGGTTGGCTTGCGGGTTGTCCTGTCCTGATTTATAACAGGCTCTGAACGGTGCTGAATACGAACCGGCTGTTGCCAGTCGGAAGCTGCCGTCCTTGGCGGACAGCATATAGATGCCGTCAGCTTCGCTTTCGACTACATAGGTATCCGTAGAACCGAACAGACCGTCGGGAACAGGCTGGCTGAATGCCGGAATGCCGGCGTTTGTGGTCTGGTAAATCTGAGTCATGCCGTTCTCTTCAGGTTCATCGGTATATCTCATCAAATAGGCTTTGCCGGCCTGCAGCGTTTCGTCTTCAGTGAGATCGGTTGTGAGGTGATCTGCACCTTCTCCGATGATTTCTTCCCATACGAATGCACCAGCCGGTTTTTCACAGTCGAACGGCAGAACAATGGTTTCGTAGAGTCCGTCGCGGTAGGCGTCGCGGCTGTAAGTGGCTTCTTTGGCTGTGAATCCTGCCTGTGAATGGAACGGTTGATGGTCAACCAATGTCAGTTGGCTGCAAATGTTGTTGCAAACCGTGTTCGTCGTTTTCTCGATCATTCCCACAGGTGCAAATATAAGGCAGTTGGGATTCATGGATGAAGGCCATTGCGGTTCACCGATCAGAATGCTGACAGCGGTAAGGTCGATATAGCGGGTTTCCTCGGTGATGGCTTCTGTCAGTTCGGAAGCATAGATGGCTCCGCTGGCTGTGATGTGGTTGTCTTCACATACAATCAGACCTTTCTCGGCTGCATAAGCCAGTTTGAAGTCATCTATGGAATACCATTGGTGTTCAACTGCCTGTGCCGTAGCCTTGACTTCGAGTGTGCATGGTGTGTCTTCGCTGAGATAGAATCCGATGTGCCTTTTGTTCCAGCCGAGGCCTTTGCCGTTGTTGGTTGCTGCTTCAGGAGATCCTTCAGAGGCATAAGTCCAGATGTTTCCGCCGGTATTGTCTTCTGCGGGGAAGGTACAGCTGAGGCCGTTGATGTGCATTGAGAGAGTGACGTCGTGGCTGCATCGGCCGATGACAGACAGTGAGTAGTAACCTGCCGGAAGATAGAGTTCCTGCTGTATGCCGGCTGTCCATCCGCTGGCAGATCCCCAGTTGCCACCGTCGAAATAATTGTCGGTTACGCCTTTCCACGATTCTTCATTGCGGATGTTGGTGAGTGTTTGTGTCCAACCGTTGAGGTTACCGTCAGCATCAGGATTCTTGATAAGCTTTGTGGCTTCGCCATTTTCCGTGCCGATGGCGGCCATGTACATGGCTTGCTTCAGATTGTCGATGGCAGTCTGTACGTCAGCTTCGGTAGAAGAAGTGTTGTCCTTTACCAACTCTGCTTCGTTGACTTTGTCGATCAGGTTGTTCCATCCGCTGTTCTGTTGGCATTCACTGTTGTTGTAGTCGTTGACAAACTCTTCGAGGACGGCGTTAAGTTCCTTTATCTTCTGGTTGACTATGGCATCTTCATTGATGTCAGATGTGCCGTAATAAGTCAGGCGCAGGTTGTCGATGGCCATGGCCGTGTTGCTTTGTCCGTTTTGAGTCAGGGCGATTCGGATGGTTACGGTTTGAGGAAAGTCGAGTGTGAATTTATCACCGTGACAGGTTGCCAGTGATGTGGATGAAGCTGTCAGTCTGGTTACTTCCGTTCCTTCAGCTGTCGTGCAGGTCAGGACCGGAGGATTGTCATTGGTCAGATTGGCCATATCGGCAGTCAGTTCGTAAGTTCCGGCTGGCAGAGTAATGTCTTGTGTCAGACTGATATGGCTTCCGTTGCTCCAGCGCATACGTGCAGAATAGGCCCAATCGCCTTCGGTAGGAGTCAGCCGGATATTCGGACCGGCCTGTTCGATGAATGGAGAGGCCATGCCTGCATTGTTGTTCACATGCATCTCACCGTATGTCATTGTCCAGCCTTTCGGTTCGCAGTAATTGCCGTTGGCTGTTCCGGTCCTGAAAACGGCTCCGTTCTCGAATCCAGCATTTTTGATCAGGTGGCTGGCGTCAATTCCGGTAGATTCGGTGGCATCTGCCAGACGGGTCTGACGGTATGATTCCATTGCTGCTTGCAGCGTTCTGATCTGTTCGGAGGTGAGTGCTTCGTCGTCAAGATTCTGCGCGGCGGTAATGGCACTTTCAAGATCGGATTTTCCACTGAAGTTGCCTTCTGATGCCAGAGCTTGTGCTTCACTGATGACTTGAGAAAGGAGAGGGCGGAGGTCACTGCCCGTGAGGCGGTAAAGTTTGACATTACCCAGAATGGTCCAGGAACCGTTGTCGCCTCCATTGTTGAGCTGGCCAACGTTGCGGGCACCGATAGTCAGTGTACCATCATTTACCATGATATAATCAATGGTGTTCAGCCAGTATGATCCGGCCGTACTGTAGAATGCAGCGGAAGCCGTGTTCATGGCATCGGGCATGCTGCCGTATGATGTGTCCTGATGGCGAAGCAGTATGGGGGACATGTATTCTTTTTCCGTCGTAGTGGCATAGATGGCCGTTTGCGAAATATCGCGGTTCCCTGCACGGGTAAAGGCATTGACAGTCAGTCTGTATATTCCTTCTGGAAGGTTGGTGACAGTCTGGCTCATCTTGAACCATGCATTGCTGGTGTCGCCGGTCCAGAATTCCTGGCAGTTTTCATTTTGTGCGGTGTTGCAACTGTTTTGTTCTATGTTCCAGACTGATTTGTCGCCTGTAAAGTTGTAGTTCGTGACATATTGGGCTGTCACGTCTTCTACGGCTGCATGCAACGGCATGGTACCAGCCAGTATGGCCGCTGTAAACAAACGGTATATGTAAGTTTCTTTTTTCATGGCATCAATAATTAAAGTTAACTGACTGTACTTCAACAACGCCTTCGCCTTCATGGCAAAGCACCATCCAGGCACCACCTTCGGTAGCAAAGTAAGGAGCAATGTAATCCTTGAATGCGGTGCCGTTGTAGTTATGGTTTACTGTGGCCTGTGCATGATTATGCCCAGAGAAGTGATACGGGTTTTGGGTTTTTGTGATCAGATCCATGTATTTGTTGCGCTTTTCAGTAGCAGTGGCATAAGTCGGACTGTCGGATGGAGCTACGCAGTAACCGCCTTCGTTCTGATCCAGCCACCAGCGGTCGGCGCATGAGATCGGATAATGTTGCACCCAGACGGAAGGTGTATTCTTATGTTCCTCAACAAATGAAGTTAAGGATTCAATGATGCCATTCGGAGCATAGTAAGTACCATTGGTAAACCAATTGTAAGTGTACGGTTTCTGGAACCAATAAGTCTGTCCGATATAAAAACGCACTCCCTTGAAAGTGAATGTATATGGCTGGGGTTGGGTGTTACCGTTATCTTGTGTAAAACGTTTCACATCTTCAATACCGTTTGATTGTGCCTTGTCTAAATAACCGGTAATTAGATTGAAGGTGGTTTGATTGCTGTTTCCGGCAGTTCCGAATGCTTTTAATGACATGTCAGAATTATCGGCTGTCCAGTAGTCGGGAGCTATGTCATGATTTCCGGCCATTGTGACAAACGGAATGTTTGCGGAGGTGAAAAGATCGAAAATGCCTGATATGGCTTTTCCGTCACCCTGGTCTTCGTCCATATCGCCCATACAGATGACAAGATCCGGTGACGGCTTGATATGTGTGTTGGACTTGAAAGCATAGCGGCCGCTATTCTTCATATTGATGATGCCGTTGGCCCATTTGCTTAAGTTTTCTTCTGTCGCATTGTTGCCGTAACGTCCTGTCATGTTAACTTCCGGGTCACCGAAGAGAATGACGGTGAACCAGCGGCCGGATGAAAAGTAATACGGAAATGCACGCTTGGTTCCGTCAGCATAGGTAACCGTAAAGATCTCTACTTCATTGTCGCGGATACGTGCTTTTGACGGATCGGGTGAAACTACCGCTCCTTCAGGAACCGTGCAGCTCAGTCCCAGGTTGTTCACGTCAGTTCCTGCAGGGAACGTCATGTATATGGCCCCGTTATCCAGGGTTTCGGTCTTGTCTGCAATGGCATTTCCAACATGCAACTGGAATGTGTAGTCTTCCGCGTATATGTGCTGGCAGAACAACATGCACATATACAGACCAATGGCTTTTGTTTTCATATAATTAGATTAAGTTGTTGCTTGACAAAGGTAGTTTTTTTGATCAATAAATAAAGTCTTTGTTGCATTATTTAGATTATCAAAACGGATAAAAGTCGGGTTGCATTAGTTGTTCTTCGTCATCATGCATTATCTTTGCATCATGAAAAAAAATGTGAGCAGAATAGAACGGGAGAAGAAGATCGTGAGTCTGATGATCCGTTTGTATTGCCGGCATGTAGAACATCATGCACAGTTATGTGACTCTTGCCGTTCACTGATGGAATATGCCTGTCAAAGGTTGGAACGGTGTTCTTTCGGTGAAGAGAAAAAAGCTTGCCGGCGTTGTCCTGTGCATTGCTATAAACCGGCGATGCGTGAAAAAATGCGGCTGGTGATGCGGACAATCGGTCCGCGCATGATATTTTATGCTCCGATGGAAACATTAAGGCATTGGCTGAATCTTTAATTTTATCGGATCATAATCTTTATTTCATTACGGATTGATTCAAAATACTTGTTTGTAGGTATTACAAATTTCACAAATTATGTGTACCTTTGCGTTCCGAGAGCAAATAATTCAAAAACTCTTTAATTTCTAATCTATTCTATAAATTATGGAAATGAATAACGAAAGCTGGACCGGCTTTAAGGGCAACCTTTGGAAGAAGGAAATCAACGTGCGTGACTTTATCCAGAACAACTATACACCGTATCTGGGTGATGACAGCTTCTTGAAACCTTCATCGGAAAGAACCCGTAAGGTGTGGGACAAACTCACAGAAATGTTTAAGGTGGAACGTGAAAAAGGAGTATATGATACTGAAACGAAACTTCCGCAAAGCATTACCACATACGGAGCCGGCTATATTGACAAAGATAATGAGGTGATTGTCGGATTGCAGACTGATGCACCGCTCAAACGGGCTATTTTCCCGAAAGGCGGTATCCGTATGGTAGAGAACAGTCTGGAGGCTTATGGCTATCATCTTGATCCGATGACCAAGGAGATTTTCACCAAATACCGTAAGACGCATAATGAAGGTGTGTTCTCTGCTTATACGGAGGAAATGTTGGCAGCGCGCCATTCGGCTATCATTACCGGATTGCCCGATGCCTATGGACGTGGCCGAATCATCGGTGATTACCGCCGTGTGGCTCTGTACGGAACCACTTGTCTGATTGAGGACAAGAAACAGTATAAGAAACGTCTTGATATTCAGGAACTCAATGATGAGATTATCCGCAACAGAGAGGAAGTGACAGAACAGATCCGTGCTTTGCAGGATTTTGAGAAAATGTGTGCCTGCTACGGATTTGATGTGACTCGTCCGGCCAAGGATGCACGCGAGGCTGTACAGTTCGTTTATCTGGCTTATCTGGCTGCGGTAAAGGATCAGGACGGAGCTGCCATGTCAATCGGTCGTACGGCTACATTCCTTGATATTTATATTGAAAGAGATATACAGGCCGGACTGTTGACTGAAGAAGAAGCTCAGGAACTTGTCGACCAGATGATCATCAAGTTGCGTATTGTGCGTTTCCTCAGAACACCGGAATATAATGACTTGTTCTCAGGTGATCCGGTTTGGGTGACCGAATCATTGGGAGGTATGGGTGTAGACGGACGTACACTGGTAACCAAGACCTGTTTCCGTTATTTGCACACCCTGTATAACCTGGGTCCTGCACCGGAACCTAATCTTACCGTGCTTTGGGCAGCCAATCTGCCTGAAAACTGGAAGCGTTTCTGTGCCAAGGTGTCTATTAACACTTCTGCCATCCAGTATGAGAATGACGATCTGATGCGTGTGGATTATGGAGACGATTACGGTATTGCATGTTGTGTGTCTCCGATGAAGATCGGTAAGCAGATGCAGTTCTTCGGTGCCCGTGCCAATCTGGCCAAGTGTTTGCTTTACGCCATCAACGGCGGACGTGACGAGCGCACCGGTTTGCAGGTAGCTCCCAAGTTCGAGCCTATCACCAGCGAGTATCTTGATTATAACGAGGTGATGGAGAAATACGAGCAGATGATGCGCTGGTTGGCCAAGGTTTATGTCAATGCCCTGAAGATCATTCATTACATGCACGACAAGTACGACTACGAAGCTTACGAAATGGCTTTGCACGATGGCGATGTACAGCGTATCCGCGCAACCGGAATTGCAGGTCTGTCTATCGTAGCCGACTCTTTGGCTGCCATTCGTGACTGTAAGGTCAAGGTGATCCGCGATGAGCGTGGTCTGGCCGTTGACTTCGTGCGCGAAGGCGAGTACGTGCCGTTTGGCAACAATGATGACCGTACGGATCAGATTGCAGTAGACATCACCGAGAAATTCATGAATTACCTGCGCCAGCACGAGACTTATCGCAATGCAACTCCTACACAGTCAATTCTGACCATAACCAGTAACGTGGTATACGGTAAGAAGACCGGAACTACACCTGACGGCCGTAAGGGAGGAACACCGTTTGCACCGGGAGCCAATCCGATGAACGGACGTGATGTCAAGGGTGCTGTAGCTGCATTGGCATCTGTAGCCAAACTGCCGTTCCAGCATGCTCACGACGGTATCTCCTATACCTTTGCCATTTCTCCGGCAACCTTGGGTAAGGAGACCGACATACAGGTTGACAATCTGGTTTCTTTGCTTGACGGTTACTTCACACCGACGGGAGGACAGCATCTTAATGTCAACGTGTTTGATAAGGAACTGTTGCTGGATGCCATGGATCATCCCGAGAAATATCCTCAGCTGACTATCCGTGTATCCGGTTATGCCGTTAACTTCGTGAAGCTGACCCGCGAGCAGCAGCTCGACGTGATTTCACGTACGATCAACCATTCATTATAATAAGTATTGGTGATTCCAGTATGACAGAACAGATTTTTGGTAGAATACATTCATTAGAGAGTTTCGGGACCGTTGACGGTCCCGGAATTCGTTTTGTGACCTTCCTTCAGGGATGTCCTTTACGTTGTCTTTATTGTCATAATCCTGATACCTGGGACGCAGGCCGTGCTGTCCAGTATACCTATACGCCGGAACAGCTTCTGGAAGAAGTCCTGAGATATCGGAATTTTATAGCCAAGGGTGGGGTGACTCTGACCGGAGGAGAACCTTTGTTGCAGGCTGACTTCTGCAGGGAATATTTCCGTTTGTGCAAGGATGCCGGACTTCATACGGCATTGGATACGGCCGGTTCGATATATTCGGAAAAGACTCTTTCCGTGTTGGATTATACCGATCTTGTTCTTTTGGATATCAAGGCTCTGCGGCCGGATGACTGTCGCAAGGTCTGTGGCAATGACGGACGTAATACACTTCGTTTTCTGGATGAACTGCAGCGTAGAGGTACGGCTGTGTGGATCCGTCATGTCGTTGTGCCCGGACTGACTGACTGCGATGAGAAACTGGACGAACTGGTGGACTATCTGAAGTCGTATACGGTGGTGCAGAAAATAGAATGGTTGCCTTATCACACAATGGGTGTGTTCAAATACAAGGATTTGGGACTGACTTATCCGCTTGAAGGTGTGCCGCCCCTTTCCAAGGCACGTATAGATGAGATCAAACTACGTTATAAGGATTGTTTTCCGGTAACTCGGAATGAAAGGTAGGATCTCCTGAAAATACTTGGGTTTATTCTGACTGCCGGTTTTCAAGAGAACAACATTGGGAATAAAAAGGCAGTGAGAAAAAAGGACATATAGAACATAAATACATTTATTTTGGTATTTTTTGTCGAAGTAAACTTTAATAACTTTGTCTGCCAAAGTAAATGTTTTTTTTATGAGAATAAACTCTGTGTGGATATCAGGCATAGCCATGATGCTTTTTACAGCCTGTAATGTGATAGAATATCATCCCTATGATACCCGCATTACAGGTGATACTGATGTGAATGCCCGTAATATCCTTCGTATTAAAAATAGCATGTCAGGACGGAAAAGCATCCGTTTTGCAATGATCAGCGATACGCAAAGAAGATATGATGAAACGGAGGATGTCGTGAATCTTATTAACAGCCGTGGGGATATTGATTTTGTTTTACACGGTGGGGATCTGGCCGATTTCGGAGAGACCAAGGAGTTTCTTTGGGCAAGGGATGTGATGGATAAATTACAGGTTCCTTATGTTTGTCTGTTGGGGAATCACGATTGTCTGGGAACGGGAAGGGATGTGTTCAGAACGGTTTTCGGTGAGGAGAATTTTTCTTTTGTTGCAGGCAATGTACGATTTATCTGCTTGAATACCAATGCACTTGAGTATGATTACAGTCATCCGGTTCCGGATTTCAATTTCATGGAAGATGCTCTGAATACGGTTCCAGATGGTGTGGAGAAAACCGTAGTGGCAATGCATGTGCCGCCTGGAGACATGGAATTCAACAATAACGTATCCAAGGCTTTTGAGCACTATGTGAAAAGTTATGCGGGTCTGCAGTTCTGCCTTTACGGACACGTGCATAACTGGAACGAGAGTGAACTGTTCGATGATGGCGTAATGTATTATGGATGTACGACTGTCGGTAAGCGCGGCTATTTTGTCATTACCATAAATGAGAAAGGATATGAGGTTGAAAAATGTACTTTTTAGGTTGGTTCTGCTGGTAATGTGTTTAGGGGTTCAGGCAAAAGGATTTAGTGCCGGACAGGATTCGCTGATGTCCAAATATGACCAGCGGATGATGAAACGCATGATACGTTGGCAAAAACTGATTCCGGACCACACGAAGCTGCAGTTCGCGGGCAGTATCGGTTTGTGTTCTATGGGTTTCGGATGGAGTTATGGACAATCAGACCAGTGGGAAACCGATATAATGATCGGTTTTATTCCCAAATACCATAGTGAAAGAACAAAGGTTACACTGACTTTGAAGGAATCCTATATTCCATGGTCCTTTGCCATATCGAAAAGCAGATGGTATATCCAGCCTTTGTCCTGCAGTCTTTTTCTTTCATCAGTTCCTGATGAAAGCTTCTGGGTAGATGAACCAAGCCGTTATCCTAAAGGATATTACGGATTCTCTACAAGGATTCGTGCCAATATCTCCTTCGGACAACGCATTCTGTATAAAATACCGGAAAGAGACCGGCGGCGGTCACAAAGCATCGCCTTTTATTATGAGCTGGGTGCCTGTGATACCGATATCGTCACATTCGTGGGAAACCGGTTTGTCAAGTTCAAGGATATTCTGAGCCTGTCTGTTGGTATGAAAGTATTGATTTGAACAACGAGCCTTGTCGGATTTCTAATCGGATTTTTCTTTTCGTTTCAGGAAGTCTGTCGGGTTTTCTCCGAAAAACTCCTTGTAGCATTTCGTAAAGTAGGACGGCGTACTGAATCCTACTTCATAAGTGATTTCTGCAATAGTCTTTCCGGTTGAGGCCAGAAGGGTGGCCGCTTTCTTCAGGCGGGTGATACGTATAAGTTCATTGGGTGAATAACCGGTCAGCGCTTTGGTCTTTCTGTAAAGCTGGACGCGGCTCATGCCTATTTTATCTCCCAGTTCTTCTACACTCAGGTTGGGATTGCTCAGGTTTCGTTCGATGACGGAACGTAGCTTCTCCAGGAAAGTCTGGTCGATTGCGGCAATCGGTTCTTTCTGGATATTTGTTTTGTCTGCAAAGAAATTTTGCAGGCGTTTGCGGTTGTCTATAAGATTCTTGAGCCGTGTGAGCAGCAGTTCCGAACTGAAGGGTTTGAGAATGTACGAGTCTGCACCGCTTTCATATCCCTTGACCTTTTGTTCGTCAAGGCTGTAGGCAGTCAGCATCAATACAGGAATATGCGAAGTCTGAACTTCCGATTTCAGTCTTTTACAGCAGGCTATACCGTCCATGACGGGCATCATGACATCGCAGATGATCGCATCCGGTATGTATTTCATGGCCATCTGTATGCCCTCCCTGCCGTTGGCAGCCAAAATGACAGTATATTGTTTGCGGAGCAGTATTTTCAGATAGTCACGTATGTCCTGGTTGTCATCGATGACCAGTACGGTTTCCTTGTTTTGCTGAACGATCTCCTCATTGCCGGATTGCAGGCTTTCCTGGTCGGCATCGAGAATGGCACCGTCCTTGAAACTGGTCATATAGGCATTCTTTTCTCTGTCCGGATTGACGTTTCCTTCCTGTTTGGCCGGCAGGTCGATGGTAAAAGACGTTCCCTTGTTTTCTGTACTGGTGACGTTTATCGTACCGTTGTGCATTTCCACGAAAGCCTTTGCCAGAGCCAGTCCTATGCCGGAACCGGCCTGACGGGTGTCAGCCTGATAGAAACTTTCGAAAATATGATCTACATGGCGGGCTGAAATGCCTATACCGGTGTCTCTGACAATCAGTCTGATGTGCGGGCCGTTTTCTTCGTAATGAGTTAATTCTACAGTGATGGAGCCGTTTTCTGATGTGAACTTGAATGCGTTTGACAGCAGATTATAGATGATACGTTCTATTTTCTCAATATCAGCAACCATGACATATTCCGTGGTAGCCTCATCCATGTTCAGCTGAAAATGGATATGCTTGCGGTATGAAAGTGTGCGGAATGCTTCTGTCCATTCCTTGATCTCGTCGGCAATATTGAACTGGCTCAGCGTAAGTGAAAGTTTGCCTTCTTCAAATTTTCGGAAATCAAGGATCTGATTGATCAGTCGAAACAGTACTGTGGCATTTTTCTGTATGATCTGTAGCAGGCTGCGTTCCTCCTGCTGCAGATCCGGTCTGTTTAGCAGTTGTTCCACGGGGTCTGAAATCAGGGTGAGTGGTGTACGCAGGTCATGTGATACGCTGGTGAAAAAAGACAGTTTGTCCCGTGTGGCTTTTTCTACCTGTGACGACAGTTCGATGAGTTGGTCACGCTGTGTTTCCAGCTGGTCCTTTTGTTGTGACAGTTCGGCATTCATCTTGTTTTTAGTCCGGTATGCCTTTATCAGGAAGATCATGAGAGCAATCGTAAGAGCCAGTATGGCAATGCAGGCATAAAGCAGCATGCGTTGCGACATGTAGCGGCTGAGCGAATTGTTCAGTTTCTGGTTGAGAGTTTCGATCTTTTCGCCCAAAGTCTGGATATGTGATGTCTGCATCTGCATGATGCGGGCATTTGACTGATTGACCAGATCGGTAGACAGGATATTGTTTCTTTCGAATGGTTGGCCATTCAGTATTTTTATGGCTGTCCGGAGGACAAGGTCTCCTCCTGTAGGATAGATGAATGTCGCTTCCAGTTTGCCTTTCATGACCTGTTCCACTCCATAGTCATTTCCCGTGAGGGCATCTATGCCGATAAAGCGTATGTCTTTCTCCCTGTGGTGCTTACGGGCCGCTTCATAGGCTCCGGAAGCCATCCGGTCGTTATGGGCAAAGACAATGTCTATTTGAGGCGTAACGGTTAATATGGAGTCGAATGCCTTACGGGCTTCTGCCGTTTGCCAGTCGGCTTCAGCGGTAGCTACAATTTGTATATGAGGATTGGTCTTCAATACATTGATAAGGCCGTTATGCCGCTCTGTGGCTGGAGTCGATCCTTTCAGGCCTCTTATTTCTACCATATTTCCGCCTTTCGGGAGACAGTGCTGAATGTAATGGCCGATTTCTTCTCCGATTTTGTAGTTGTCTGCGCCTACAAAAGCGGTATATTTTTCGGTGTTTACCTTACGGTCAACCAGTATGACCGGAATACCATGGTCATAAGCCTCTTCTATTATAGGGGTAATGGCTTCAGCTTCATTAGGCGAAACGATAAGCAGGTCTACACCTTGATTGATAAACGATTGGATATCTTCAGTCTGTTTCTGGTTCTGGTCATTGGCACTCGTGATGTCAATCTGCACATCCGGATAGAACAGTCCTTCTCTGAGAATTTCATTATTCATTTGTGTGCGCCATTCATCGTCGCTGCACTGTGAGACTCCGATATGGTATTTCTTTTGGGGAGATGAGCATCCGCAAATCAGACAAAAAACAGCTATAATCAGTATAGTGATAGAATAGGAAAAGCGTTTCATAGTTAATCAATATATACACAAATATAAGCACAAATTATGAATATAGAAAAATTTGTGACGTATTTGTTTAAAAATCTGCCATTCCTATGGATAATCGGGAAGAAGGGAATTGGTGATTATTGGCCTGAATGTTAGAGCCTAATCTTATTTTTAGTGGGAGAGCGAAAATCTTCTTCCGGGCAGGGTGGGTGACGCCGTTTCAGGGCGTATTTTTCTTTTTTCCTTCTAATAAGAAGAAAAGAAACAGCGTATCGGAATGCCTGTCAGGCCGGTCTGGAGTGTGATATTTGACTTCAGACCGGCAGGAGCAGGCTAATAAAGAATTTATATTCTGTTTGTGAGTGTTGTCGGCAGGACAGGCATGGCTCCGTTCTGTGTACAAACATACGCAGATACGTCAACAGCCAGTTTATGAGCTTCTTTCACAGGGCAGCCTTTCAGAATGGCTGATACGAATGCAGCGGTAAAAGAATCGCCGGCTCCGACCGTATCTGCCACTTCAACGGAAGGTGTCTCTAAGAATGACGTTTCATCAGGTGTAAAGACATAACTGCCTTTGGTACCACATGTCAGGATCAGCATTTTCAGGTTATATCTTTCCAGTAAAATTTGGCATTGGTCTTCCGTTGTCATATCCGGAAAATCAAGCAGACGGCTGACTGTGACAAGCTCTTCGTCGTTGATCTTTAATATATTGCATTTTTGGAAAGAATGACAGAGTATTTCCTTTGTGAAGAAGTTTTGTCTCAGGTTGATGTCGAATATTTTCAGTGTTTCAGGCGTATCGGGCATCGTATCCAGAAAACGGTTGATGGTCTCCCGGCTGACAGGGTTACGTTGTGCCAACGATCCGAAGCAAACCGCTATGGCCTGATGAGCCAGTTCATCCAGTTGTCCGGTATAAGGAATATTGTCCCAGGCAACCCCTTCCTTGATTTCGTAACAGGGAATACCGGCCTTGTCCAGTGTCACCTGAACGGTTCCTGTGGGATAGGGGACTGTTTCGATCAGTCCTTTCAAATCCTTTTTTTGGAAGTTATCCAATATTTCGTCTCCAAGTTCATCCTTTCCAACAGCGCTGACTACGATACTTTTCAGTCCGAACTGTGACACATGATAGGCAAAGTTGGCTGGTGCTCCGCCCAGTTTTTTACCTTCCGGAAGCATATCCCATAATGCTTCGCCCATTCCGATGATAATATGATTGTGGTTCATGACAAAGTTAATGTTTAATTTTTAATGTATAGAATAAGAGATAAATCACACCCAGCGTCATGACAGCTACAGCACCGTTCTGTCCGACAGCATCACTGGCTACGCCCATCAGCAACGGGAAAATGGTTCCGCCGAACAGGCCCATGATCATCAGACCTGAAATTTCGTTCTTTTTCTCAGGAACTGCCAGAAGGGCCTGGGAGAATATGATGGAAAAGACATTGGAGTTGCCAAAACCTATCAGGGCGATGGCAGCATAAATGATGGCTGGCTGATTGGACGACAATAGCAGGATCATGGCAGCCAGCATACAGCATACGCTAAGCAGGAAAAAACTGCGGGCTTTTATCTTTTGCAGGATAAGAGCGCCCGACAGACAGCCGGCCGTACGGAATATGAAATAAAGGCTAGTGGCGAAACCGGCTTCTTCAAGTGTAATGCCAAGCCGTTCCATCAGGATCTTGGGGGCAGTGGTGTTCGTGCCCACGTCTATGCCGACATGGCAGATAATGCCGATGAAGCAAAGCAGGATAAACGGACGGCCGAGCAGGCTGAGACAGGCTTTGAAGCCAGAGGCCTGATCAGGAGCTTCTTCTTTTATGGATGTGGCGTTCAGCCAGATTGTGGCTATGACGGCAATGACCATGTAGATAGGGAAGAGAACACGCCAGCCCAGTCCGAAAGAAGGGATGGTCTGGGTTGCTCCCCACATGGCCAGATAGGGAGCCAGAAACGAGGCGATGGCTTTGATGAACTGGCCGAAGGTAAGTGAACTGGCCAGTTTGTTGCCGCTGATGATATTGCTTAATAGCGGATTGAGTGAAGTCTGCATCAATGCGTTGCCGATGCCGAGCAGGGAGAATGCACAAAGCATCAGTCCGTAGCTGTCATTGAATATGGGCAACAGCAGAGAAATGAATGTAATAAACAGGCTGAGCAGGACAGTCTTGCGGCGTCCGATGCGGTTCATCAGGATACCAGTGGGAACAGAGAAAATGAGAAACCAGAAAAACACCAGAGACGGGAATATATTGGCTTCTGAATCAGACAGAGACAAGTCTGCTTTTACATAATTTGATGCAATGCCGACCAAATCGACAAATCCCATGACGAAAAAGCACAGCATGACAGGGATCAGCTGTTTGTAATGACTGGAAGTGGAGACTTGATTGTTCATTTTGAATAATAGCTTTGGTTATGGTATTAAATGGTATTTTCTTGATGGTTTTAGAGTCCTAGTTCGGATATTCTGAGATTTTTCACTTCGGCTTTGCCTTTTTCTGAATAGAATCGAAGGCCGTCGTAGGGCACAGTCGGGAAAATAAGGTTAGTCATGGCTATGCGGCCGTTGTCCACGAAAATTTCAACCGAACATTTGTCTACGAATATGTTAAGATGATATGTCTTGCCTTTGCAGAGTGACAGAGGAGCCCATGTGCCGAGAGCAAAATCATTGATATAGTTGACCGATTCCGTTTTACGTCTGTCGTGGTTTTCCTTGGCATGAGGTTCCGACTGTTCGCCGAAAGGAATCAGACCGCTTTCCGTCCGGTCCATGACCAGCCTCTTCTTGGCCATATCAAAGTAGATTTTCGTTTTCTCTCCTTTGCTGTTAAGTATTTCGAATCCGGCTGTTTGCGTGTTGCCCGGTGTGAAATCCATTTCAATTTGAAATGCACCTTCCTTGCAATTGGCAAACGCATCACCAATGACATATTCATTTTCGATGCTGAAGTCATTCAGGTTACGGGTGTTTTTTCGCAGAAGACCGGATTCCTTGATGACGTCTGAAGCCATATAAATTTCCCCGTCCTGAGTAAAGAGTGAGAGTTCCCTTGGCAGGGCATTGGCACCTCTGTATTGTTTGATAGGCGTTACGTTGGCATATTGCCAGTTGCTCATCCAGGGTACGGCGATAGTGCGGTTTCCGGTATTGGAGAAGCAGACTGTTGCATAATGGTCCTTGCCGTAATCCAGGAATTTGGTTATTTCGGGTTTGGTGTCGCAGGTGAAAGATTTGCCGTCAAACTCACCGATGAAATATTCTGTGGCGCTTCCTCCGAAAAGACATCCGGGGTTGATGTTGACGATCATGACCCATTTCATTCTGGTTGAATCCCCGTCTACGGGCAATTGTACAAAATCAGGGCATTCGAACTGGTTGGGTTGGATTCCGTAACCTTCACCGAATGCACTCAGGTATTCCCAGTCTTTCAGATCAGATGAGCTGTAGAAACGCATTTCCTTGTCTGCTGAGACGATCATATACCATTTCTTCATCGGCTCGTACCAGAAAACCTTGGGGTCACGGAAATCCTTTAATCCGTCGAACGGGGTCAGGATAGGATTCTGGTCATATTTGGTATAAGTGCGGCCGTTGTCTGTACTGTATGCGAGACATTGCAATTGCCCGTGTTCATCGCTGGCTGAAGTGTAAAAGGCGATCAAGGCATCTTTTCCGAAACCGGCGCTGTTGAACTTGTCTACGATGGTACTTCCGGAAAAAATGTGCCCCAGTGTGTCGCGGGCGATTGCCGGTTTAAGGTGTTCCCAATGAATGAGATCCCGACTTACGGAATGCCCCCAATGCATGTTGCCCCAACGTGAACCGTAGGGATTATATTGATAATACAGGTGGTATTCGCCGTCTTTATAGACCAGTCCGTTGGCATCGTTCATCCATCCGTATAAAGGTGTATGATGGTAAACAGGACGGTAATAGTCTTTGTTGCTCGTGTCAAAAGTGTCAGACTGTTGAATGTGCGCCCAGCAGACCGCCTGGCGGTTTACCTTTTCAACAGTAACAGTGGCTATGTCGGCATTTTCAGGAAGTTCGAACGGAACATAATATTCCACACTGTCCGTGGCAAGCCTGATGTCGAAGGCCATGTCGTCTGCCTTTCCTGTATTCAGCTTGACTTTTGCCTCGTCGCTGGATTCCTGTATGGGCAGGAGAAGGTATTTCTTGGGATGTGAAATATGGATAAGAGTGAGCGAGTCATTCTGGTGTTCCATATTGAGACTGCTCTGGTTGGAATGGCATGACATGATACCGTTTGCAAGTGTGATACAGGATGCCATTGTAATTAATGTCTTTTTCATGGTCGGGTTATCTAAGTATTAAGATTAATGATTCAGAATATCACTTGCAAATATAATATTTCATGACAGCGAAATATAGAAAAAATGATTCTTGTAACCCTAAAAATGATTCGTTGAATCAAAATTAGGATGCAATGAAACCATTATGGTGACATGTTATGCCTGGATAAACCGAAAAAGGCTGCGCGACATCACGTCGGGACAGCCTTTACAGGAATTTTAAGTGTTGTATAATATTATAATATATTAACCCATTTTACCAGTCAGGTATGAACGTGTGCGTTCATCACGAGGGTTGGTAAACATGATTTCGGATTTGTCGTATTCAATCAGTTCACCCATGTACATGAACATGGAGGTGTCGGAAATACGTTTGGCCTGTGACATGTTGTGTGTGACAATCATGATGGTGACTTCTTTCTTTAATTGTACAAGCAGTTCTTCGATGTGTTTGGTTGCGATAGGGTCCAGTGCGGAGGTCGGTTCGTCAAGAAGCAGGATGTCCGGTTGCAAGGCCAGAGAGCGGGCGATGCACAGACGCTGCTGTTGTCCGCCGGACAGGAAAGTGCCTCGTTTGGTCAGTGAGTTCTTGACTTCATCCCACAGGGAGACATTGCGCAGATTGCGTTCTACGATTTCGTCCTTTTTGCTTTTGCTGAGACGAATGCCGTTGAGAATATATCCTGCAAGTACATTGTCGTAGATGTTCATGGTCGGGAAAGGGTTTGGGCGTTGGAATACCATTCCTATTTTTCTGCGAACCTCAGTAGGATGTTTTTCCATGATGTTTTCGCCGTTAAGCAGGATCTTTCCTGTCACCGTGATGTTCTTGTAAAGCTCATGCATGCGGTTTACGGCGCGCAACAAGGTACTCTTGCCGCATCCTGAAGGTCCCATGATGGCAGTGATACTGTTACGCTGGACGTTGGCAGACACATTCTTTACAGCGGTAACCTTCTGGTCGTAGGCGATGCTTACGCCTTTGATCTCCAGGATTGGATCAATTATATTTTCCATTTTTTTGCGATTCTTTTAGCTAATAAATTAAGACAAAGTACAAATGTCAGTAAGAATAATGAGGCTCCCCAGATGAGGCTCTGAAGGTTAGGATCATTGAAGAATTCCCAGATAAGCAATGGAACGGCAGACATCGGTTTGCTCATGTTCCAGCTGATGGCTGCACCTCCCAGTGCAGTAAACATCAGAGGGGCTGTTTCTCCGACCACACGTGAGATAGCCAGCAAAATACCTGTGAAAATACTGCCGAACGATGCGGGCAACATGACTTTCAGCATGACACGCCAATAATTGCCACCCAGTCCGAGTCCGGCTTCCTTGAGCGTTTCTGGAAGGATTTTCATGGTCTCTTCCGTTGAACGGATAATAAGCGGCAACATCATGATGAACAAAGCCACGCTTCCTGCAAAGGCGGAATAGCCTTTCATCGGAACAACCACCCATATATACGTGATGATACCGATGATGATGGACGGAGTACCCTGCAGAAGGTCGGTGATGTAGCTGACGATGGTGGCAAACCAGTTGCCACGGTATTCCGAAAGACAGATACCGCAAAGTATGCCGATAGGAATAGCCAGTACGGAAGCCAGTGTCAGCATCAGGAACGTACCTACAATACCGTTGGCTATACCTCCCGGTACGCTTTCGCCGTTAGCCATGGCTGTCATGGCTTTGTAGGCATTGGGGGTAGCTTCCGTGATGAAGGACCAGCCCAGCTGATCCCATCCTTTGATCAGGACTTCGCCAAGGATGGCAATGAGCGGAATGGCTGTGAGGGCAGAGAAGACACAGATGACTATGTAGAGCAACTTGTTCTTCAGTATGCGGATTTTTAAGTTGTTATCTTGTATTTTCATATCGTTCTACTTAAACATGTTGGGCACGTCTGATCAGAATCTTGCCAATCATATTGATGATGGCTGTGATGAGAAACAGCAGCAAGCCTATGGCGATCAGTGATGACAGTTTCAGTCCGTCGGCCTCTCCGAACTGGTTGGCAATGATACTGGCCATGGTGTTACCTGTGGTCCGAAGCGTATCCGGCATCTGGTTGGTGTTACCGATAAGCATGGTGACAGTCATTGTTTCACCCAACGCACGTCCGATAGCCAGAATGTAGGCGGAGAAAATACCCGAACCGGCAGTAGGGAAGATTACCCTTCGGATGACTTCTGCACGTGTCGCTCCCATGCCGTACGCGCCTTCTTTCAGGTCGGAAGGTACCATTTTGATAAATTCGGAACTCAGTGATGCGGCGTAAGGCACGATCATGATGGCCAGTACAAATGCGGCAGTCAGAATACCGGATCCCTGTGGCGACAGATTCAGATGCATGAATACCGTACGCAGAGCATAGAATCCCCACAAACCATAAATGATGGAAGGAATACCGGCCAGCAGGTCCGTGATAGTGCTGAGTACGGTGGCGATTTTCTTACCGCGGAAATATTCTCCTGTAAAGAGAGCAACCGGGAGTGAAAAGGGGATGCACATCAGCAAAGCCAGAGCCGTTGTCAGCAGTGTACCCGTGATGAAAGGCAGTGCGCCGTAGCTTTCTTTTCCTGCGGTAGTGACCCAGTCGTCGGAAAATACGAAGTGCCAGAAGCCGAAGTGGCCGAAAGCATCCGATGCATCAAGGGTGAGGGAAAAGATGATCCCTCCACCAATGATTGGTATAAGTACTGCAGACAATATGAGCAGAAATCTGAAAATTTTGTCTTGCATATCAGTTCGTTTTTATTTCAGGATAGGCTGTCCGTCGTAAGTGACTGTCTTGAGGTTCTGCTTGCTCAGTTCTACGGCTTTGGCTGGCAGCGGAGCGTAGTGTACGGTAGCTGTAGTCTGTTGGATAGAGTCGCTCAGCATGTATTCCATCAAATCAAGTGTAGCTTGAGCCTGTGCCAGACTGCGGTCGGCATAATGCTGTTCCTTGTAGATGATCAGCCATGTGAAGCAGCTGATAGGATAAGCACCCTTGGCAGTAGAGTTCGTGATAGAGCAACGGGTGTCCTGAGGCATTTCGCCAGATGCTGCGGCAGAAATACTTTCTGTAGACGGAGTCACCATTTCGCCGTTGGCATTTTGTACGCTGGCATACGGGATCTTCTGTGCAAAAGCATATTCAGAACCGATATAACCGATTGAATAAGGAGTCTGAGCTACAATGCCGGCTACGCCCGGGTTGCCTTTGGCTGCCTGTCCTACAGGGAAGTCAACTGTCTTTCCGGCTCCGAACTTGTTCTTCCAGTTCTCGCTTACTTTTGAAAGATAGTCGGTGAAGACGAAGGTTGTACCGCTGCCGTCAGAACGGTATACGGCAATGATGTCTTTTGAAGGGAGAGTGACTCCGGCATTCAGAGCCTTAATGCGGGCATCGTCCCATTTGGTGATGTTTCCGGCAAAGATGTCGGCAATTACGTCTCCGGAAAGGTTCAGAGTCTTGGTTTCAGGAAGGTTGTAGGCAATCACCACTGCACCCATACAGGTCGGGATATGTACGACAGGATCCATTTCCTTCATTTCGTCGTCGCTAAGGAAAGCGTCGCTTCCGGCAAAGTCAACGATCTGGTCCTTCAGGTTGCGGACACCACCGCCACTACCGATACCTCCGTATGAAACCTTGTCACCGCTTTGTGCACCATAACCTTCGAATGACATGGTATAGAACGGAAGCGGGAATGTGGCTCCGGCACCACTCATTTCTACTGATTCACGGCCATTTTCATTGTTGGCTGTTTTATTACCTCCACATGCAGTGATAGCCAAGGCTACGAAACCGGCCAAAAAAGGCAAATAAATCTTTTTCATGTTGTTTCAGTTTTTAAATTGATATGATTTATGTTCGTTTTACAAAGAGAATGAAGCGTTGATATAGGCGTAGTATTCCTTGGGCTGGTCTTTTGTATCCGGTGACCAGTAACGGAAGGTCGGAGCCAGCTTGACTTGCTTGCAGAGCTTGATTTCCACACCTCCCACAGCAGCCTGTCCGTCCTTGTCTTTATTCCATCCGTGATTGGAGTTGAGATAGTCATAACGGCCGAACAGATTGACTTTCGATCCTAGCGGTACCATGGCATAGACTGAAGTTCCGCCCTGGTGCTGGTTCTTGATGTGATCTGTGTTGAGTTGGTAATTGTATTCTGCGCCTATGGCGAATTTTTCATGTTTGTATCCGGCGAAACCGTTCAGGTTGGTTGTACCGTCCAATTCTTTTTCAGTGGTTTCTTTATAAGAACCGTAAGCTCTTATGATCAGACCTTTGACCGGTTTGAAAGTTACACCGGCACCATACTGAAGACCGTCGCCGAATTGCAGTTTCTTGTAACCTTCACCATTGACAACAATGACGTCTGCAGAGATCTTGTCGTTGAATTTGTAGGCTACGCTGATTCCGACGTCGGCGCTGCTTCCCATCTTGTATTCATCCTGGAAGGACTTCATGACATAACGTTTTCCCCAAAAATCCTCCTGAGTTTTGAACTGTGTGGTTGAAATCAGACCACCGTAAAGCTGCCAGTTGTTTTTCTTCCATCCCACATAGGCGTTTTTAAGAAAACCGATGCGGTTCATGTCTGTGACATCCTTGGACTGACCGAAATCGGCAACTGTTTTCAATTCAATGCCATTAGAGAAATTGTACTGATAACCCAGATAAGCTCTTTCTATTTCAAAGCCGCGTTCGTCATTCTGGCTGCCGAATCCTGAATATACATTTCCGAATGTGGTCAGGATAAACTTACCTTTATTTTTATCAGATTGGGTTTCTTTTTGTCCGTTCTGAGCGAGAGCAGGCAATGTCATGCAAGCGAGCATACAGGTAATAAAGAGTGGTTTCTTCATATCGTAAACTGTAGTTTGTTTTGACGTTGCAAAGTTCTGCATTTTATATTTCAACCATGTTACAATAAAAATAAGATATTGTGAAATTGTTTTGTAAAACCTGTTACGGCATTATTTACGGTAATTTTTATTCTCTTTTCAATAAGGTAACGGACCTTTATATATATATATTCAGATCCGGTATATGGTAAAGCAAAGCGTATAGATAAAAGCAGGAAGACTGCCATATTGCTGGTCTTCCTGCCTGATAGGGTAGATTGATCCGGTGGTCGCCGGACTGTCTGAAAGATAGTTATGAATTAGAAACTCAGTTTTCTGACGATCACATTTCGTTTTCTGTAGGCGTATGGTTGAGGCCGATAGGGAATACTTCATAAGGTTGGAGTCCGTCTAATGAAGATAAAGTGGTGGTATAGCCTATATAGAGTCCTGATCCGTCAAATTCAAATGGGGTGTCAAGCGTCAATTCATTCCAGCCTTGTTGGAATGTAATTTCCTGAGTGTAGGCAGGGGAGTTTTGCAAATCTCTGGAGATCCATACAGATGATGATTCAAGATTGGTACTGCTGTTCATGCCAATACGTATATTTGTGATATGGCAACCTTTCAGGTTGTTGATCAGTTCTTCTGGCAGGAAAATGGCACAATTGAACGTAGATATCTTGTTGTTTCCTAATCCCGTGAGCAGGTCGTTTTCATGGCAGTAACCTAGCAGCATGTCATTTTCAGAAAGACGGACTGTTTTGTTTGGGAATATGGTTTTCCAAGTTGTATTTAATTCTGTCCGGAGATCTTGTTTGTAAGATCTTAGAAAAACACTTTCCGGATTTTGTGCTTCCATATTGGAGCATAATGTGAGCAGAGCTGAGCAAACGAGTAATTTCTTGATCATGGTAGTCGGTATTATTGATAATGTAAATAAATTAAATGCCTTGTAAATATATAAAATAATTTAATTAGTATGGATTTTTAACCGATATTTTTCAAGAAATAATGATTGTTGATTATTTGCTCATTTAAAACTTGTATTTGTTTTTTTATTTTTATTTATTGATAATAAGATGAATAGGTTTTGATGCTGAACTCTTTTCTTAAAAATGAGTGCTGGATTTTATGATTTTTATGTGTATGTTTTTGTTTTGTCTGAAATGCTCTTGTTGCTCTTTTAATATAATCTATTTTCCAGTTATAGATACAAAAGTATATCAGTTGTTATTATTGTTTAGGATACCAGCTGATAGTGGTATTGGACTTTGGTTGGAGAGGTGTTTGATCTGATTGGCATAATGGATAATGTAGTTTTCCTGTTTTATGGAACAGGTATTTATTTATTACTCTGTTGGTGATGTATGGTCTGCAAGTTTACTGTTTTTATAGATACACTAGTTTTTTCTCTTTTTATCATTCACCCCTTCACCTTCCTTTGTTTATGAGGGATTCAGGGTGAAGGAGCTCCTTCACTGCTCCTTCACGAGGTGCTTCACTTTCTTAATTCCGTTTTTTTATGGAACATGGTCATTTGGATGTGATTTTCTGAATTAATTACAATCTGAAAAAAGTAAGGCTTACTTTTTAAAAAGTAAAGCTTACTTTTTTTAAAGTAAACCGAGTTTTTGGAAAGATCTCCCAGGAAAAAAATGAGTTGCTGTTCGGATTTTCTTTTTGGAAAAAATGAGTAACTGAAGACGGCGTAGGAGTATTTTCGGACTGTTAGATGGAGGCTTTTCCAGGACCTTTTTGGATCGGAAAATAACCCGATAAGTCAGCAGAAGGTCTGAAAAAGCGTGAGACATGGTGTGAATGAGGTGAAATATGATTTGTCACCAGTTAGATGATTAGGGTTCAGTTGGTTATGATATGCTGTGAATAGGTGAAAGCAAAGTCGGAAAAAACCAACTTTAGGGTATTTCCTGGGCACAAAAATTGCAGATTCAAAGTAAGGAAGGGATAATGAACGGATCTGTGGAAAAATTTGTGTCTGTAGATTGAAGGTGTCGGGAGAGTATGAAAAAATATGTTTTGTTCTGTCTGGTTGAAAATTGACTTCTCAGACCCAAAGGAAATGAAAAGTAAGGTAAATGACCATTAGTGCCTCAAAGTGACCGGATATGACCAGCAATGACCATGTAGGGTTGCTCATTGCTTATCTTTGTAATAACATAAATAAAAGGAAGATGAAAATATTCAATACATGGATTTGCGGGATTATTGTCGCTTTATGGGTGCAGATATGCGCGATGACAGGCTCATTGCGGAGACAACTGGCTGTGTGGTTTGTGAGGGGTGCAGAAATTGTATTTTCTGTCTGTAATGTTTGTAGGAACTGTCCGGTGGAGTGTTATCGTCATTTTTCTTTATTCCCTATGTTATATATGCGGTGTGCGGTTAGAGATGCTTTCTGGAGAATAGTAGTTGTTTCCGTTGTCGACTCTAGTGGCTTGTCGGTTTGTAGTGATAAGAAGTGCGGGAGAGAACTGGATAGGTGTTTTTTAAATGTAAGGAGAGAAATAGAAAGAATATGGAGACAAATTAAAAAGATAGGGAGACAAATTTTTGAGTCGGTTGGCTGTTTTTATATTTGTTGTCTTTAAAGGTTGTGACTTTAAATGTGATCATAATATTAAGGGCAAACAATGAGTAAACTATTCATCGTTACTTGTAGCTATTTTATTTCTACTTGTAAAATGCTACTGGTCGACATGGTTTTGATATGTAATCTGTAATTATGAGATATACAACAAAAAAGGAGAAAATCTCAAGTAAGATTTCCTCCTTTTGTTGGGTGACTAGTGGGACTCGAACCCACGACATTCAGAACCACAATCTGACGCTCTAACCAACTGAACTATAGTCACCATGACTACTTACTTTGGGTTTTTATTAGTGTTTCTTCCCGAAAGCGATGCAAAGGTACGCATTTTATTTTAATCTGCAAATTTTTATGGTGTTTTTTTGCGATTTTTTTGTGTAAAATTGATCTGTATTTATTAATTAATTGGTTATTAGTATGTTGTGATTTTGGCGGGTAAAAAGGATTTTTATGTCAGTGACGAAATAAATATGGTATATCGTAATGTGGTAATCTGAAAACTGTATTAGGTGTGTGGCAGGAGAGTCGTTATGTTGAATGATGATGGGGATAATAATAAGAAAACGGGCAGTAATCTGGTTACGCCCGTTTTTATCCTGTTGAGTCAATTTCTTGTTTATTCGAAGAATTCTTTTTTGCCGGCTGAAAGTGTGTTCTTCATCAGCATGCAGATGGTCATTGGGCCGACACCGCCCGGCACGGGAGTGATGTAAGCGCATTTGGGGGCTACTTCATCGAACTTGACGTCACCATTCAGGCGGAAACCGCTTTTCTTTGTGGCATCAGGTACGCGTGTTGTACCTACATCGATTACGGTGGCACCTTCTTTTACCATATCAGCAGTCACGAAGTTTGGCTGGCCGATTGCGGCGATGATGATATCAGCCTCACGACATTCCTTCTTCAGGTCGTGGCTGTGGCTATGGCATACGGTGACGGTTGCGTCGCCATATTGTTTTTGCATCATCAGTTGTGCCATTGGTTTTCCTACGATATTGCTGCGTCCCAAAATGACGCACTTCTTTCCGCTTGTTTCTATATGGTAACGGCGAAGCAGTTCCAGGATACCTTTCGGGGTAGCTGAAATATAGCAGGGAAGTCCGATTGCCATGCGGCCGACATTAATGGGGTGAAAACCATCCACGTCCTTACGATAATCGATTGCTTCAATGACTTTCTGTTCGGAGATATGCTTGGGAAGCGGTAACTGTACGATAAAGCCGTCTACATCCTCGTCTTTGTTGAGTTTGTCTACTTCTGCCAGCAGTTCGCTTTCGCTGATAGTGTCTTCAAATCTCAAGAGGGTGGATTTGAATCCGCAGGCTTCACATGCCAGAACTTTGTTGCGTACGTAGGTTTCGCTGCCTCCGTCGTGGCCTACCAGTATGGCGGCCAGGTGAGGACGCTTGCCGCCGGCAGATACGATCTGCTGTACTTCTTCAGCGATTTCCGCTTTGATTTGTGCGGCTGTTGCTTTTCCGTCAATCAATTCCATGGATTCTGATGTTTAAAGGTTCTTATTTTAATTTGGGCATTTTCGGCATACCGGGCATGTTGGGCATCTTTGGCATATTGGCCATCATCTTGCCCATTTTGCTGCCGGTGACCATCTTCATCATCTTGCGTGTCTGGTCGAACTGTTTGATCAGGCGGTTGACTTCCTGAATGCTGACGCCTGATCCTTTGGCGATGCGCTGACGGCGGCTGGAATTAAGGATTTCGGGATTGGTACGTTCGCGCGGCGTCATACTCTGTATGATGGCTTCAATGCCTTTGAATGCGTTGTCGTCGATGTCGATGTCCTTGATGGCTTTGCCTACGCCGGGGATCATGCTGGCCAGATCTTTCAGGTTACCCATTTTCTTGATCTGCTGGATCTGTGCCATGAAGTCGTTGAAGTCGAACTGGTTCTTGGCGATCTTCTTCTGCAGGCGGCGCGCTTCTTCTTCGTCATATTGTTCCTGCGCCTTTTCTACCAATGACACGATATCACCCATACCCAGGATACGGTCGGCCATACGTGAAGGGTGGAATACGTCGATGGCTTCCATCTTTTCACCTGTTCCGATAAATTTGATGGGCTTGTTCACTACGGTGCGGATGGAGAGCGCGGCACCACCACGGGTATCACCGTCGAGCTTGGTCAGTATGACACCGTCGAAATCCAGTCTGTCATTGAATTCCTTGGCTGTATTGACAGCGTCCTGTCCGGTCATGGCGTCTACAACGAACAAAGTTTCGTCCGGATTGATGGCATTTTTGATGGCTGCGATTTCCTGCATCATTTCTTCATCCACTGCCAGACGTCCGGCTGTATCGACTACCACAACGTCATAACCTTTGGCTTTGGCCTCGTGTATGGCATTGAGCGCGATCTGTACAGGATCTTTGCTTTCCGGTTCGCTGTAAACAGGAATCTGCATTTGTTCACCCAGAACCTTCAACTGTTCGATGGCGGCAGGACGGTAAACGTCACAGGCAGCCATTAACGGCTTCTTGCTCTTTTTGTTTTTCAGCATCAGGGCCAGCTTGCCTGAGAAAGTGGTTTTACCGGCACCGTTCAGACCTGCCATAAGGATGATGGCAGGATGACCTTTCAGATTGAGTTCTGTTGCTTCGCCACCCATCAGTTTGGCCAGCTCGTCATGGACGATCTTTACCATCAACTGGCTTGGCTTGACTGCTGTCAGCACATTTTGTCCGAGGGCTTTTTCCTTGACGGTGTCAGTGAAGCTTTTGGCCACTTTGTAGTTGACATCGGCGTCGAGCAAGGCACGACGTACGTCTTTTAAGGTTTCAGCAACGTTAATTTCGGTGATCTTACCTTCACCTTTAAGTATCTTGAACGACCGTTCAAGTCTTTCGCTTAAATTATCAAACATATAAGGATTTCTTTAATTTTGAATTTTCTGAGGTGCAAAGATACAATATTTAAATGAGAAAGCGGACAAAACAGTAAAAGAAAGTCAAACGATATGCTCTGATTGGTGTAATTAGGGGAATGGCGGTATTTAAATACATGACCGGGAATGCAGAATGGTCGGGGCGGAAAGTGAGATTTTATAGCGGAAAGTGAGATTTTATAATAGCATCGGATAAGTTCCCCATATTTGTGCTTGTGTGGTATATTTATATAATAGTTGGTTTTAGAACAATTTTATTCGAAATAAAATGAATTAAAATTTGTAAAATAATTAAATAATAATTAACTTTGCGGCCGATTTTATAAGAGAAATAGGTGTTTTATGAATAAGAAAGCATTATTTTTAGCTTTTGGGCTAATTGTTTCAGATTTAACTTTTGCAGGTGGTTTGCTGACTAATACCAATCAGAATATAGCCTTTCTGCGTAATCCGGCTCGTGATGGAGCAATAGGTATTGACGGTGTGTACAGCAATCCGGCAGGTGTGGCTTTTTTGAATCAGGGTTTCCATCTTTCCTTGAATTTCCAGAGCGCGTACCAAACCCGTGAGGTGACTTCTGTGTTTGGCCCGTTCAAATACGGTGTCCGTAACAACGGTCAGTCAGAGAAACTTTTTAAAGGTGAGGCATCAGCTCCTGTTGTGCCTTCATTACAGGCTGCCTATAATACCGGAAGATGGTCGTTTTCCTTCAATTTCGCTATTGGCGGTGGTGGCGGTAAATGTGCTTTCGATGATGGTTTGGGATCATTCGAGAGTCAGGCAGCACTGTTGCCGTTGTTGGGTCAGAGTCTGGGTATTACTTCTTATGATCTCGAAAGCTATATGCGTGGCCGTCAGTATTATTACGGTTTCCAGCTGGGAGCGGGATATAAGATAACAGACAATCTGTCTGCTTTTGTGGGAGGTCGTGTCATTTATGCTACATGTAATTATTATGGTTATGTCCGCAATATCTCTGTCAATATGCCCGGTACGGAGAATATGACCAGTGCGCCTGCTTTGTTTTCCGGTCAGATGGCACAGTATCTTGAGGCAGCCGGACAGCTGACGGTAGCAGCTGAACAGGCTTCAGCGGCCGGAAATCTTGCTTTGGCTCAGGAGTATGCGGCAAAAGCCCAGGCAGCGACAGATGCAGCCCGTCAGATGGGTACGTTGGCAGTTGCAACTCAGGATGTGACACTGAATTGCGACCAGACGGGGTGGGGCTTTACACCGATTCTCGGATTGGATTATAAAATAGGTAAATTCAATTTTGGTGCCAAATATGAATTTAAGACCAAGATCCGTCTGGAAAACAGATCAGCCAACAGTGAATCGGCAGAGCGTCTGACCATGTTGGATAAATACCGTGACGGCCGTACGGTGAAAGAAGATATACCGGCTTTGCTGACTTTAGGTGCCCAGTATGAGATTTTGCCGAGTTTGCGTGTGATGGTCGGTTATCATCATTTCTTCGACAAACAGGCTACTCAGGAAGGTGAGACTAATAAATTGCTCGACAAGGGAACCAATGAATACCTGGCAGGTGTGGAATATGACATCAATAACCGCTGGCAGGTTAGTGCAGGTATGCAAAGTACCAATTATGGCTTGACTGACGCTTATATGAAAGATATGAGTTTTAATGTCAGTTCAACTTCACTTGGTGTAGGACTCGGGGTCAAACTGACAGAACGGATGAAGCTGAATGTGGCATATTTCCATACATTCTATAAGGATTATGATAAGGTGACGAACGATTATAACGGAGTCAGCTCTACTGTAGCCCAGGCTGTAGGTCAGCCCACTGCCGATGCCTTGTTGAATGCAGGCGCTCTGAAAGGCAGTGATTCGTTTACCCGAACCAATAAGGTGTTTGGTCTGGGACTGGATATTACCTTGTAGGCTTTAAGGCACATTTTTTATAACTCAAGACAGAACGGACAACCCATCTGAAAGGTTAGGGTAATCCGTTCTGTTTTTTTGTCTGATTCAGTCAGGAGAAAGAAAAAAGTGAATTTGCATTTTATTTTTCCGGATAATATACGTATCTTTGCGGCCTGAAATCACAAAGGTGGATGTAAGAGTGCTTGGTAACCTCGTAAAAAACAAGAAATATGAAAGGAAAAACTGTAAGTGTATCCTATATGTTGCTAGGGATACTGTTCTGTGTTTGCCTGATTTCGGCAAACCTGTTGGCAACAAAACAAATTATGTGGGGACCGTTTAATATTACGGCCGGTGTTATTGTATTTCCCATTTCTTATATTGTCAATGACTGTATAGCAGAAGTGTGGGGATTCAATAAGGCGAAACTGATTATCTGGGTAGGATTCTTTATGAATTTCCTTTTTGCCCTTTTCGGTTTTGTGGCCGATCTGATTCCCGGAGCGCCTTATTGGAATAATCAGGAGGGCTTTCATAATCTATTCGGACTGGCTCCCCGGGTCGTATCCGCTTCTTTTCTGGCTTTCCTTGTAGGCTCATTTCTCAATGCCTATATCATGAGCGTAATGAAGGTCGCTTCAAACGGCAAACGGTTTTCATTAAGAGCCATTTTGTCGACGATAGTAGGAGAAACGGCGGATTCGTTGATTTTCTTTCCGATCGCTTTAGGCGGTATCGTCCCGTTCGAAAATCTGCTGTTGATGATGTGCTGGCAGATTCTGTTGAAAACGGCGTATGAAATTATTATTCTTCCTGTGACCATCAAGGTCGTGAATTATGTTAAACGCGTGGAAGGAGTTGATGTTTACGACAAGAATATTTCGTATAATGTCTTAAAGGTTTCTGAAGTATGACAATGAATAAGGAAACAGCACTGGTCGTGTTCAGTGGAGGCCAGGATTCTACTACCTGTCTGTTTTGGGCTAAAAAGCATTTCAAGGAAGTGGTGGCACTCAGCTTTATTTACGGACAGAAACACGTCAAGGAGGTGGAATTGGCCAGAAGTATAGCAGAGAAGGCCAATGTGAAATGGGATTGCATGGATGTGTCTTTTATCGGTTCACTTGGTCGTAATTCGTTGACTGACACTTCAATCGAGATGGATGAGGAAAAACCGGAAGGTCACTGCCCCAATACATTTGTGCCGGGCCGGAATCTGTTTTTCCTGAGCATAGCGGCTGTCTATGCAAGGGAACGTGGAATCAACCATCTGGTGACAGGTGTGTCACAGACCGATTTTAGCGGTTATCCCGATTGCCGGGATGCATTCATCAAAAGTTTGAATGTGACGCTTAATCTCGCGATGGAGGAGCAGTTTGTGATACATACCCCGCTGATGTGGATAGACAAATGCCAGACTTGGGCTTTGGCTGACGAACTTGGGGTATTGGATCTGATACGCAATGAGACAATGACTTGTTATAATGGCATTCAGGGTGACGGATGCGGACATTGTCCGGCATGCACACTCCGGAGAGAAGGACTTGAAAAGTATCTGGCCATGAAACAGGGACAAGATAATCATATTGACGAAAAAATTTATGAATAAAGAAAGAGAACAAGAAGGATTGCAGGCCTTGGGACGTAAGACTGAGTATCGTCAGGATTATGCACCGGAAGTATTGGAGGCTTTTGAGAACAAGCACCCCGAGAATGATTATTGGGTACGGTTTAATTGTCCGGAATTCACAAGCTTGTGTCCGATCACAGGCCAGCCGGATTTTGCTGAGATCCGTATCAGCTACATACCTGATCGTAAGATGGTGGAAAGCAAGAGTCTGAAACTTTATCTGTTCAGTTTCCGCAATCACGGTGATTTTCATGAAGACTGTGTAAACAAGATCATGAAGGACCTTATACGTCTGATAGATCCTAAGTATATTGAGGTGACCGGATTGTTCACCCCCCGTGGCGGTATTTCCATTTATCCTTATGCCAATTACGGACGAAAAGGGACACAGTTTGAGAAAATGGCAGAATACCGTATGATGAACCATGATTTGAAATAAGGATTGCAGCTTATAAAGAAACATGATCCGCAACTGATTGAGTGTGAAGATTGAATTCAGACTTGACAGTTGCGGATCAATTTTTTTATGTCAGTTCCAGACCAAATGTTTCCTTGAGTTTGAGCAAGGCCGGGTTCTTTTTGCTCATGGCCTGGAATTGTTCTGGCTTGCTGTATATCCGATGTGTTTCATTGGGTGCGGCGATACGCACGGACATCTGGATTTTCCGGTTGTGAAGTTGCTTTTGCATGTGCGCCACGATACGCGGTGCAATCTGCATCATATAGACTTTGACCTGTTCATTGTCGACCACCACTTCGAAATGTTCATCCTTGATCACTTTGGGCTGCATGATTTTCATCCGTTGAGCCATGGCGGTTTCCTCCTTGGGCAGCAGATTGGCAAATTCGTGCCAATAAAAGCTGATGTCTTTTTCCGTAACAAGATAGTCTTCTTCTATTGGTTCGGACAGGCGGTCTGTAGAAGGTGTACCCGAGGCCGGTATGTTGTTGGCCGGTGCGGTTTCCGTATTGTTGTTTAACCGACGTATGGATGGACCGAATGTGCTGACCTTCAGTTTGGGAATGGTCTTTTCCTGCGTGTTCTGTGGCAATGGGGAATGATGAGCCTTGACTGGCTGATTGTCAGTAGTAGTCTGCCCGGTAACAGCGGATGGAGCCGACGGTTGTGCGCCGGTCTGGTTTTCAGATCCGGCAGTCTGATTGAATAAAGGTTTAAGAACTTTGGCGGGCCGAAGCCCCGAGCTTTCTCCGTCATCCTCCAAAGTCAGTTGTGCCAGCTGGATCAGTGTCAGTTCAATGCATAGCCTTTTGTTCTGGCTGGCCTGAAAGTTCAAGTCGCAGTCGCTGCACAGTTTGATGGCCTGATAAAGGAACCTTGGACTGCAGCGTTGAGCCTGTTCCTGGTAGCGGGCTCTGATGCCATCGCTGACTTCCAGTAAAGGCAGTGTGACGGCGTCTTTGCTGACCAGCAGATTACGCAGGTGTGAAGCCAGTCCGGAAATGAATGGTCTGGCTGCGAATCCCTTTTCTGTGATTTCATTAAAGATAAGCAGGCATTGCGGCACTTCGTTCTTCAGAAAATGATCCGTCAGTTTGAAATAGTATTCATAATCCAGTACGTTCAGGTTTTCTATGATTTTCTGATAAGTCAGATTGCCGTCTGCGTAATTGGCTGCCTGGTCGAAGATGGAAAGAGCGTCGCGCATTCCGCCGTCGGCTTTCTGTGCAATGATGTTCAGTGCTTCGGGTTCGTAGGTGTAACCTTCTTTCTCAGCTACATATTGCAGGTGGTTGACAATGGTCTGCACGCTCATCCGGTTGAAGTCGTATACCTGGCAGCGGCTCAGAATTGTAGGAAGAATCTTGTTCTTCTCTGTTGTGGCCAGAATGAAGATGACGTATGAAGGCGGTTCCTCAAGTGTTTTGAGGAATGCGTTGAATGCGGCTGATGACAGCATGTGTACCTCATCAATGATGAAGACCTTGTACTTGCCGATTTGCGGTGGTATGCGCACCTTTTCTATGAGAGCACGTATTTCTTCTATCGAATTGTTTGAGGCCGCATCCAGTTCATGGATGTTCATGGAACGTTGTTCGTTGAAGGCCTTGCACGATTCGCATTCGTTGCAGGCTTCACCATTGTCTAGAGGATGAAGGCAATTGATGGTTTTGGCAAAGATACGTGCACACGTGGTTTTTCCTACTCCGCGCGGACCGCAGAACAGGTAGGCATGAGCAAGCTTGCCGGTTGCAATGGCTTTTTTCAATGTAGTTGTAAGCGCTTCCTGCCCTACAACGGCATCAAAGGCTGATGGCCGGTATTTTCGTGCTGAAACAATATATTGCTCCATATTGAGAGATGAGATTTAATATTCCTGAAATGCAAATTTAGTAAAAAATATGCTGTCATTCTCTTTTTTAGTATAATTTGTCGTATCTTTGCCGGAAGAAACACACGAAATCATGGGTAAACTTTCAACCGTTTGGAACTATATCCGTAAGCATAAATATGGAATAGTGATTATCTTTTTTGTTTTGCTGATGGGTTTTCTGGATGAGAACAGTCTGTGGGAGCGTTATCAGCATAGAGTGGAATTAAACAGTCTCAGGGCCAGCATCAGGAAATACAAGGAAATGTATGAACATGATACCAAATATCTGGAAGAGATGCATACAAATCCGAAGATCATGACGAAGATAGCGCGCGAGCGTTATTATATGAAGACTGATGATGAAGATATTTTTATATTTGAAGAAGGAAACAATGAAGAAGAAGCAGAATAGTTCATTGAATAACTGGATCCTGATGACAGGAGCCGTATTGTTGCTTTTGGGTGCCGTTATGTTTCCTTTAAAGCCTGAGCCCGGCTTTTACGTCTATACTGTGGGGGCTTGTGCATTTTCGTTTATGCAGTTTGCCGACCAGTATGAAGGCCATAACCTGATTGTCCGCAGATTGCGTGTACAGCAGGTTATCGGAGGATTATGTCTTCTGGTGACAGCTGCGCTGATGGCCATGCAGACTTTTCAGTTCGGGTTTGCACGGCGTAACGAATGGCTGGTTGCTCTGACCATAGCCTGTGTGTTGGAATTGTATACCGCGTTCCGGATTCCGTCAGAATTGGATAAGGAAAAGAACAAGTCCGGTCATAGTTTAAAAAGCTAGAATTCTGACTTAAATAGTGATAAATTATTTTACCTGATAAAGAGAAGTTCCTATCTTTGCATTACAAAACCAGTAAGTAAGAACTAAATGAGAAAATTGTGTTACGCCCTGTTGTCCTTTTTGATCTTAGTATCATGCAGCACCCAGTATTATGTGGAAGGAAAATCAACTGTACAGAGTATGGACGGCAAGAAACTTTATCTTAAAGTATATGCAGATGGCGATCTGAAGGATATTGATTCATGTGAAGTGATTCATGGCATGTTCCAGTTTACCGGTCAGTTGGATTCAGCTGTAATGGTCAATCTGTTTATGGATGATGAAGGACTGATGCCTTTGGTGCTTGAGGAAAATGAGATTCAAGTCCATATAGACAAGGCCCAGCAGTACGTAACAGGAAGTCCGTTGAACGATACGTTATATAACTTTATACGTGAAAAAAGCCGGCTTGACAATCTGATGGCAGAACTTCCGCATAAGGAAAGCCGGATGATCATGGATGGTGTTTCGGAAGATGTCATTATGTTGCGTCTGAATGATGAAGCGCAAAGACTGGCAGCAGAGCAGGATCGGTTGATAACCCGGTTTATTACTTCTAATTTTGACAATGTGTTGGGAAGCGGGGTTTTCATGATTCTTACGAGTGGTTATCCGTATCCGATACTGACGCCTCAGATTGAAGAGATTATGTCGAAAGCAACGCCTTATTTCAAGAATAACGCTTACGTACAGCGCTATATGCAGGCTGCGCATGAGAATATGCAGCAGATGGGGTTTGGAACGGATTCTCTTCAGGCAGACAGTGTCTTGAAATAAATTATAAACTAAACGGAAAAACAAATGGCAAAGATATATACACAACTGACTGATCTGATCGGTCATACTCCGATGTTGGAACTTACACATCTGGAGAATGAATATAACCTGAAAGCCAGGCTGGTAGCCAAACTGGAATTCTTTAATCCGGGAGGCAGTGTAAAGGACCGGGCAGCCTTGTCGATGATAGAAGATGCTGAGAAACGGGGCGTTTTGAAAGAAGGCGCGGTCATTATCGAACCGACCAGCGGAAATACGGGAGTTGGTCTGGCTTGGGTAGGGAAGATCAAAGGATACCGCACGATTCTGACGATGCCGGAAACCATGAGCAAGGAAAGGCAGATGTTGCTGAAAGCGTTGGGAGCGGAGCTAGTATTGACTCCTGGAACGGAAGGTATGTCCGGAGCTATCAGAAAAGCTGAAAGTCTGCGAGATGAAATCCCGGGAGCTGTTATTCTTCAGCAATTTGAGAATCCTGCAAATCCTCAGGCGCATGTGGAGACTACGGCAGAAGAAATTTGGGAAGATTCGGAAGGTCAGGTTGATGTGTTTGTGGCCGGAGTGGGAACCGGAGGCACGGTGTCCGGTACAGGCAAAGGCCTGAAAGGGCATAAGCCGGAAATAGAAATCGTAGGTGTTGAGCCTGCTTCTTCGGCCGTTTTGTCAGGTCAAAAGGCTGGAATGCATAAAATACAAGGTATCGGAGCCGGATTCGTTCCCGGTAATTATGATGCGGGAGTAGTAGACCGGATAATTCCGGTGGCGGATGATGACGCCTTGCGTATGGGACGGATGCTGTCGCAAAAAGAAGGTTTACTGGTCGGTATCTCTTCCGGAGCAGCTGCTTATGCCGCATTTGAACTGGCCAGGCAGGATGAATATGCAGGAAAGACTATTGTCGTGTTGTTGCCTGATACGGGAGAACGTTATCTTTCAACACTTCTGTATGCGTTTGATGATTATCCGCTTTGAAAACCGGTTTACTGAAAGATGGTCATATTCAGACTTTGATAATATGAAAGCCATTAAGGGATTTCTCTCATCGGGGAATCCCTTTATTATTTGCGGTAAAATTCCGGTTCTTATTTTTCCTTTTTGAAAAAAAGCTTGTAATAATACATTCCTCTTTTCTCGTCATATCCTCTTTCTATGAATTCCTCTCCGCCATGTATGGCGATGTCGAAATGCCGGTCCAGCTTGATGGTCGTCATTTTTCCCGTTCCTTTATGGCGTAAGGCAAGAGGGTCTGTATGGAAAGTGTCATCTATGCTGATGTCTTTGGTTTCTTCATAATTCTTTTTATAACGTTTGAACTTGTCTACGAGTTCGGGAGTCTTGAATACGTCTTCTGCAAATTGTTCTACGGAAACTGAATCTTCCTGAAGTGCTTTCATGCTCTTGTTGATCATGATGGCTTTATCCAGTTTGTCGTGTTCTTGTGGAAGTTCCGTAATGAAATCCTTGCACATGGAGAACAGATCGTGTGTCTGGCTGAATTCATTCTTATGCGGGCGGATCTTCAGGAAATCGTCCGTCCAGTATTTGGCGTCAGCTCCTTTGTTGGTATTGTCGACAACTGCTACCAGGTATCCTTCTTCGTATTCGGTATTGAATATCAGACAGCCTTTGTCGAGTTTGTTGGTATTGATGCCTTGTTCGCTTTCTATTTCCAGACTTTCTCCTTTCCGGTACACTTTAAGATATGTTTCTTTGTTTTCAGACTTGAACAGCCCTACCGCATCATAGCTTTTTCCGTTGACGATACAGTCCCTGAAATAAACCACATAGAATTCGCCGTTTTTTATTTTAGGATGTGTACTTTGAGCATAGAGGTGTTTGGCTATATTGACAGATTGTTCGTAGAAATGTTCCGGATTCCTGAAAATATCCGAAACGTAATTGTATACCTCATTGAATGTAAGTTCATTGGTATGGGTAAAGCGGTAGAAACCCTCGTTTTTGTTAAATGGGGGAATGAAGTATTTGATCAGCAGGTCTGATAACTGTTCGTGGATATGAAGTTCGGATTTCGAGAGATACAGTTTTTCGTTATAGAATTTGTTTCCGACCTGATGTGTGATGATTTTGACTATGGAATCTTTGCCCGTATGGATCATGGTGCAGATATATGGATTAATTTTATTTTTGCTTATAGGTTTCCCAATGCAAAGTTACGTATTTTTTTCCGACAAGTGACCTTGCACTGTCTGATTCGGATAATGAAAAAAGGTTTTTTCGATAGACTTTTCTGAATGTGCCGGTAATGCTGACACTTATGGCGGAAGGAAGATTTAATGTGGTTATTCAGAATACTGATCGCAATTTTTATGTTATCTTTGCATGGATTATCGTATTAAGTGTTTTTTATGTATAGAATTAATTGTTTGAGGAAGGTTTTGCTGGGGTGCCTGATGATGGCAGGATTGACTGTGCGGGCAGCTTCATCTGAAGAGAAAATGTGTGCGGATACCTTGAAGTTCCATTATGCTACACGTACTGAAGCCCAGACTCTATGGGGAGTGAAAGACGCCTATATGCGTCATCTCAGTCCTTTTGATATTGAGGTAAGAACCGGAAAGGCTGATGCCGGAAAAGCTGCATTGAAGCAGATCGCCCTTGAGGGATTCCGTGACTGGACCGTGGCTGAAAAACAGCGTATGGACAGGCTGATGATGAAACTGAATGCCAGAATACGCGAAGAAAACTACATTTTGCCGTTGCCGGATTCTGTTGTTATTGTGAAGTCGGACATGAAAGAAGAAGGTGGGGCTGGCGGCTATACGCGTAGCAAATGGATAGCCCTGCATACCGGTATGCCGTCTCAGGCTTCGGATGAGAAACTGATGGCGGTAATGTTGCATGAGCTTTTTCATGTGTTGACCCGCAATAATCTGGATTTTAAAAGGAATATGTATGCAACGATCGGCTTTACGGTTGAGAACGAGGAACTGGATTTTCCGGAGGATCTGAGACCAGTGCATGTGACCAACCCAGATGTAGACCGTTTTGACAGTTATGCTACGTTTAAGGTTGATGGCAAGGATCAGCGTTGCGCCATGGTGATTTATGCTGCGCGTCCTTATGCGGGCGGTTCGCTTTTTGATTATCTGAAGATAGGTTTTGTGGCATTGGATGGAGACCTGAAACCCATGTCAGAGGACGGACGTACGGTGATATATCCCATGGAGCGCATTGAAAATTTTCAGGAGAAGGTCGGTGAAAACACGGATTATGTGATTAATCCTGAAGAAATCCTTGCTGAAAATTTTGTTTTTGCCTTTTTGAACCAAACTGATCTGAAGACACCGGACTTGCGTGAGCGGATCAGAAATGTCATAAAATCAAAGAAAAACTGATTATGATGAAATTAAACAAAGTACATCATATTGCCATAATCTGTTCTGATTATAATCGTTCGTTGTCTTTTTACCGCAGTCTGGGATTTGAAGTCCTTCACGAATATTACAGGGCAGAACGACAATCTTATAAAACAGACCTGGCGCTAAACGGAGACTATCTGATCGAGTTGTTCTCTTTTCCTGATCCACCGGAACGTTTGTCATATCCCGAGGCCAGGGGACTCCGTCATCTGGCTTTTGAGACAGATGATCTTGATGAAGCGGTGGCAGAGTTGGACGGGCTGGGATATTCTCATGAAAATGTGCGGAAAGATGAATATACCGGTAAACGTTTTGTCTTCTTTAATGATCCGGACGGATTGCCTATTGAACTTTATGAACGCTAATGTCAGTAAGATGCCAGTGTATTTTCTGATATGAAAGATAGACGGAAAAACAAGTCCCGGTTCCTTGATTGAGGTTCCGGGACTTGAAGGAAATAAGTCATTACCGACTTATATCTGGAAATTTAGATTGTGGTGCTGGTAAATAATCAGTCCAAATGAAAGACTTCTTTCAAAGGAACGGTTACCGGTGAATTGTCAGGATTGACTTCCATAATGTCAGCCATATAATCCCACCACTTTTTGGTTATTTCATCCGCTCCCATATCCTGTGATGAAGTTTCCCCTTCTATTTTCTGTATGCCGAAGAGGATGTTGGTATCTTTGTCCCAATAGATAGAATAGTCCGAAACTCCGGCTTCGGAAATTTGTTTTTTCAGTTCAGGCCAAAGCGCTGCATGCCGGCGTTCATATTCCTCTTCATATCCTGGCTTGAGATACATTTTAAATGCAAATCTTTTCATGTCTTTTCTGTATTAGGGTTTGTTGTTATTTAGGCAGGTTGAATGCTACTGACATCTCCTTCATTTGTTCCTGGCTCATGCCGTCAGGTTCAAAGCCCATATTTTTGGCTGCGATATAGATTTGTGCCGACTTGTTGAGTACATCCACCTGGTCGAAAGCAGCCATGATGTCGGTGTCAACTGCGAAAACACCATGTTTCTCCCACATGACAACGTCGTAGTCATCCAATTCATGTATGGTGGCTTCAGCCAATTCTACGGAACTGGGCAATTTGTATGGGATGATACCCAGACCGCGCGGGCAGAATGCTTTTGTTTCCGGTATCATGCTCCAGAGCAGATTGGAAGCCACATCCTTTTCCAGATATTTTTTGTGGTGGCTCATGGCAACCAGTTCTATTGGATGGGTATGGAGTGAGGCCTTATAGTCCGATCCCTTTTCAATGAGATAATTGTGTACACTCAGATGAGAGGGGAGTTCGGATGTAGGCATGACAGGCTCGTCCGCAATGATCACATAACTGGCACAGTCTTCACAAATACGGATGACAGAACCGTTAGCCATGGGGTGGCGTGCCAGGTCGCGCATTCTTTTCTGGGTGCCTTTACAATAGAAATAACATCCCTTGAGTTGGGGAAGTTCTACACCGATAGGTTTTACTTCGCTGATGGCCGGCATCTTCCGGATTTCGTCGTCTACCCACTCGGTGATATTTACAGTGATATTACCGCCGTTGCGTTCCGCCCATCCTTTCTGCCAGAGATAACCGGCTACTTCTGCCACTTTATTGATTTCCGCTTCAAGATGAGGCCGATTTTCCAAAATTGATTTCATTTGATATCTTGTTTTTAAAAATGACCAATTGAATATTGTTATTGTTGCACGGATGCAACCAGTATGATGCTTCCTGTCAATATGACGAGACCGCTTACCAGTACACCGATGGTTTTTCCGTTGCAGCCTTTCCATTCTTTAAGGACGATGCCCCATACATTGCTGAATGTGACATTAAGCGCCATCAGAATACTCCATGAAAAAGCCAGAAGGGTAGGATTGCTTTTCAGAAAACTCTTTCCGACTTCCAGCCCAAAGAATTGTGAATACCACAGAATACCGGCCAATGCACAGAAAAACAGGTTGTTTGTCCATACGTTCCTGACTGCGTAGTCACTGAATGTGTGATTCTTGCAGTTCTGTTGCAGGCAGTATGCTGCATTGGTGAGGAATCCGCCGGATGTGACCAGTAGAATGACCGGAAGACCGGCAAACAGACTGTTGACGCCTGAATTCAACGATGCCATCTTAATGTCATTTCCAGCTTCAAGTCCGAGAGCAAAGCAGGCGCTCATGACTCCGCACAATAAGGCCACGATAAGTCCTTTGGTCAGAGCAAAGTCTTTGACTGCTGCCTTTCGTTCGGCTTCACTCATCTGCTGGGCTCTAAGGCTGCCGGCATATCCGATCACCGCGATTCCTGCCAGGGTCACAGCAACCCCGATGAGCAGTAGCAGACCGTCACCGTGCCACAGGTCAGTACCTGCCATCAGGGCAGGAAGCAGTGTACCGAAACCGGAACAGGTACCGAGTGCGATACTTTGTCCAAGCGCTACACCGAGATAACGCATGCTCAGGCCGAATGTCAGGCCTCCAAGTCCCCACAGGATGCCATATCCCATGATAAGAGCTATGTTTCCTTTCGACAGCAGTTCGCAGAGACTCATTCCCTCCGGTAATCCTAGCAAGGCACCCAGAAAGGGAAATACCAGCCAGGCAAATACCCCCTGGATCAGCCAGAAACTTTCCCAGCTCCATTGTTTGACCTTATTGATGGGAACGTAAGAGCTGGACTGTCCGAAACTGCCGATGGCGATAATGATCAAGGCTATGATGATTTCCATAATCAGGATCTTTTGGACAGTACGTCTTTTTCGTATTCAAGAATTGCAGGAATGAATTCTTCACCTACCGGTACATTGTTCTTCATGCAGAACATATCCCATACGGCTCCCCATGGCAATGATTTGGCCTCTTCAAGCAGTGCCAGACGTTCGAATCCACGTTCACTGGCTTCATAGCGGCGCAGCGTGTCGATGGGTTCGAGCAGAGCCTGGAGCAGACATTTCTGTGTGGCGCGGCTGCCAATGACATAAGCACCGATACGGTTAATGGAGGCATCGAAGTAATCCAAACCGATATGTACGCGGTCGATCGCGTTGCAACGTACGATTTCCTTGCAGAGATCGAGGGTTTCGTCATTCATGATGGTCACATGGTCGGAATCCCAGCGTACGGGGCGGCTGACGTGGAGCATGAGTTCCGGAACATATAGCAGAAGTGAGGATACCTTGTCTGCTACGCTTTCGGTAGGATGGAAGTGTCCGGTGTCGAGTGTGATGATTTTCTGGTTCTGTACGCCATACCCGATATAGAAGTCATTTGAGCCTACGGTATAGCTTTCCAGTCCGATTCCGAATACTTTTGATTCGATGCAGTCTTTCATGTGCGTATAGCGGGTGGCGAAGATCTGGTCGAGTGAATCCTTCAGCAGGGCGCGGTAAGCCATCCGGTTGACGGTGATATCCTTACTGCCGTCATGCACCCATATATTCATAATACAAGGGTCGCCCTGGCGTTTTCCCATTTCTTCCGCAATAGCCCGGCAGCGGCGTGTATGTTCAATCCAGAATTGACGGATTTGCTCATCAGGATTGGACAAGGAAAGGTTGCCTGATTTGGGATGGGAGAATGAAGTGGAATTGAAATCCAGTTTCATGCCGTTTTCTTCAGCCCATTGCATCCATCCTTCAAAATGCGAAATTTCCACTTGGTCTCTGTCTACAAATTGTCCGCCAAACTCACCGTATATTTCGTGCAGGTTTAACCGGTGTTTGCCAGGTATGTATGATGCTGCTTTCAGAATATCAGCCCGTAATTCATCTATGTTGCGTGCTTTTCCGGGATAATTGCCGGTAGCCTGTATACCGCCGCTTAATTGTCCGTCAGGAGTTTCAAATCCGGTCACATCATCAGCTTGCCAGCAATGTAGTGACAGTGAAATGTGTTGCAGGGTTTCAAGAACCTGGTCTGTATCGATACCGATAGCGGCATAACGTTCGCGTGCGATGGCGTATGCCTGTTGAATTAATGCGTCTTTCATGAATGGTTAATTTTAAATGAGGTTAATATGTTTTTCCTTTTCTTGTATCTCGATGAATTGATTGTAAGCCTTTTCCCATGTCTCCCTGTCTTGAGGACTGTATGTCTTTAAGGTTACGGAGTTGGCTGAGATTTGTCGCATGTCGTTCAATGAACTGACTTGTCCGCATGCTTTGATCTGGACAAGCAGGTTGCCGATAGCCGTACCTTCTACCGGACCGCAGATAACCGGAAGACCGGTCGCATTGGCGGTATACTGCATCAGGTAACGGTTTTGTGAACCGCCTCCAATGACATGCAGGCGTTCTATACTGAAAGGAGCCATTTCGATGAGCAGATTTAAAACCTGCCGATATCGGAGAGCCAGGCTTCTGAATATGCAACGGCAAAATTCAGCCGGAGTCTGAGGTTCGTCTTGTCCTGTCTGACGGCAATAAAGGCGGATACTTCCGGTCATGCTTTCGGGATGGGCAAAACAGGGCGCATCAGGGTTAATGAGGCTGTCGAATGCTGTCGTTTCACATAGTGCGGTCAGTTCCGCTATGTCTTGAGGAGCATCCTTGAATTCTTCACGGCAACGTTCCAACAACCATAAACCACAGATATTCTTCAGGAATCTGGTCGTACCGTCCAGTCCGCCTTCATTGGTGAAATTATGAAGGAAACTGTCTTCGGTAATGATCGGGTGGGGTGTTTCTATGCCAAGGAGTGACCAGGTACCACAGCTCAGATAAGCAAAATTCTTATCTTTTGCCGGTACGGCAGCTACGGCAGATGCCGTATCGTGGCCGGCTACGGCTATTACGGGTATCTCAGGCAGTCCGGAAAACTGGCGGGCTTGTTTGTTTAGTGTGCCTACAGTTTCGCCCGGATAGACAATCCGGCCAAACTGGTCAGACGTAAGACCGATAGCCTCCAATAACTTGGTTTCCAGCAGACCGGTGGAGGGATTGATCAATTGTGAAGTTGAGGCTATGGTGTATTCCGTGACGGCGTGTCCTGTCAGCATGTATGTCAGTGCGTCAGGAATAAACAGAATCTGTCGGGCATTCTGAAGAGCCTGGCAATGTTGGCGTTTGAGTGTATCAAGCTGGAAGATGGAGTTGAAAGGCATGAATTGAATGCCTGTGAGCTGATAAACTTCTTTGGCCGGAATGCGTTTGAACAGCTCGTCCATTGCATTTTCAGTATGACTGTCACGATAGCAGTAGGGCAGGCCAGACAGCATACCGTCTTTGTCAAAAAGTGCAAAATCGCATCCCCAGGTGTCAATGCCGATGGCTGTAAGGGTGATACCTTCTTCAGCTACCTTCCGTAAACTGAGTAATATTTCATAATATAAAGATGGCAGATTCCAGAACAAGTGGTTGTTCATGGGGATAATCGGATTCTTGAAACGGGTCAGTTCCCGCATGATCAGTCGGTTGCCATCGAATGAACCGAGAACCGTACGTCCGCTGGTCGCACCGAGATCGACAGCGAGGTAATAGGTGTTTTTCTCAGAATTGGACATAATTATCAGGTTTTCAAAAGTGTGTAGCAAAGATATATGATCATGTTGAAGGGCTGCTTATGTTTTTTGGCAAAAAAACTATATTATCTGTCTTTTACGCATGAATAATTCAAAAAATATCTGTAAACTTGTAATATGAAACCGATACAATATATTACAGAAACTCGTCGTGACGCACAATGGGGACTTTCAGTCTGCTCTGTAGGTTATCAGAAAATCCAGTCTGGGGAACTTTATCCGCCCACAGTGCATCATAGGGAGTATTTATTTAATCCCAATAAAGGAAGGATACTGCAGGAATACCAGCTTCTTTATATCATTAGCGGAAAGGGACACTTGCGTACGGATCATGGCGGAATACATGAGATAGGTGCGGGTGATATGTTTCTACTTTTTCCGGGAGAATGGCATACTTATTATCCGGAAAAGACAATAGGATGGGAAGAATATTGGATCGGTTTTAAAGGAACAAATATAGACCAACGAGTACGTGCCGGCTTTTTTTCAGTAGAAAATCCGGTTTATCATATCGGAGTTAACAGAGATGTGACCAGGCTTTATGATGAGGCCATACAGATTGCGTCCCGTCAGGAAGCCTTCTTTCAGCAATTACTGGCAGGTCTGGTTAATCATCTTTTGGGACTGATGTTTATGACAAACCAGACTCTGACGCTGAATGTAGCCCCTGAATTGCCAGGTGTCATTGCGAACGCCAGGGATTACATGCAACAAATGGTGGAAGAGAATATCAGTATGCCTGATGTGGCCTCTTATGTGGGGATGAGTTATGCCAATTTCCGCCATACTTTCAAACGGTATACCGGATTGTCCCCGGTACAGTATTTTATCAATCTTCGTCTTCATCGTGCCAAAGAACTTCTCAGAGGAACCGACTTGTCCATTAAGGAGATTTCGTATAATCTTCATTTTGTCAATCCGGAGTATTTTTCCACCTTGTTTAAGAAACGTACGGGACTTAAACCTTCGGATTTTCGGGGACAGAGATAACGAAGGGGTGTTTTGATGATTTCAGAACTGTTTGTGGTAATACTATAGTATATTTTAGGATTGTGATAATGTATATATGAGACATTATAAATGTATTACCAGATAATATTTTGTCGTAGGAATATATTTTTGGAAATTCAATGCTTAAAAAATATTAATTTCAAGGTATAATGCTGTATTAGAATAATTAATACTCAAGTTTCGCAAGTACTCAAATAATGTAATAAAAAAAGGCTAAAGAGTTTGAT